>Ga0209550_10003446_pt1 | contig 15079 bp, 18 predicted proteins | sample LauGreSuBDMM15SN_2_FD_187567 | JGI IMG/M metagenome (GOLD analysis project Ga0209550, IMG submission 187567) | Freshwater lake microbial communities from Lake Michigan, USA - Su13.BD.MM15.SN (SPAdes) (version 5) | ecosystem: Environmental > Aquatic > Freshwater > Lake | place: Lake Michigan...
TCTTATATATTGCAAAGGTTTAATTTTATTAATAATCTAAATAAGTTTTTCAATACTTGGAACAAATATAGAATGAAATCCTACGTGCAATTGTTCATCCAAACTGATCTCAATAATTTCATAATTGTTCAAGTTGACTAAAATTAGAAAGCTTTTTTTATTGTCAACCTTGTCAAATGTTAACGCAATAAGATAGGGAACATTGTCAATGTATGTGACTGCAGATTCACCACAACTATATTTATTGTGAAACGTCAAATCTTTAACTAGGGTTAGATCTTTGAAAATGGCTATACCGTCTTTTTTGGTGAATACCGTTTTTCCGTTGAACGTAACTGGAAAATCAAGGTTGTACATTTCGGCAATTGGGTCTCTTTCAATCGTAACTTTTTTGGTGAGCTTGTTTACAATTATTTTGCGATATTTACCAGAAAACTGGAATTCTTTGAAATCAATATTGTTGTACATGGACGCATATATATAAAGATTTGTAGCGTCTTCTTTAAGGCCTGCATAATGGAATATGAAAAAGGCTTCGTCTGTTTCGTAAGATTCAATGGTGTCTGTTACCTTATTTAAAATCCTGATTATAGTTTTTTGGGTTTGTTGCAACATTAAGGAACGCTTTACTTCATCTATTGTTAAGGGGGAATCAACAATTATCAATTTATCTGGTGTTGTTAAGAAATCGTGAACTAATGGCATGTATTTTAGTTGGATTTTGCGCTTGTTTAATAAAACAAAGTCTTGGGTCAACCGATAATATTCCAGGGTGTTTGCAAAAATATTGTAGTCTATTGTTTCTATTATCTCTTGTTCTTCTTCTTGTTGAATCTTTGAATGCGCTGAAAAATGGTGCAAAGATTCTATGTTCACCTTTTTAATAGTTTGAATATTGGTGTTATCAAAATCAATGTGCAATTTGTATGGTGAATCCTTTTCATACAAAGCATAAATATTGGTCTTGATTTTGAGGAGAGAGGTATTTGCCACACCAAATACATTGGGCATCATTTTCAATCCGTGTAAAAAGTAAAATACTATTTTTAATAATATATTATCAGGCATTTTACCGTATTTTTCCTCATGCAAAATTTTTTCTGTTTTAATAAACTGTTTTACAAATGTTATTTCGCCATCTTTGAAAAAGACACCTTGTATGATTCCATCACCAATAAACAGATCCAATAAATTGGTATTTTTTGTAAAGTTTATGTTTGGACCTATTATGCCGAAAAATCCATCTAATTTATTTATTTGGGTTTGCTTGGAAGGTGGTAAGGTATATTTTATTGTCTTTTTTATTTCTTGATCCTTTATGAAAGTTTGATAATTTGGAGAAGACAGTTTTCTATGCAACGGGAAGAAACAAATTACTGATTGGGGCCATTGGAGTATTAATATTAAAAATAATAATACATTAAAATATTTTGTCATTAGCTTTACTTTACTATATTATAAGAACAATATGTTTGTATTTTAATTTAATTTTTAGTATAATTTTTTAGTTTTAATGTTAATATATTTTTCCATTTAATCTACAATAACGGATGTCTAATTACAAGATTTATAAGGATAATGGTAGTAAATACTGCATTGAATTTTTGGGAGGGGAAGAAAAAAAGACCGATCGTGAGATTTTTATTAAATCTCTAATAGAGACGCAAATTTTATTGGGGGTATCAACTAATGTGCATAGAAATAAATTATTCTTTTATGCAGACGTGGTTACAACTTTTGCAGACTTTTTGCAAAAGCAAAAAAAAAATAAAGGGAAAAGCGAAATGAATACAGTTATGAATATGATTGACTGTTTGTCCAAACAAATATTCTATCTAGAAGCACAAGGATATTCTTTTTATAAGTTAACAATGGACGGCATTCTTGTTATAGATGATTGCAGATTTATTATTATTGATCGCAGCTTGATGTTGAACTTGAACAATTCTATACCCAAAACTATTTATTTTGACGTGCCTGTAAATAAAGACGGCTTTATATCTCCCGAATTGAAAAACTTATCTGTTCTTCCTTCATCCATTCCTTACAGCTCAATTTACTACAGTTTAGGATTAGTGGTTCTTTGTTATTTGAATGGTTCTCCATTAACTGAAGGAGTGTCTTTGGAACAAGATCAAATTCTTAATTCTATTATTGATACAAAGCTTTTTGGGTTTATTAAAAGATGTTTGCATTCAAATATAGAAAAAAGACGATTGCTGTTTATTTAAATTTCTAACAATATGTTATATGTCATTGGCCACATTTAAAAAAAAATCAGTAATTCAATTTGGTTCTAATATTTCTGGTAAACCTACTGGGGCTTATTGGTTGCCTCAAGGACCATTTGGATCTAATAAAACAATAAATTCAGTAATGCTTGCAGCTGCAAAAGAAAATTTTGGTTCTGTGGGGTTTTCTTTGTCAGGCACTCACAGAAATGTGGGTCGCGTTGGACAAAGCATGGCTATGAGCAAAAATGGCACACCATTTAGAGGTGTCTGTGCTCTGGGATCTGGTGGTGTTGGAGGGCGATATCCAAGAGAAAACCAGACTTTTAATGCGAGTCCTTCTTACGTGGAAGTCATGGGATCGCAATATCAATACAATAAACCTTCTTCCTTGTCCACTAGAGGAATGTTGCGCCAAAAGTATAAGTATTTATACAACGGACAATTTCCTAATTATTGGGTTCAACCTATTTATGCTTCTGGAAATCTCAAGGATAATGCTAGTCAAGGATTGTACATTCACAATAAATCTGCCGCAAACGATTGTCATGTGGATGTCAATGGAGCTTACAAATATGTTGATCATGTGAAGGAGTGTTGTCCCATTTATGCAAAATTAAATATTGTTCCCCCACACAAGTACAACACACTTTCTGCAATTGCACCTTATACCAAGCAACTTTATCAACCACAGACATCATCTCAACACACTCTTCGCGTTCAAAGAAAAAGTGCTACAGCTGACTTAAAGAAGACGCACTATCCTTACGCTGTTAATGGTAACCCTGGCTGTGGAGGACCAGCACTTAATTTTGGGATTATAATTCCTGAATGGCATCTTGCTAAAAAAACTATTTCAACAGAGTGTTTGCCTATTAATCAAGAACGAAAATACGATTTTATTTGCTAATTTGTCTTCTTTTGGTAGGGCCCTGAATTGATATATTTTTTTATGCGTATAGTTATATAATGGCAAACTCATCATTATATAACAGGTTTGTTGGAAGTGATTTACAAAAAGGTGGCAGCAAAAAGGTTTACACAGATAATTTATTATCGCTTATTGCAGATAAGAAACAATTCTTTGTTCTTACGTTTGTAAATCTTATTTTCCAATTAGGAATAACTTATTATTTAATGATGAAAAATTCGGTTGGGTTTGATTCAAAAGAAAATAAATCTGCAATGTTGACATTCATGTTTATCATACAACTTGTTATTATTATTGTATTGTCATTTGTTCCAATGCACCCATTTTTAAAATTTGTATTGTTCAGTTTATTTTCTGCCACTTTTGGTGTTTCGCTGTCCGTTATTAAAACGGAAACAAATGTAAAAATTATTAAGGCTGCTATAGTTAGTACATTGGCAGTATTTGCAACAATGTTATCGTTTGGAACAATTCTTATAATGTTTGGTATTCAATTAAGTGTGGGCGTTGGGTTTTGGTTGCTCATGGCATTATTATTTTTAATTATATTCCAGATTACCAGTTTATTTATGGGAAGTTACACACTTTTTTCAAGAGGATTAGCGATTTTGTCTCTTGTGATTTTTTCAGGGTTTGTAGTTTATGACACAAATAAGATATTGCAAAGAAATTATTATGGCGATTTTATAACCGCTTCAATTGATTATTATTTGGACATTATAAACATCTTTTTAGATATTGTTTCTATAGGTGGAGGAAGAAACTAATAGTGAATATTTGAAAGATACTTAAAAACTTCTGCAAGTGTTATTATTATAGATGGCGACATTTAATAACATCATTAATAATGCTAACAATTCCAACAACATAAATAATGTTATTTACAACAATATTAACAATATTGGCTTTTCATCACTTTTTTCAAAGACTGATCGTGTAATGATTCTTAAGTTGTTTGTGGATGGAAGCGATGAACTGAAAAACTTGTATAGAAGTGCAATTAATAATCACAATACGCGGCTTTATACTAATCCGTTTATTGACGCTGGGTTTGACGTATTGAATCCGTTTGCAAGTGTGGCTTCAGCAGGCCAAGTTAATAAGATAGACTTTTGTGTAAAGTGCGAGGCAACTATGGTTATGGATAATGACAAAAGCTTCCCCACCGGGTTTTACATGTACCCCAGGTCAAGTTTGTCCAAGACTCCTTTGCGTTTGGCTAATAGTGTGGGAATCATTGACGCTGGATATCGTGGCCACTTGATCGGCGCATTTGATTGTTTGACAAGTTCATTTCAAACGGTCGAACACGATAGATACGTGCAAATTTGTTCTTCCACATTGTGTCCTATTTTTGTGATTATGGTTGACAATGAAAATCAATTGGAGGAGACTTTGAGAGGTGTTGGTGGGTTTGGGTCAACCGGGAACTAGATCTTATAGATAATTAAATGTTGTCATATAGTATAAAATATGGCAACATTGGTTTCGCGTTTTAATAAATTATTTACCAAAAATAATGTATATTTAATGATCGGGTTATTAGCAATTTTTATCGGGAGTTGGACTATTGTCTATTTAATACCTAGTGTATTTATTGGATTGTTTGACACTCTTTTAGGAAATGCCATTCTTTTTCTAACACTGTTATTGACAGCAAAATATAATCCAAAGATTGCCATTGCAATGGGAATTGTATTTGTAATTTTTTATCAGTTCTCACAGTTGTCAAAAAGATGAGTTGTGTTTTATTCTAATCATATTATAGACAGATAATTATGAGCGTAAAAGATTTTATAAAAAAAATTTCAAAGACAATACAAGGTATGGGGGTTTTTTTAAAAATATTTAAAGAAATTCGCACGTTCTTTCAAGTAAAAATGTGTTTAATTTCAAGCCTATTTATTGCAATTATATTTGCTTTTGTTGCAATGTATTATGAGCCTGGAGTTTATACTTGGACGTTTAACGCTATTTTAGGGAAGATTGTTTTATTTTCAATCATAGGTTTAGCCTTTGTGAGAGATTTTTATTACGGATGCATTGTTTCTTTGTTTACCACTATTCTTTATTTTGTCGCAGGGGAAATAATAAAAGGGAAAGAAGGCTTTAAAGGAATTCTGGGTGAGGGTGAGGGTTCTGGATCTTGGTCTAAAAAAACCATTCACGATTTTAAAACATATAATGTAAAGGTTAACCCTAATACTCAATTCAATTTGCAGATCTTGCAAGAGCAGGCAAGTGATGCCGAAGCCGAAGAATATGTGAAAACTGGTTACTGGAATTGGACGGATGATACAAAGAAAATGTATGTTGAACAGGTTGAAAGGTTGCAAATGGTTAGAATAAATCCGGTAATTCAATTGAATGAAGCTATGAAACTCTATAATGAGAAAGCTGTACAACAGCTATTATCATGGAACACAAAAGAGGGCGATTTTATTATTAATGGAGGCTTGGCTGCATATGACCCTTTAGCAAATGATGATGTGGAACATCAGTCAAAAAATACTATCAAGTGCGTTCAAGATAAAAATGGCAGATCAAAGATGCAGAAAAAAACTTATAATGGGTATAATTATTTTAACGGATATAAAAATACCAAGACTGAAGATGTTTTAAACGAGGATATACCAAAAGAGATGCATGGGTTTGAGTTTATAAAAGGTCCGTGCAACCCATGCGGGCCTTTGGAAAACCCACCAGAATATAATTGCCCATTTACACTGAATATTAGGGGGAAGAACAAGGGAAACTATAAAGGAGGAGATAATAATTATAGTGGGAAAAAAATATCTCCCATATGGGAACAACTTTGGGGTTTGAAGGAACCCGACGAGGAAGAAGCAAGACAATTTGTTGAGAAAATGTATGATACAAGTGATCCAAAGAAAAAAGGATTTTATTATGGTTTGGCTACAGGAGTTTAATAAGAGGTGTAAAATAAAAAATTTTTATATATTTTTTATTTTGTTTGTTTTTATTGTTTTGTTTTTATTATTTTGTTTTTATTGTTTTGTTTGTTTATTTTTTATTGTTTTTGAATTATTTATTTGACTCCACCTTTTCTAAAGGTGGATAAGGTGGATATTATACAGATCGTGCGCTACTTACCTCGCGCATCAGTGCAACCGTTGGCTGGGTGGCGTAAGCTGATACAGCACCATCCGTCAGCTCATGCACCAGGTCGTCTTCCTCATCCTCCTCCATCTCTCTATCTTCAATATCTTCCATTCCAGGATGGGTCATGCAGGTAGGCGTGCGCATAAGCATGGGTGGTCTAGAAACTCCCGCGCCTCCCTGCAAATCATCGTCTCGCGCGATAAGCGGGTCAGCAGGATTAAACGCATTCTGGCGCTGCAGACCGGCATTTTGGCGCCTGAGGCCAGGGGTTTGGCTAGCGCTTCTTGCCGAGGTATTATTGGAGAGCTGGCGAGCATTGCACATGTACTTGGCCTGCGTAAACGCACGCGCCTCGTTTTGGGTGAAACGATTGCCCAACGAGACCCAGACTGTGTAGACATCGTCCAGTAGCTGCTTCATTAGCGCCTCATTTTCCATGTTCTTGCTCTTGGCATACTCCTTCATGGAGCGGAAGAAGACTTTTAGCTCGTCGCGGAGAATTTTCTTTTGCTCTGCGTGAGCCTTGATGCGGTCCTCGTATGCAACGACTTCGCCTTGGTAGCGCTCCATGTCCACCGCGTAATTGTCACCGTACTGAGGGTGAGCGGGAGACGCAAGATCCAGAGCCAAATTGTCGCGAGCTTGGGCCAAGAGTGCAACGGTCTTGTGTCGAAAGATATCACGAGTCAAGTCCTTGTAGCACGTGAACGCGGCGCTCTCGGCGAGGGTGACCAACGGGGTTGATCGCGAAGTTTGCGTGTTTTTACCGTAACACAAGACGTGAAATGACTCGGGTGCATTGGAGCGCACACTGTACGTCTTTGCTGAGCCACCAATCGCATCTCCAATGTAGAGCTTGTCGCTCCAGACCTGATCCTCTTGCAAAATCTCGCCATTGAGAACTTGTAGTTCAGTCTTTTCCATAGCGATATAGAGAAAGTTTTGTAGGATCTCGCCAATAGTCTCGCCCGCGCGTTCAAAGTCCGCGACGTAGAAGTACGAACGTCCAACAGTAATTAGCAAGTCTGCATTGTGACCAGCGCCGTACCCAATGCAGATTGTCGGGTATGGACGGTCCTTGACAATATCCTGCAGTACGAACTTGTTGCACTCGCCCGCATTTGCCTCGCCGTCAGTAGTGACGATAGAGATAATATGTGCATCGGGATTTTCAGCAAGAAACTCGTCACAAGACTTGACAGAATTGCGGAGAGCAAGTTCAATGTTCGTGCTACCATTGGGAAGCGCACGATCGTTGACAATCTTGGAGAGCTGATCCAAGATTTCGTCGCTGAGTTGAGTCAGGGCAAGAACTGGATAGACGCGCGTGTCAAAATCGGCGAGCTTCACGAAGATCTGGACCTGCGGATTCTCTGTGGCAATCTTGGTTAAAGCGCGAATGGCGTTGCAGATTGTGGCCTTCACATGCTCATCTCTGCTACGCCCGTCGTTAGTGCCAGCGGTCATGGAACCAGAGCCGTCCTTTTCCATGTTCACGAGGTAGACTCCCGCGGGGATGGCAATGTCGCCACGAATTGCCATTTTTATAACGCCGAACTGACCTTCGGCGTCGTCGTACAGGCCTTCAGGGAGAGCAATGGACGGGTCGTGGAACTCTATAGAAAGATTCTCAATTGGCAAAGCGGGGGACTTTGCCACAACAGTCTGGGATTCAATGTCAAATGCGCTCATGTTTACTTGAGACGTGCGAACGGTGGGTTGTGAACCTTATTAGTTTTTTAAATTTGTTTCAATTTTTTTTCTTATTCAAAAATGAAAAACAATCCTAAAATAAATTTACTTGAAAACTTACTTAAAATTATCAGTGTATAGTATTTATAATGGACGCCGAACAAACTGTTTTTGACAAAGTTGAGGACCAAGAGCATGTGAAGGTTGCTTCTCCCGCAGAAGAGCAAAAGACTCGTCTTGTTGATGTTGATATTACCGATCAAAATACGGCTTTAACATTGATGGTTTCTTTCTTGAACTTGGCGCAACGCCGCGGTGCGTTCACATTTGATGAGTCTGGAAAAATCTGGGACTGCATCAAGCGTTTCCAAAAGTAAGATAATGAATGAAAAAAGGGGTTTTATCCCATTTTTTCATTTACATTAAAACAAACAAATTATACGCGCGTTTTTCTTTGATTTTTTTGTGGTTACTTTTTATATACGCGTTTTTTACTTACTTTTCTTTTTGCTCTTGGGTCAAAGCTTGGACCTCCTCTTGAGATGTGACATGAGGCTTCTTGATCACTCGACGCTTCTTAACTGGAAGCGTCTTGATGTCTCCGTAGTCAATCGCTTGGAGAGCGTGAGTGCTTGAAGGAGAATCCACGTCAAGGCAGGGCGATGGCTCTCTGGCCCTGGGAGGCGAATTGTCGGGGGATCGCGGCACAAAGCTTGCATTTTGCACAGGCGCTTGCATTTCGCTTTGCACTCTCATTTCGCGCTGCACTCTCATTTCGCGCTGCGCGCGCTGCTGCTCTCGGCGAGGATCCCGCTCCCTTGGCAAGAAGTCACGAGGAGGTCTTTGCTTGTAGTCCCGTCGGTTGTTAGGAAGCCTTTGGTCGCGAGGGCTATCAAACTCTAGCGCGGGCCCGCGACGCTGCTCCGTCCCTCGGCTGCGATCTCCGGAAACGCTGCGGTTGGCCGAGATTTTCCAGAACCAGGGGTCATCATAAACAATCTTGATTTCCTTTCCCGTTAGAAGGCGCTCTCTGGCCTTGTCTGCGTCCGCGTTCTTGTACCAGCGTTTGAAGTGGATAAAGACCCGCTGGAACTCATCACCACCGTCGTTGCGCTTAGGCACCATGTCCACGCGCTCAACGTCTCCCAGGTTGAGCTGTTCAAGAACCCGACGGACGCGTTCCTCGGTGATGTTCTTGAATACTCTCGGGATGCACATGCTAGGCACGTTGGGCGGCAAAGTGCTAAGGTCAACTGTGATGGAATCCATAGTCTCAAAATATATTCAAAAGTTTAGTGCGATTAGATCAACCGTAAAGGTGAGTGCGTGTATCAATGTTTAGTTTTTAAAAAGCATTTCAATTTTTTCAAAAATAGTTAATGGTTTGGGATACTAAAATTTCTTAACACGCAAAAACTTTTACTGCATTAAGTAATTAACTAATTTGAAAAAAAATTGAAACTGATTTCTGTCATGAAACTACAGATACAATTTACTTTGCACTTCGGTTTTAAACATGTCTTCTTCTTTGAGTTCTTTCCCCAGCTTCTATATCCCTCGCGTGTTCAAGAACATCACTCAGGATCGGGTTAGCGGGGTGTTTGAGAACCTGGGGTTTGGTCGCGTGGATCGCGTTGACTTTGTTCCTCGTCGCACTGGCAACGGGGACGAGTACAATGCAGTCTATGTGCACTTTGCTAGCATGACTGACTCCACCATGGTCAGGCGTTTCTTGGATAGGCTCCATGATGCAGAGAACCCCCCGCGCGTTGTCTATGATGATCCTTGGTATTGGATCGTCCTGGAGAACAAGCCCAAGCAGGCGCGCACTCAAAAGGCTTACATTGAGTTCCAGGGCCAGGACCAAGGCTACTCCTTGTTTGGAGGGAACGACTTTCCTCCTCTTCCGCAGATGCTTTCTGCTTCGCTTGCACCTGCTTCGCTTGCACCTGCTTCGCTTACGCCTTCTGCTGCGCCTGCTCCTCGTTCGGTACACTTCCAGTTTCCCGAGGTGGGTTACCAGGACTATGCGCCAATTATTGGGCACAAGCAGTGCGACATGCAGGCGGACGATCAGGCTTTTGTGAGCGCAGACTACGCAAATTTCCTGGAGATTGAGGTTGGGCGTCTGCAAGGCGAGCTGGCAGCTTTGCGCGAGGCCAGAGAGGAGGATGAGTTGTTGGAGGAGGCGATTGAGGCGCACTATGCGCAGGGCGATGATGCCTAGTCCACCGTTGGAAAAGGTGGAGCCAAAACATAAAAAACAAAAAATAAAACAAACATAAAAAATACAAAACAAAAAAATCCACCTTTCCAATAAGTTTACGAAAGGTGGAAAAAACAAATCAACGCGTTGTTGGTGTAGTGGTAACATGCAACCCTTCCAAGGTTGAGCTAGGGGTTCGATTCCCTTACAACGCAACCGAGTGTCCGGTCTCCCAAAACGGAAAACAAATCCCACATAGTCTATCGGTTAGGATATGCCCCTTTCAAGGGCGTGGGCCGGGTTCGATTCCCGGTGTGGGAATAAGGGTTTGTTAGTTATCCCTCACAAAAAACTAACATTAATACCCGGTTAGCTCAGTCGGTAGAGCGCTAGCCTTTTAAGCTAGTGGTCGAGGGTTCAAGTCCCTCATCGGGTGTCTGCTCCACATGGAGCAAAATCAGTTTGTCAGTATCTACCTTTGCTTCGGCATAAAAAACTGTCATTTAAGCCCGGTTGGCGCAATTGGATAGCGCGTAAGACTTCTAAGCCCTATGGGTGAGAGTTATCTTGAGGTTGAGGGTTCAAGTCCCTCATCGGGTGCAAAAAAAAGAATACTAGGATTTCCACCAAATCCATCACAGTATTTTTTTCTTGTTTGCATTTGCGAATAAGAAAAAAAATTGAATTGCTTTTTTGGGAGTTAGGTAGAAGCACTTTGTTTTAGAAACGTGACATCAATGTCGGCTTTACCTAGCACCCTTTGGGGTGCCATTAACAGAGCGAAGATTGACATTCGCAAGTACCATTTGGAAGAGAATCTTAAGAAAAAGGAGAAGCTCAAGAGTCTGGCCGAGACGTCTATTGCGAACGCAGACAAGGTTGTTGGACCTGGTCCTCATCGCTTCATGTCTTCCAGGAGCGAGTGGAAAAAAGAGGTTCTCTTCTTCAACTACTACGATGATGATGTGCGGATTGGACGTTATTGGCAGGACGACAAGGAGCACTGGAACTTGGAAACCGTTCCCTCGTGGGCTGTGGGAAAGTCAGTAAAGGTGCAAGAGCCTGCACTGGGCGAGACCTTTGTTGTAAATGGAGTTCAAAGGATATATGCTTGGCGACCCGAGCATCAGGATCGGTAGTAGAAAACTAGTTTAGATTAGTGATTTGTTTTGTTTGGGGATTTAAAGATGTTTTTTTGTATGCGATAAAATTATCGCAAGATAAAAAAATTTTTATTGTATGTTTATTTTTATCCACCTTTGAAAAGGTGGAGCCAAATTTCCACCTGTTTTTTATCCACCTTTGAAAAGGTGGAGCCAAATTTCCACCTGTTTTTTATTTTTTTGTATTTGGCGTCACATTTAAACTAAGCGATAGTCAAGCTTGATGTTGTTTGTAGTACAGTGCCTCCAAATCAGCTAGAACCTTTGCAGGTAGATCGTTGGTTTTGACGAGACTCTTTCCGTCTGCGCTCACGGTGTAGCCCGCAAGGTAGCTACTATAAATGCTGTGACCCAGCAATTCAGGATCTGGAATTTCCAGACCATCGCCGTAGAGTCCTCGGCCGCGCTCGCCATTGTAGATGTATTGAGCACAATTCATGCAGTAGCCGATGAACATTCCGTCAAAGCTTCCATACCAGCGACAGTTTGCACACTCTTTGGGACCAGTTTCTGGGGCATGCGTGTCCAGCCACTCTTCTGGGAAGCAGTCGTGGTAAACGATGTTCCCAGTCCACTTCTCTTCTTCCTCTTCTTCCTCTTCTTCATCTTCCTCTTCTTGGTTCCAATCCGCTTGATTCCACTCTTCCGCTGAAGGTGCGGGAGGCCAGTCCATACCGTCTCCTTGATTCCAGTCATCTTGTGTAGGCCATTCCGCCCCACTTTCTGGATTTCGCTCCTCAATTGGATCACTTGAAGGGGGAGTATTAAAATCGCTCATGGCTTCTCTATGTGGAACACAGGGTGCTTTTAAAAGCTTTCAAAAAAAGCATATCAATTTTTTTAGTTATTCATAAAGAGGGTGCGTCTTTAAGTACTTTTTTCAATTTATTGTTTTCGCGGGATTGATATTATTTTTTTTTATAGCTTGTAAGAGAATAATGATGTTATATAGCGGCGGCATTATGGAACTATTGAAAAAAAGAGTTTCTGTAAATCACTCTGTGTTTGGTTCGCGGATTGTTAGAGAGTTGTGGTTGTTTGTTATCTTTATAGAGTGGATCTACCTTTTGGGAAAAGGTAGAGCCAAAATTGTGGACGTTTAGTAGCCAATAGAAAGCCTTATTTGGGTCTACCTTTTGGGAAAAGGTAGAGCCAAAATTGTGGACGTTTAGTAGCCAATAGAAAGCCTTATTTGAGTCCACCTTTTCTAAAGGTGGAAGAAAAAAGGCTTGAAGCCTTTCCATCTTTAATTATTAGGGGTTACATGGCAAAACATAATTCAAAACAAAGGTTATCTATCTAATTTTTTATGGGGTTTGGTAGTTTCAAATTGCCTCTAGGCTGGGCGCGGGTTCAAAGAACTCGGGTCTGCGGCGCCTTGGGGACTTGGGTTCTGCAGGAACTTGCGACTGAACTTGTTGCGGCTGGACTTGTTGCGGCTGGACTTGTTGAGAGGCCAGCACCTCAGCATAGGTGCGTCCGTCGCGGTGATCAACTGCGAGTTCGCCGTCAAGCATGCGATCAATCAGGCCGCCAATGCGATCGTCCAGATCGTTGTTAAAGCGATCTGCTTCGCTGCTGTGGCGGTACGTCGTGGCGTAGTAGAGTACGTCCGCCATCGTGTAGCCCATCGACTGCAGTTTGTTGGCCATCTGCTTGCACGTGAGGTCGCGCTCTTGCTCTTCTTCGTCAACGCTCTCTTCGTCCTCCTCTCCGTCTTCTTCGTATTCCTCATCCTCTTCTTCGGGCATGTCAACGAGATCCTTGCGGCACATGGGGCACTCAATGCGCTCCATCATGTTCCGGAAGATGCAGCTGGAGTGGAAGCGATGGCCGCACTCTGTGACGGTGCAGTTGCTGGCACCGATGTCGTCCATGCAGATCGCGCACTCGTTACCGCAGGGGGCGCACAAGACTTCGGCTTCGCTTTCAACCTCGCTTGCAGTCGCTTCGCTTGCAAAAGCTTCGCTTGCAAAAGCTTCGTCCAGGTTGAGCGGCGCTAGGCCGAGGAAGCAGCCCTCCTCACCCTCTTCGTCTTCGCTGGAAGTTTCCCATGCGCTCTCGCTTTCGCCTTCACTTTCTAAAAGGGAGATCTCGTCGTACATGCAACCACCAAAGCACATGTGCGCCATCTGGTTGGGTTGGAACGTAGGGAAGCAGCCAGTGCAGGTCGTCATTATATAAATAGGAAAGGTTAAACCAAAATTGATGCAAATTGCAAGATAAGTGTAAGTGGTTCCCAGAAAAGTATTTCAATTTTTTTTGAAATGGGTGTGGACAGATGGTGACTAGAAATTCTTCAACCTTTGGGAAAGGTTGAGCCAAAATCCTAATCCATTTTGCTCCACTTTTTCACAAGTTTACGAAAGTGGAAAAGGTTTAAGGGAAAAAAGGTTGATACCTTTTAACTATTTAATTATATATGGTTTACAAGGAAAATTCAAACAAGGCAAATTCTAAACTATTTTTTTTGGGTTTTTTACTTACGCTTTTCTAGGGTCGCCTTTGGCTTTACCATCCATCATCGACCGCCTCTTGCTGCTGGTCCTCGTCCTCATCGTCGCTCCAGTCGGCCCAGGATCTGCGCGAAACCCGAGGAGGCTCGATCACATGAATGAGGTTGGAGTTGTGGATGTTTGCTCCCACATTCAGGCCCAGGGCTTTCGTGAAGACCGACTCTCTAATTTGCAGAGGCTCGCCCGTGAAGAAGTCGCCAAGGGTCACCATGCCATTAGGCTGGGGCTTGGGCGCAGACTCCAATGCGACGCGGGCGGCCCACGATTGTGTGGACTGTTTGGAGGCGAGCTCTTTCTCAGGCTTGGATTGGACGAGGCTGGGGAACTCTTCCTTGGGAGTGGCCTTTTTGGCCTTGGAGGACTTGGCTTTGAGAAGCTCCTCGTCATCGTCGCTGCTGCTGTCAAGGAGAGCCGCGAAACCTCCAAAGCGGCCAGACTTGGGCGCACTCGTGGTGGTTTGTTGCTGCTGCTTCTTTTCGGCGTGCTCTCGGGTCCTAGACACGCGTTCTCTCTCCTTGACAGACCGCTCGTCTAACCTTTTCTTCTCCTTGAGAGCCGGACAGCAGCTGGGCGTGTGACCAATCTCGTAGCAGTAGTTGCACTCCGCGCAGAGAAGAGTGGGGCAAACGACTCGCGAACTGGGTTCGGGGGTCTCGCGCACGTAGTGAGACGTGTACTCGGCTTCGGTCTTGCCCGCATCGTGGCACACTTTGCAATAGGGCTTCCTGGGCGCAGAGGGGCGTCTGGGGCCGTAGGTGCTGCGACGATGCGACATGACTGGTATATATTTAAAAGTTGATGCGAACGTTGATTACGTTGGGGTCCTAACGGATTGGGTACATTGTTACTCATTAATAAAAAGCATTTCAATTTTTTTTGAAAGTCGTATTGGTTTATGTTAACTAAAATTTTTCACGCATTTTTTTTTCAAATGCTTTTTTAGTATCCAAAATTTTTAGCTTTTTCAAAAAAATTGAAACCGTTTTTTTTACACTTCAAGTTGCAAAGTTAGTTTAATCAATTTTAAAATTTTAAATCTCAAATATGACTCTCGTGAAGAAGTCCGTTAGATTTAACAAACCACTTTTTGTGACCCATAGGTACTTTGCGGACAGACCGCTCTTCGTAGATAAGCTTCTTTTGGACAAGCCTTCGTTGGACAAGCCTTCGTTGGACAAGCCTTCGTTGGACAAGCCTTCGTTGGACAAGCCTTCGTT
>Ga0209550_10003447_pt1 | contig 15075 bp, 13 predicted proteins | sample LauGreSuBDMM15SN_2_FD_187567 | JGI IMG/M metagenome (GOLD analysis project Ga0209550, IMG submission 187567) | Freshwater lake microbial communities from Lake Michigan, USA - Su13.BD.MM15.SN (SPAdes) (version 5) | ecosystem: Environmental > Aquatic > Freshwater > Lake | place: Lake Michigan...
GAAACGGCGCCGCTAAATGCGCGTGCTGCACGTCTTAAAGACGTTTTTCCCGGATACCTATGGTGGTATTGAGCAGGTGGTGCATACCATCGCCAGCCATACCACGCCACTAGGTGTTGAGAACAAGGTGTTAGTGCTTACTCCTGGCAAGCCTCGCGCAGATATTTCACCTGAAGGATATCAAATCGTGCGCTACAAGCGCGATTTGTATGTGGCCTCAACCGGGTTTTCAATCAGCCTGCTGGCAAATTTTAAAAAAGAAGCGGCTTGGGCCGATGTCTTGCATATGCACTTTCCGTGGCCGTATGCTGACCTTTGCTATGTGCTCTCGGGCATTAAAAAGCCTAGCTTGATCAGTTACCACTCTGACGTGGTTAATCAGGTGCAACTCAATAAGCTCTACGCCCCGCTGCGCGATTTTTACTTGGGTAAGATGAGCAAAATCTACGCCGCCTCGCCCGGCATCATGCAATCAAGTCCGGTGCTGCAAAAGCATAAAGACAAGGTTCGCCTGATCACTTACGGCATACAGCACTTTGAAGCGCACGCCGAAACTGACCCCGAAGTCCAGGCTTGGCGCACACAGTTTGGCCCAAGATTCTTTTTGTTTTTGGGGGCGCTGCGCTATTACAAAGGCTTACATGTGTTGCTCGAGGCCTTGAAAGGTCGAGACTACCCCACCGTAATTGTGGGGCGCGGCGATCAGCATGATGCCTTGGTCGCCCAAGCTAAACAGCTTGGTTTAACCAAGCTGCACTTCGTACCTGAAGTCACCAACGACGAAAAACGCAGCCTGATGCGCGCCGCGTACGGGTTTGTTTTTCCGTCACATATGCCTTCAGAAGCCTTTGGCATCGTGTTGGCTGAGGCCGCTCAGCAGGGCACGCCGATGATTACCTGCGAGATTGGGACAGGTACGAGTTATGTGAATAAAGACGGCGTCACAGGGTTGGTGGTGCCGCCCTCTGATGCGCAAAGCTTTGGGCATGCCTTGGATACGTTTTGGCAGCAGCCCGAACAGGTACAGGTTTGGGGGCAGCAGGCGTTGGTGAGGTATCAAGAGACGTTCAAGGCCGAGACCATGGCGCAGAAATATATGGCGGCTTATGGTGAGTTGTTGGCGCCAAATACCTAAGCCTTTTTTGTAACAGAGTGTAAAAAACATTCCGTTGACCGCTTAAGCCGTGAAAGCCACCCTTCGAATATGTTTCACTGCGTCTCCCCGCCGCAATGGTGAATCGCGCTCAACACCCACGCTCCATGACGACTCAACCCCAAACTCTGTGTTCACAAATTCTTTCTCAAGTTAACGCGCGCGTCAAAGCGGGCGGGCCGTACCTCGACTCAAGTAGTTTTGAGGTGCGTCGGTTACTTTGCCAGGCACAAACAATCACAGGTGATGCGTATCAGGCGATTGAACGCTTTATTACCTTGGGTGCTATTCATCAAATCTGCGGCAACGAAGCTGAGATGCGGCATAATTTTTTATGCGCCGCTAAGCTCGATCGCTCGCCACGCACTGCTGCGGCCTACTGCGGAGCATTGATCAACATGGGATACATCTCTGAAGAACAAAAAGAGTTTACAAAAATAGCTCACCCCGAGCTAGGTGGGCTGACGTGCATCGATAGTCTTGGTTTTCTATCTATGTCGATTACACAGCTTAATGACTTTTATGCAGCGGCTCAGCGTTTGAAAATTGCTGATCTGTCAGCCAAGCATATTGAAGACGCCCAACGTATTCAAACGATTTTGAAAGAAGATAATGTGACCGATCAAATGGTCGGTCAAATGCTTGACGATGCAGGTGAAATTTTGCGTGCGCGCCATCTTATGTGCTCTGCGCCGTGCCCAAGCAGTTATCGAATTTGCAAAGACCCCTACGACGACGATTCAGTGTCGCTTTGTTGGTCAGTACCAATACCTTCAAACAAAGCCTCAGAAATGACCTTCGAGTTCGCCGATCGTTTTGTCAGGCGTTTCGAAAATATGCCAAGGCGCATTGGCTTCAGTTTTTTGGGAGTACTTTGAATGGGTATTACCACCAAACACTTGCTTGAATTATCTCAATCAATGATCGCTGCGAATGTTGATGAGGCTCAAATACGTTGCTCGATCGGACGATCCTATTACGCCGCCTTTCACTGCGCAAAAGACTTTCATCTCAGCTTAAGTCGGCCAGGTGCCTTAGCAGGTCGACCCGCGGGTGTTCATGAAACGCTTTATCAGCAGTTAGCTCACCCGACGATCAGCCAAACTGACCCTAATTATTTAGTCTCAAAGCAGATTGCGTTCATTGCAAGGGAACTCAAGGGCGTGCGTGTAGATGCAGGCTATGCACTTGAGAAGACTATTGATTTAAAGCTGGCTCAGCGAGTGATTAAGCAGACTTTGCAACTTAAAGCACTTGTCGATTCACGTGCCAAGCTAACTGCTACTGCGTCACCAGCTGCCGATACACTCCAACCGTCGCAGCCGCACACGCTTGCCAGTTAAACGCCTGGGCTCTTAGCAGCCCGCGCTGCTTCAAATCGTTGGCTAAGGCTTCATCACCAATCACACGCGTCATCGCTGTACTTAACGCTGCAATATCTAGCGGATCAACTGTTAATGCAGCGTCGCCCGTTACTTCCGGCAAAGACGTAGTGTTAGAGGTCACCACCGGCACTTGTGCGGCAAAAGCTTCAAGCACCGGCAAGCCAAAGCCTTCGGCTAATGAGGCAAACACGAGCGCGCTAGCTGATTTCACAACGGCTAACAAATCTGCCTCTGGCACATGCTGTAACCAACGCACGGCGCCTGAGCTTGTGTCCCCATCAATCATTTTCAAAACAGCTTCGCACTTCCAACCTTCGCGGCCAACAATCACGAGTGGCACGCGTTGGCGTTCAGTTAAGGGCATCGAGCGGTGCGCCAAAATCGCGCCTTCGATATTTTTGCGTGGCTGCAAGGTGCCAACCGAGATAAAGAACCGCTCAGGCAAGGCATAGCGCGCGCGAATTTGTGCAAACTCAGCGGCGGGTACGGCACGAAACCAACGATTGTCGACCCCAAGTGGGATCACACTAATTTTGTTGGGCGAGATACCCGTCCACTTCGCGAGTTCAAGCTTTGAGTATTCAGAAATCGTAATGATCTGATCAGCCCAGTTGGCGGCTCGAATCCAAAGCGCATTTTTTAAACCACGATACTTGCCGCGCGACCAGTGCGGGTGCGACAACGGGATTGCATCCATCAAGGTTGCCACTAAAGGCACGGGGCTGCATTTTGGTACGTAATGATCGGTGGCGTGAATCAGATCTACTTTTTGGTTTAAGGGATCGATGCCAAAAAAATTGAAACCTGTAGCGGCTGACCACGCTGCGTTCAATGGATAGCGCCCGAGCGTGATGCCTGAGTTGTTCAGCTCACTCAATACTTCACCCGCAACCGCCCGCCCAAAAGCAAACGGCACCAAAGATGAATCATCTCTGGCGCCAAACTGGCGCAGCATCTCAAGGGTGTAGTTGCCGATGCCGTCAGAGCCGCCCCCTGCAAGGCCTTTGCATAGGGCGGTCACACCGAACCCCACGCGCATCATGGCTGGATGGGGGGCAAGGACTGTGTCGAAGTTGTTGCGGTGTTGCTAGCAAGCGAGCCAGAGCCGCCTGTCGTGGCCAGCTCTTGCTGCGCTGCCTCAATCATCCAAGCCAAGGTTTCACGCAGACGCTTAGGTTGCCAATCAGGCACAAAAGTCTTTAACAGCGTTGCGTCGCCACCCAGCTTCAGCACCTCGTTGGCACGCACAAACAGTGGATTCACACGGGCTTCTAGCGAATGTCCCGTCAACTCAGTCGCCAACGCCAGCGCATCCTTTAACGACACCAAGTTGCTTGAGCAGACATTCACAATCTGACCAATCGGTGCAGCCTCCAGCAACATCCGATACGCCTTGACCACATCGCGTACATCGTTAAATTCGCGCCAAACATCCATGTTGCCCAGGTCAAGCGTTGGCTGCCTGCGCACAAAATGCGACACGATTTTTGGGATCAAAAAGCTTTCAGACTGGCCAATACCCGTGTAATTAAATGGTCGTGCCATCACCACCGGCACTTTGGGTAACCAAAGCTTAGCCATATACTCCATGGCCAGTTTACTGACTGCGTAATCGTTGGCCGGGTTGACTGGATTGGCTTCGCTTAGTAAGCCGCCTTGCAAGTTGCCGTATACGTTCGCGCTGCTGGCAAGCAAGACGCATTTCAATTGCGAAGCTAGCGGGTCAAGCGCTTCGAGCAAGTTGCGTGTGCCCACCAAATTGACGTCATAAAACGCCTTGGGTTCGCCATGGCCGACAAAGGCCACGCCTGCCAAATGCACGACATAATGGGGTTGCGCCGCTGATACGGCCGCGCGCAAAGACTCAAGGTCCAACAAATCGGCTTTAACCGACCGTGGAAGGGTGGGGTTAACATCCCCTAAGCCCCAAACCTCGTAGCCATGCGCTTCAAGCTCAGTGGCCAAATGCAGGCCGGTAAACCCTTGCAGCCCAGTGACGAGTACGCTTCGATTGTTGCTTGCGTTCATCTGAGCTGCTTAGCGGTCATTTAAAACGAGAAACCGCGCTCATTGCGCGCCAAATCTGCCACTACCATCATGCGACAGAGCTCTTCAAGGGTGGTTTTGGGCTCCCAGCCTAAGGCAGCTTTGGCCTTTGCGGGGTTGCCAATCAGCAGCTCGACTTCAGCAGGCCGATAAAACTTGGGATTAATCTTGACCAAGACCTTGCCAGTGCCGGCATCAACGCCTTGCTCTTGCTCGGCTTGGCCTTGCCAGTCTATGTCGACCCCGGTCGCTTTAAACGCCATGGTCACGAAATCACGCACCGTTTCGGTGCGGTTGGTCCCCAGCACAAAGGTATCAGGCTCAGCCGCTTGCAGCATGCGCCACATACCTTCGACGTAATCTTTAGCATAGCCCCAATCGCGCTTGGCATCGATATTGCCAAGTTCAAGCACGGCAAGCTTGCCTAGTTTGATTTTGGCCACACTGTCGGTAATTTTGCGGGTCACAAACTCACGGCCACGCAGAGGGGATTCGTGGTTAAACAAGATGCCGCTTGTGGCAAAAATGTTGTAACTTTCGCGGTAGTTGATCGTCATCCAGTGCGCGTACAGCTTGGCCACGCCGTAGGGGCTGCGCGGGTAAAAAGGGGTCGTTTCAATTTGCGGAATCGCCTGAACCTTGCCAAACATTTCAGACGTACTGGCCTGATAAAACTTGATCTTTGGATTGACGATGCGAATCGCTTCAAGCAAGTTCACTGGGCCAATGCCGGTGATTTCGGCTGTGGTGATGGGTTGTTCAAACGACACCCCCACAAAGCTTTGGGCCGCCAAGTTATAGACCTCAGTGGCGCCCGAGTTTTGCAATAAACGAATACTTGATGACAGATCGGTTAAGTCGTACTCAACTAAGTGCAAATTGGGGTGACTTTGAACGCCAAGCTCTTCGAGGCGCCAAAAATTGACTGAACTTGTTCGGCGATAAGTGCCGTAAATCGTGTAGCCCTTGCCTAATAGCAATTCGGTTAAATAGGCCCCGTCTTGTCCGGTGATGCCAGTGATCACCGCGGTTTTGTTTGCGCCTGTATTCGCCACGCTCGTATCCAGTTAGCCGTTCAAAGGCGTTATTATACTTCCGTGGCGTTTGTGCACGGGTAGAGTCTACCCGTACCTGAATCTCCGTGCATAGTCAGGTTTTTGACTGCCTTTGACGTTGATTTTCGATTCGGGCTAGATTTTTAGATGTCCGACCATTTCGGCTTGCCCAGTGTATTTTTAGCTATAACAAATATGATCAAGTCGGTTGTTAAATATTTCTACGGTTTAGTGACCTCCGGGCCGTTTAAAAAGGCGTTAAAAGCAGTCACTAATAAGTACCCGTCGATTGATATTCACATTCGCAGGGCGCAAGTCGCTCTTTTTGACTGGTACTTAATTAAGCCCCGCAATGTGCAGTATCGCCAAGCAGGCGGCAACAAAGTACTGTTTGTGGATGTTTCTTTTTTAGTCCTTGAAGACGTAAAAACCGGCATTCAGCGCGTAACGCGTAGTATTTTGCTGCAATTGTTAAAACAACCGCCCGCCGGTTTCGAAATTCAGGCAGTCTATGGCGACCGTCACGTGGGGTACAAGCCTGCGAACATGAGTCACACCAATGGCGATGCCTTAACCCTTTCGGTTTCAAAGGGAGATGAGCCCATTCAGGTCAGTCCAGGCGACATATTTTTAGGCTTAGATTATGCAGCCGTCAATACCTTAAAAGAACAAAGCCATTTGTCCAAGCTTAGGGCAGCAGGCATCAAGGTATTTTTTGTTGTATACGACCTGCTGCCGATTCAGTTTCCAAACTATTTTCCGCCCTCAACTGAACAGTTTCATGTGCGGTGGTTGCGTGCTTTGACCCAGTTTGATGGCGCTATTTGTATTTCAAGGGCCGTGGCCGATGACTACGACGCCTGGATCGCTGAGAATCGCATTACAGTCAGCGATGCCTTCAAGACAACATATTTTCATTTGGGCGCAGATTTAAAGAACTCCTCGCCTTCAAAGGGTCTGCCAGCCGATGCCGTGCAGATGTTGGATATCTTCAGTCGGCGCCCAACGCTTTTGATGGTGGGTACGCTTGAACCTCGTAAAGGTTATCGCCAAATTCTTGACGCTTTTACCCAGCTTTGGCAAGCTAATGAAAATATAAATTTACTCATTGTCGGTAAAAATGGCTGGAACGTCTCTGAAGTTGCTGCCATTATCAACAATCATCCTGAGCTTAATAAAAAACTCTTTTGGCTGAAAGGGATCAGTGACGAGTATCTTGAAAAAATCTACGCCGCCAGTACCTGCCTGATTGCGGCCAGCGAGGGCGAAGGTTTTGGCTTGCCGCTGATCGAATCTGCTCAGTTTGGTATCCCTTTATTGCTGCGCGATATCCCAGTGTTTAGAGAAGTCGCTGGTGACGCCGCCTATTATTTCGGTGGCCCCGCGGGGCGCCAAACCGCCTCTGAGGCGGCTCAGGATACGGCCCAAAGTATTAAAGCTTGGTTGTCTTTGTACGAGGCCAAGCAACACCCACTGAGTACTGGTCTCAAATACAACACCTGGCAGCAAAGCGTCGAACAGCTGCAAAAGTCGTTATTTGTGCAATAAAAATCGCTCTTGATGTTGGACGTCTAGCTTTTATATGGCGATGAAATGGCGCGGATTAAGTCGCTGTGAAAGCCATTTTCTGCGGAAAGAGTACGGTCATCGTGATGGTCAAACGCGCTTTGTGCCTGAAATACGCGAGGTTCGCTATTTATGCACTCTGGGGGTCGACAACGCAGATCAACCCCATTCAGCATTCAAAACAGGCTTTTTAGCCCCCACAATGCGATAATGCTAAAAATTATTTCTGACGGTTCAGCATGCAACTCATCCCCGTGATTCTCTCTGGCGGTGCCGGCACACGTTTATGGCCGGTTTCACGCGAGCAGCACCCTAAGCCCTTTATCCGCTTGGCTGATGGCCAAAGCCTGCTGCAAAAGTCATTTTTGCGCGCTAAAGGTTTACCGGATGTGGTCGAGGTACTCACCGTCACCAATCGCGATCTGTTTTTTAAAACAGCCGACGAATACCGCGAAACGGGTGAGATCCCCATGCCATTGGGCTTCATTCTTGAGTCTGAAGGCCGCAACACGGCACCCGCGATTGCAGCCGCCGCCATCACCATCCACCAGACTTACGGCCCCAAAGCCGTGATGTTGTTTTTAACGGCAGATCACCTGATCGCAGATGTGCCAGCCTTTACTGAAGCCGTACAAACTGCGGTCAAACTTGCCGAAACCGGCAAAGTCACGACATTCGGCATTCAACCCGAAGGCCCCGAAACCGGCTACGGCTATATTGAATCCGAAGGCCACACGGTTAAACGGTTTGTCGAAAAACCAAATCTCAAAACCGCGCAAGAGTACGTGGCCAGTGGTAAATACCTCTGGAACTCGGGCATGTTTTGCATGACCACCGAAACGGCCATGGCCGAGCTCAAGCGTTATGCGCCAGCCGTCTTAGACGCTGTTGAAACAAGCCTCAAAGCCTCGCGCCGTGTTGAAGGTGCCGGTCAGTATCAAATTGACTTAGATGCGGTGACGTTCAAAAAAGCCGACAGCATTTCAATCGACTATGCCTTAATGGAAAAAACCACTCACGCCGCGATCGTTGCCTGCAACATCGGCTGGAGTGATATCGGCTCATGGAACGCGCTGGGTGACTTGATCCCCCAAGATGCAAACGGCAATAGCCTTGAGGGCGAAACCTATTTGCACGATGTCAGCAACACCTTTATTCAAGCCTCAGGCCGTTTGATCGCCGCCGTGGGTGTTGATAACCTCATCATTATCGACACACCGGACGCCTTGTTGGTGGCGCACAAAGATCGCTCGCAAGACGTGAAACAAATCGCGAGTCAGCTCAAAAAACTTGGGCACGAGGCGTACAAGTTACATCGCACAGTGCACCGCCCTTGGGGTACGTACACCGTGCTCGAAGAAGGCGCTGGCTTCAAAATGAAACGCATCGTGGTCAAGCCCGGTGCGTCGCTCTCGCTGCAAATGCATCACCACCGCAGCGAACACTGGATTGTGGTCGATGGTATGGCCAAGGTCGTAAATGGTGAACAAAACCTCTTGATCGCCACCAACGAATCCACCTTCATCCCTGCGGGCCATAAGCATCGTCTTGAAAACCCTGGCAAAATCGATCTGGTGTTGATCGAAGTGCAAAGCGGCAATTATCTGGGCGAAGACGATATCGTGCGCTTTGAAGATCACTACGGTCGCGCGTGAAACGAGTGCTTAGTCGGCGCGCGCACTAATGGGGATCCTTAAAACCTTTTGGGGCTATCGCGGTTTTATCTTAGGCAGCGTTCAGCGCGAGTTTCAGGCCAACTATAAAAATTCGTTGCTTGGCGCGGCCTGGACAGTGATCCGCCCGTTGGTGATGATCATCGTTTACACCGTGGTGTTCTCGCAGATCATGCGCAGCAAACTTCCCGGTGTTGACAGCGAATTCGCCTACAGCATTTACCTCTGCGCAGGCGTGCTGACTTGGTCGTTTTTTTCTGAAGCCGTCACACGCGGGCAAAACGTTTTTATTGAAAACGCCAATCTACTTAAAAAGATTAATTTTCCGCGGATGTGCTTGCCTATTATTGCGCTCACCAATGCACTGGTTAATTTCGTCATTATTTTTGCCTTGTTCACCGTCTTTCTGCTGGTGACCGGGGCGTTTCCGGGCAAGATATTTTTGGCCCTGATCCCTGTGCTGGCGATACAAGTCTTGTTGTCTGCGGGATTAGGCCTAACGCTGGGCGTACTCAATGTATTTTTTCGCGATGTCGGGCAGTTGTCAGCCATCGTGTTGCAGTTTTGGTTTTGGGCGACGCCCATCGTCTACCCAATTAATATTTTGCCGCCCTTCTTTCAGCAATTGCTGAACCACAATCCAATGACGCATTTGATGGCCGCCTATCAACAGATTCTGGTCAATGGCCAGCGGCCTGATTGGCTGTCGTTGTGGCCGATTACCTTGATTGCCGTTGTGTTGTGTATCACTGGTGCGCGTTTATTTAGCAAGCATGCCGGCGAGATGGTGGACGAACTGTAATGGGCACCATTAGCGTTCGCGATTTAGGCAAAGCCTATAAACAATACCCGACCCGTAGCGCGCGTTTGGCCGAATGGCTGATCCCGTTTAGCCCGCCGCGTCATGCGCAAAAGTGGGTGCTGCAAGGCCTTAACTTTGAAGTTAAGCCGGGTGAGGCGATTGGCATCATCGGCATGAATGGTGCGGGCAAAAGCACGCTGCTCAAAATGATCACCGGCACCACCGAGCCCACAACAGGTTCGGTCAACGTCACTGGTCGTATCGCCGCTTTGCTTGAATTAGGCATGGGTTTTCATCCAGACTTTACTGGCCGTCAAAACGCCATCATGGCAGGGCAGTTGTTGGGCTTAAGCGCCGACGATATGCGCAGCCTGATGCCCGAGATCGAAGCCTTTGCCGAGATCGGTGATTACATCGATCAACCGGTGCGTGTATATTCAAGTGGCATGCAAATGCGTTTGGCGTTTAGCGTGGCCACGGCTCGGCGCCCTGACATTTTGATTGTGGATGAAGCCCTGTCGGTAGGCGACAATTATTTTCAGCATAAAAGTTTTGATCGTATCCGTGCGTACAACAAGCTGGGTACGACACTATTGATTGTGTCGCACGACAAGGGGGCGGTGCAAGGGATTTGCGATCGCGCAATTTTGCTGAGCGGTGGTTCAATCGCCATGCAAGGCAGCCCCGAGACGGTGATGGATTACTACAATGCCATGATTGCCGAGCGCGATCCTGCCAACGTGCAGCAAGTGTTGGGCCACGACGGTAACGTGCAAACGATTTCTGGCACCGGCGACGCGCGTGTGATCAAAGCCACCCTGTGCGACGAAGACGGCAAGCCGGTCGAAGTGGTCAAGGTTGGGCAGGCCTTACAGATACAGGTCGAAGTCGAAGCCTTTGCTGATTTGCCCGAGCTTGTGTTTGGATATCAGATTAAAGATCGCCTGGGCCAACCGGTGTTTGGTACCAATACCTTCCATACCAAGCAGTTGCTGCAAAATTTGCGTACGGGTCAACGAGTGCGCTATGTGTTGCGGTTTCCGGCGAACTTGGGCGAAGGCTCTTATTCGATTTCGTTTGCCTTGCACGACGCTGAAAACCACTTAGCCAAAAGCTACGAGTGGCGCGATCGTGCCATCGTTTTTAATGTTGTGATTGTGGGTAAAGATCACTTTGTGGGTTTGGCGTGGCTGCCCTCAAGTATTGAGGTGCAGCGTGACTGAGCCGCTTGCGCCGACAGACGCTGCACCAGCGACTGCCGCCCACAAGCAGTCAGCGGCGCCAGATGCTCAGACGCTTAGTGAGCTGGATGATTTTTCTCGCGCCTGGCACGCAAAAATGTATGGTTCGCGCGCCACAGTTCAGGCGCGTTTGTTTTGTTACTTACCCTTCGTTTTACCTTTGCTGCATGCCTATCCAAAGGCTGCGGCGTTAGATTTGCGTTGTGGTCAGGGCGAGTGGCTTGAAACCTTAAGCGATACTGGCTTTACAGCGCAGGGGGTTGATGAAGACGCAGCCTTAGTTGCGCACTGTCAGCACTTAGGCTTTCAGGCGCAGGCCAAGGCTGCACTGCTGGCATTGCAAGCCTGTGCTGATCAAAGCTATGCCTTAATTTCAGGTTTTGGTTTGGCTGAAGCCCTACCCTTTCAGACCTTAAAGCAAGTCGTGCAAGAGTCGCTGCGCGTGTTAAAGCCAGGCGGCCTACTGATCTTGCAAGCTGTTAATCCCGAAAATATCGTCGTGAGCAGCAATCAAGGTTTTTTAGACCCCACGCGCCGCCAACCCATCCCTCGCGCGTTGTTGGCGTTTGTGCCTGAGCATGCCGGTTTTGCACAGACTAAGGCGATCCCGCTAAACGAGCAATTTAGCTTGGCGGTGCAGCAACCGGTATCGCTGCTAAATGTCTTGCAAGACGTTAGCCCCTTGTATGCCGTGATTGCACAAAAATCGAGTGACGGGTTGTCAGCGCCCTTAACCATCAAGGCGTTTGACTACGATTACGGTTTGTCGCTTGAAACCCTTGCCAGCCTATTTGATCAACAAATCGAAACCAAGATTCAAGACGCAGCCGCCTCAGCCGCACGTGCTGAAGCCGCGTTAGCTGCGATTCATGGCTCGTTTATGTGGCGCGTGACGCGCCCGATTCGTTGGACCGAGCAGCAAGTTGAACAGCTACAAGAAGATGGTGTTGGCACACGCGTCGTGGCGTTCGTTGAAAAAATGCATCGTCTGTTAGTGCGCCAAGTGTTAGCGCGCGTGACAGGTCGGCGTGGTTTTAGTCGTGTGCAACGCTATTTAGAAAAAGTTAGCCATCAACAAGCGTTGGTGGTGGCGCAACGTCACGCCTTGTTGGCCGAGCAACGCAAAATACCGCTTGACCCAGCGATTATTCAACAAGCGTATCAAACGCGCGAGCGCATCGAAACCTTAAGCCCCGAGGCGCAAGAGATTTATCAGCGTTTGCAACAAGTAGGTTCGACGCAGAGGTCAAATCCTGCGCCCCAGGTGGATGTGCCAGCCGCGCAGCCTGGCTTAGCCGTAGATCAGTCTAAAGCGGCAGCAAACTCATCCGTGCAACCACGATCATGAAAATCGTCGTCGACCTGCAAGGTGCACAAAACGAAAGTCGTCATCGCGGCATTGGGCGTTATGCACTTGCGTTTGTCAAAGCGCTGATCCGCAATAAAGGCCCGCACGAGGTTGTAGTCTTACTCAGTGATTTGTTTCCAGAATCCCTAGCCTATGCCCAAGACGCCTTAGGTGAGCAACGCACGCACTGCACGATCAAAATCTGGTCAGGCATCGGCCCTACTGATCTGCGTAAGCCAGAAAACCATTGGCGCAAAGACGTGTCTGAGCTGATGCGCGAAGCGTATATTGCAGACCTTAACCCTGATGTCTTGATCATCAGCAGCTTGCTCGATAGCCCCGGCGACAACACCATCGTCAGCGTCAGCAAACTCGCACCGGTGTACACCGTGGCGATGCTCTACGACTTGATCCCGCTGTTGTACAAAAGCGAGTACCTGGTCGACCCCACCACACAAGCTTGGTATTACGAGCGGCTGTGGCAATTTAAAAAGGCAGACTTCTGGTATGCGATTTCAGAATCCTCGCGCAACGACGGTATTGCACAGCTGGGTTTGCCCGCAGCCCAAGTGCACAATATCTCTGCGGCTTTGGGTGAAGATATCGTTGCAGTAGATTTAAACGCTGAACAGGCCGCGGCGCTAAAACAAAAATTTGGGATCACACGCCCCTTTTTGTTGTACAGCGGCGCGTTTGACCCGCGCAAAAATATTGATCGCTTGGTGCATGCGTATGCCGCGCAGCACGCTGAAATCCGGCAAGTCCATCAACTGGTGCTGGCCGGTGGCCTCAATGCCCCGCAACTGGTGCATGTGAATCAATTGATCACTGCGGCAGGTTTAGATGCCAGCCAGGTCATCGTGACACAACGCATCACTGACCACGAGCTTTGTGCTTTGTATGGGCTGTGCAAGGCCTACATCCTGCCCACCTATTGCGAGGGCTTCGGTTTTACCGCCCTTGAGGCGATGGCCTGCGGTGCACCGACGATTGGCTCAAACTATTCAAGCGTGCCTGAAGTGATTGGGCTGCCTGAGGCTTTGTTTGATCCGTTTTCGGTTGAAAGTATTGCAAGCAAAATTACCCAGGTCTTGAGCGACGAAGCCTATCGAGCAATGCTTTTTGCGCACGGGCCTAAACAGGTTCAAACGTTTTCGTGGGATCACACTGCCTGCAAGGCGCTTGAGGCCTTAGAGCGTTTAGAGCGCGATGGTGTGTTGAGGGCGAAGGCGCGATCGGTGGTTCAGCCGATTGCATCGCTAGGGCTATCGACGGTACCGCAGACAAGCGCTCCGTTGAGCGCACACTCTCGCCCACAGTCAAAGCCGCCCACGGCGGTTGCACTCGTCACTGAAATCACCGCCCGCATTGCAGCGTTTGCTCAAACCTCGCAGCGCCCCGCGGTTGAGCTGCAAGAAACCGCGTCGCTAGTCGCAGGTTTCCTGCCCCGGCAAGATACCCGTCCAAGATTATTTGTCGATATTACCGAGCTGCATGCCACTGACTCAAAGTCAGGCATTCAGCGCGTGGTGCGTAGTGTGATTCAGCATTTGTTAACAGACGCTGATGCGGCCTATAAAGTCGAGTTGGTGTATGCCGCCAAACCCTTAGGCTACAAAACCGCTGTGGCGTTTACGCGGCGTATGTTTGGTGATGGTCATCTGCTGAACTCGACGTGGGGAGGGCGCGCTGCAGACTCAAACGAAGGCTCGGATGCGCTCTCGGGAAATGCTGCTATTGGCCAGGATGCATACATACATCCTCGACGAGGCGACATCTTCCTAGGGCTCGACCTACACTTCAACATCGATCAAGACCACGAGCATTTCTTTGCCCAAGCCCGCCGCGCCGGTGCGCACGTGTATTTTGTGGTCTACGACCTATTGCCTCTGTTACTCAAAGACACCTTCACCCCAGAGCTTGTTGAAAAATACGGCAACTGGTTGCGGGTGGTGTCTCAGCAGCACGGTGCAGTGTGTATTTCGCAAGCCGTCGCCGCCGAATTAAAAGCCTGGGTGGCACAAAACCAGCCAGCGGTCGCACAGTCGTTCGACATCGACTGGTTTCATCTTGGGGCTGATATTGAAAGCTCAATCCCCAGCAAAGGGATGCCTGACGATGGCTCCAATCTGCTGCAGCAACTCGCCGCCCAACCAAGCTTTTTAGCCGTCGGCACGCTTGAGCCGCGTAAGCGTCATGGCCAAATGCTAGACGCCTTCGAGCAGCTTTGGGCTCAAAACGTCGCGGCCAACCTCATCATCGTCGGCAAACCCGGCTGGTTGACCGAGGCGCTGACCACCCGTTTAAGCGCCCACCCCCAATTGGGGCGCCAGCTGTTTTGGGTACAAACAGCTAGCGACGAGTATCTTGAAAAAATCTATGCCGCCGCAAGTTGCCTGATTGCCGCCAGCGAGGCCGAAGGCTTTGGTTTGCCCTTGATCGAGGCCGCGCGCCATGGTTTGCCTATCATTGCTCGCGATATCCCAGTGTTTCGCGAAGTGGCCCAAGAGCACGTCTTGTACTTTGCTGGTGACGAGGGCGCAGCCTTAGCCACGGTCGTACAAAGCTGGCTGGCGCTAGCGAAACAGCAAAAAACGCCTGATTCAAGGCATATTCAGCGGCAAACTTGGGCGCAAAGTGCTCAACAGCTGCTTTCTAGTGTGATTTCAGCCAAAGATGTCACAAAAATTGCCTAAACTAAAGGGTGTTGCTCTTTTTTGTTGAAACTCAGTCATGATCCTGCCATCTTGGCGGTTAAGCGTCAGCGTCTGAGCGGTTACCGCAGTGTTTTAAAACTTTAAATTCT
>Ga0209550_10003449_pt1 | contig 15069 bp, 11 predicted proteins | sample LauGreSuBDMM15SN_2_FD_187567 | JGI IMG/M metagenome (GOLD analysis project Ga0209550, IMG submission 187567) | Freshwater lake microbial communities from Lake Michigan, USA - Su13.BD.MM15.SN (SPAdes) (version 5) | ecosystem: Environmental > Aquatic > Freshwater > Lake | place: Lake Michigan...
GATTTTCTTCCCCAAGACAAGGGAACGCAGGGTAACCGCCTCTCCTACCAAAGCGGCAACTGGGTCCTGGTCGACAGGTCTGGGAACACTTATAATTTCCAGCCGCACCCGTCACAGTCGCAGAGCGGTTACTCCTATAATGTGAACCAGCTGCTCTACAGCGTTGTGTATGCCGATGGCTCGAGGCTTGATTACACCTATAATGCGTCCGGCCAGGTTCGCTCGGTCCAGAGCAGCAAGGGCTATGCAATCATATTTGACTATAATGCGTCAAATAACCTTGCGGCGGCGTGCGGCTTCAATCTCACGCAAAGCACTGTGTCGGCATCGACGACATGCGCTGCCGCACCGCATAAGGTCAGCTATGGCTATAATGCGGCAGGCACGCTGCTCACCTCGGTCACCGACGCAGGGTCAGGGGTGGTCACGATCAGCTACGTGACAGCGGCAAACGCCCCATGGCCTTCCTGTATCTCTTATCGCAACAGCGCAACATGCGAGGTCAGCAATCAGTTTGGCGGCGTCATCCTGACAGAGCCCGATCAGGTCACCCAGCAGACCACTGCCACAGGCGGCAGTTGGACGTACCAATACGATAATGGCGAAAATCCCGCTGATCTGCCGATCGTCGCAGGGCGCCCGCGCTGGACCTTCTCCTATATGCAGGGCAACGCAGAACTTGCTGAGACACGTTATGATCGCGGCCTGCTGGTGAATTATGTGGGCTCTGCTGGGAGTTATGCCTATCGCTACGCCATTGCGACATTCATCCTGCCCACGACCAGCACCTTCTCAACGGCAACCGTTGACTATCGGGGTACGTTGCCGACGCTGATCACCAGCGCAGCCGGCGATGTTGAGTATTTCGAGTATAACCTGCGCGGCGACATGACTCGGCGGGCGACGCTGCCACGATCAACCAACATTGCTGCGTTGACCCTCACCACGGGCGGGGCCTTCTTGCCGACCGACACGGAGCTGGCGATCTGCTGCGTGAATGCGGGCACGCTGAACATCCCGGCGGGCTCGACCATTGTCAGCCAGAGCTTCCTTCCCGACTGGGGCGGCGTTGGTCTTTATGGGCAGTATTATGCCATGGGTTGCGGCGTTGGCCCGGCTGATGACAAGCGCTGCAGCAAGGCGGTTGCCCAGATCGACGCCAAGGGCAATCAAACCGATTATGTCTATTCGGCTGTGCACGGGGGTATCCTGAGCGAGACCGGGCCGGCGCCGCAGCCCGGCGGTGTCCGTCCGCAGACCCGCTACACCTACCAGCAAAGGCAACCTTATATCCTGGCCGCAGGCGGCGGCGTTGTTGCATCGGGGCCGCCAATCTGGGTGCTGACGGCCAAAAGCATGTGCAAAACCAGCCAGTGGACGGGATCGGCCTGTGCTGCCGCCAATGATGAGGTGCGCACCACCTATGAATATGGCCCCACCTCCGGCGTCAACAACCTCAACCTGCGCGGCGAGGTGGTCGACAGCGGCGGGCTCTCGCTGCGGACCTGCTATGCCTATGATTGGCGAGGGCTGCGAACCAGCGTGACGACACCGCGTGCCGGCTTGGGGGTGTGCCAATGATCCGCCGCATCTTGGCAGCCGCGCTGCCTGCCGTCGGCCTGTTTGCCAGCCAGGCTGCTGCGCAAGTCACGCCCGCGCCGTTCACCAGCTACACGCGTTATGATGCGCTTGGTCGCCCGGTGGGGACCATCGGTGTCGATCCCGATGATGCGGGCGGTCTCGGCCGCGCGGCCACGCGTACCAGCTATGATGCGCAAGGCCGTGTTGCCTCGGTCGAAACCGGCGTGCTCAGCGCATGGCCAGGTGACACGGCTCCGGCCCAATGGTCGGGGTTTACGCCGGGTGCGCGAACCGACTACAGCTATGATGCCGACGGCCGAAAGATCCGCGAGATCGTGAGTGGCGGCGTCGACAAGACGGTGACGCACTTCAGCTATGACAACATGAACCGGGTGCGTTGCGTTGCGCAGCGCATGAACCTCGCCGTTGCCGAAACGCTGACGGTCGATCCGTGCACGCCTGGCCCGACAGGCAGCCAAGGGCCTGACCGCATCACCCGCACAAGCTATACCGGCTTGGGCAAGCCGGCGTTGATCGAGAAGGCCGTCGGGACGCCGCTGCATCAGAATTATGCCACATACACCTATGATGCTGTCGGGCGCCCGCTCTCCATCACCGATGCCAACAGCACGCGCGCTGAATATCAATATGACAGCCAGGGTCGGCTATTCCGCTGGTACTTCCCGTCGAAAGTGACGGCCAACGTGGCGAGCACGACTGACTTTGAAGAATATGGCTATGATGCCAACGGCAACCGCACATCTTTGCGCAAGCGGGACAGTGCGGTTGATCCCAATCGACCAGTGATCATCACCTACCAATATGATGCGCTCAATCGCCTGACGATCAAAACGGTGCCGCCATCGGCCGGTCAATGGGCTATCGACCCCACAGGGGCCACCGGTGGCTACACCGTTGTATACGGTTATGACCTGCGCGGTCTGCAGCTCTATGCGCGGTTCGGCTCGATGACGGGGCCGGGCGTTACCAATGCCTATGACAATGCCGGGCGCCAGACATTGTCGAGCACCAGCATGGATGGCACCAGTCGCAGTGTGAACTGGCTCTATGATGCCAATGGCAATCGCAGCCGGGTTCAGCATCCCGATGGAGCGTATTTTGATGTCGCATACGACAACGCCGACCGGGTGAAGGATGCCAGATGGACCGGCGCCAACAATGCCAATATTCAGTTTTTTACCGCTTCCTATGATCAACTTGGTCGTCCACAAACGCGGAGCATTTCAAATAGCTTCACGTGGCAACAGCATGACGGCATCAACCGCCGTAATCTTTCCGATCTCTATTTCGTCAACGGTGGCGGCAATCTCTCCACCACGATGATCTACAGCCCCGCCTCACAGATCACTACCGAGACCCGCAACAACAGCAGCTACGTCTGGACCGGCGGTGTCAACGTTGCGCGCAACTACACGGTCAACGGCCTCAACCAATATCTCAGTGCCGGTCCGGCCACGTTCACCCATGATGCCAACGGCAATCTCACCTCGGATGGCACCAGCAGCTATGTTTATGACGCCGAGAACCGCCTGGTGAGTTCGAGCGCCAGCGGTGGGACGCAGCTGTCTTACGACCCGCTGGGCAGATTGTGGAAGATCTGGAGCCAGCAAACGGGTACAACGTCATTCGTGTACGAAGGTGATCACGTCTCGGCGGAGTATGATTGGGCAGGCAATATGCTGCGGCGCTATTTCTGGGGGCCGGGGGCGGACGAGCCGATCATCCAGGATGAAGGCGGCGCCCTGAACTGCGGCGGCACGCGGTTCCTGCACGCCAACCACCAGGGCAGCATCATCGCCGCGAGCAATTGCGACGGCAACCTCACGGCCGTCAATCGCTATGATGAATATGGCATCCCGCAAGGGAACTGGGGCCGGTACCAATACACCGGCCAGGCCTGGCTGCCGGAGCTGGGCATGTATTACTACAAGGCCCGCATCTACTCCGCGACCCTGGGGAGGTTCCTGCAGACGGACCCGATCGGGTATGATGATCAGGTTAACCTGTATGCGTATGTGGGGAATGATCCGGTTAACATGCGCGATCCGGACGGCAGACAGGCGCAAGCGCCTGCGGCGGCGGCCGGGTGTGCGGCAACCGGTCCTGCCTGTCCGGTAGGAGCTGCAGTAGCAGTTGTCGCCACAACGGCAGCGACCGCCTGCGCAGCAAGCGATGGCTGTCGAGGAGCTACTGTTAGTGCGGCTCAGGCCGTCGGTAATGGTATTCGCGGCGCTGTTGATAGAGCTACCAGTTCGAGTGCAACCAGGTCGGAAACTCGACGGCAGGATGGATATGCCGTTCGCGTGCAGGCGCAAGGCACTTCCTTGAAGCAACAGAGTTCAGTCCCTCTTGCCGGCAAGAGCCCTATTCCTGCCAGCGCGGTGCATGGAGCTCTTGCTGGAACTGCCAATCAACTAGCGCCGAGAGATCAGGCCTCGCTTGCTCCCGCGTTCGAAAAGGCTGGCCAGTGGGTTGATCGAGTTGCTGCCGGAGGTGGAATCGGCCCAATTGGAAGCACGAGCTTCACAGTTCCGGGAATTTCAGGACGAGAGATGCGTGTAGATATCGAGGTGCAACGTGGTCCAATAAACATAGTGGAGCCAAGATAATGGCGCTAGCAACGATTTTGGCAGCACGTGACGCGTATATGCGTGCTCTTATTCCGTTGGGGGAAGCTTACATCGTTGAGCGACACCTTTCGGATAGGGAAACGGAGCTAACCGGACGCGCATTCACCGCAAAAGACGATAGCCGAGTCTTGCAGATCAGCATCGATGACGACGCTGTTCCGACCGCATTTATAAAGAGTGTTGGATTTAAGGATGACCGTACTTTGCTACAGATTATAGTAAAAGGAAGAAATTTACATCTGAATAGATGCAAACACATTTTCAAAATGTGGCTTGTAGACAAGGTTTCTGAAGATGAGATGGATGCCTATATATCGGAATTTTGAGAAGGTTGGTCTCCGCTAATTGAGAGGATATACCCGGCATTCCGGAGACAGGATGCTTAATTCAATCAACCCGCCTCGCAGATCATCACCGAGACCCGCAACAACAGCAGCTATGTGTGGACCGGCGGCGTGAACGTGGCCCGCAAATACACTGTCAACGGCCTCAACCAGTACCTCACCGCTGGGCCGGCCACGTTCACCCATGATGCCAACGGCAATCTCACCTCGGATGGTACCAGCAGCTATGTTTATGACGCCGAGAACCGCCTGGTGAGTTCGAGCGCCAGCGGCGGGACGACGTTGAGCTATGACCCGCTAGGCAGATTGTGGAAGATTTGGAGCCAGCAAACGGGTACAACGTCGTTCGTGTACGAAGGTGATCACGTCTCGGCGGAGTATGATTGGGCAGGCAATATGCTGCGGCGCTATTTCTGGGGGCCTGGGGCGGACGAGCCGATCATCCAGGATGAAGGCGGCGCCCTGAACTGCGGCGGCACGCGGTTCCTGCACGCCAACCACCAGGGCAGCGTCATCGCCGCCAGCAACTGCGACGGCAACCTCACGGCGATCAACCGCTATGATGAATATGGCATCCCGCATGGGAACTGGGGTCGGTTCCAGTACACCGGCCAGGCCTGGCTGCCGGAGCTGGGCATGTATTACTACAAGGCCCGCATCTACTCCGCCACGCTCGGGCGGTTCCTGCAGACGGATCCGATCGGGTATGATGACCAGGTCAATCTCTATGCATACGTGGGGAATGATCCGGTCAATGGGACTGATCCTACTGGCCTGGAAAAGAAAGACGGGCGTCAGGAAATTGGATCTTGCGGAAGTTCCCGACCAGATCCGAGCTGTCGATCAGGCGGCACTGACGGCCTTGGAAATGGAGCAACAATTCCGCCAAATTCATCAAATGATCGAGCTGTAATCGGCAATAATGGTGGTCCGGAAATATCTGATCTTGACGATGTTCGTTCCTCCGTGCTCAGAACTATTGCAAAAGCCCTCGGCACTACGGTTAGCTTGCTAACTGCTACGCCGGCGGGCGACGCTTATGAAACTGGAATTCGATTCCCATCGAATCCAGACCAGCTGGGTCATATTTTCCGACAGTCTGCTGGCCATTATCCACGTGACACGTTAGGCGCTCGCGGCGAAATTCGACAAGCAGTTGGAAAGCCAGATTTAATAGGGCTGAACCGGTTTGGATATACTGTAGTTGCTCGAACAAATCCTAGCGGAACTCAAACATGGGCCATAATTGGAGAGGGAAGAATATTAAATGCAGGAGTCAATTCCACACCAAAACCGCTGAACCAAATCTCGAGATAGTAAAAATATGATGATGAATAAAGATCAGAAGCCATTAGACGCTTCTATAGCATTTGACGCTATGTCAATTTTTCTTGAAAAATATTGGAATTTATGCGGCAGGCCGGAAAGTATAGGCGTTATTCTGTCTAGTATGGAGCGAGATAATTCGGGCGATGGTATGCCGCTTGACCCGGCAACATGGGAAGATTGGTTAATTTCGATTGAAGCGGCAAGAAATATTGAACGAACGTGAAATTTATCATTCTAGGTACGATCATTCGTGCATGGTTATAGTTATGTGTAGATCGGCGGGGTCAACGTTTCCCGCAACTACACTGTCGACGGCCTGAACCAATATCTCAGTGCCGGTCCGGCGACCTTCACCCATGATGCCAACGGCAATCTCACCTCGGATGGCACCAGCGCCTATGTTTATGACGCCGAGAACCGCCTGGTGAGTTCGAGTGCCAGCGGCGGGACGACGCTGAGCTATGACCTGCTGGGCAGATTGTGGAAGATTTCGAGCCAGCAAACGGGTACAACGTCATTCGTGCACGAAGGTGATCACGTCTCGGCGGAGTATGACTGGTCTGGCACCATGCTGCGGCGCTATTTTTGGGGGTAGAAGGACTCCGGGCGTGCGGGTTAGCCAATCATCCACGTCCTGCCCTACTTCCGAAAGCAGTAAGCGGAACCGCGCAGCTGTTCATACTTGGAACACCACCTCTGAACTAGCTTGCGAGTTTTGACAAATAGGAACGAATCGATTGCAATTTCAACAGTCGCAAGATACCCATGTCACCAGATTCTGTAGGCTGGTTGACAGTGCTAAAGTTAATCTTATTCGTCTCCTGCACATTTGCAATTGCGCTTCATGCGAGTGCTGTTGCGCAGGAATCGACCAGCTATACATATGATGCCCTGGGTCGACTGACTGGCATTGCGAAGAGCGGTGGACCCGCCAATGGCACGCAAGCAACATACAGCTTTGACCCGGCAGGCAATCGATCCAACGTGTTGGTCGCTGGCTCGCCAAATGGGAGTGGCGGTGCAGGAGCCGGTGCCGGCGGTGGAGGTGTGGCGCCCGGCGGTGGAGGAACCTCTAGCTCTCCAATGTTTGTCGTTGTCCCGATCAATGGCTATTCTGTAATTCCAGTGAGGGATTAATGCACATCAAGCATGTCACTTGCCGTAAGTTATTGGCTGGTAGTTTGCTGATGACCGTGCACGCAACGGCGGTGGGTGCCTTTGATTGGACAACGTCTGCAAAGGTTAGCGTCATAGAGCCGTCCTACATGCCTGGATGGATCTCGTTCCAGATCGGCGCCTCTGTTGGGACCTGTCCAAGCGGTACTTGGCTGCAGTGGCCGGCTCAGGGTGCGGATCAAGCAAGCAGGATAGCGAATGCACAAGCTGTCTACTCAACCTTGCTGACGGCGATGATGGCAAATCGCACGGTAATATTTTATGGGGTCAATGCTGGTTGCAAGGTGGAACATATTCACTTGATAGCGATGTAATATATGGCCGATATGCTTTCGGCATCCTGTTTGATTGACGTGCAGTTGCTACAAATGAGACTTCGGTTTGAAGGTGCAAACTTTCGGCACGCTATGTCGTTTTTTAGGAGTTGAATATGGCGCGTTTGCTTATTCTGGCTTCGGTTCTGGCGACGATGTCGTCCACGATATCAATGGCAGCCTCTGTGACTGTGGCCGGGCGCATTGTGAGAACACAGGGTCATACGTCTCCTTCTTGCAGGACGGTATCGCTGCGCAACACAAGCGGTAGCATAATGCTTTTTCGTATTCAGCAAAGCAGCCCTGGGGTTGATGATACGATCGCAGCAACCGCCCTTACAGCCGTTGCAACTGGATATCCGGTTCTCATTAGCTACGACCCAGCCATTACGTCAGGATGTGGCGCAGAGCCAAGAATCGATTGGATCGAAATTCAGTCGCCAAATCAGTAACGGAAGATCACTAAGTTTGCACTGTGGCAACACAGATCGCTATAGGCCAGCTTCCCCGGGCTAGTGAATTTGTGGGATGTTATCTACGGCAAGCTGTCGGCCGCCAGTCGTGGCATTTCCTGTGTCCTCTATCAATTAAGATTTGCGCTAATGCCTTGAGCGGCATTCGGAAGTTCATTCGCTCTGTAGCGATGGAATGGGTCTCTGAACATTAAGCGGTCATTCAAGGTCTTTTAAAATCATTCAATGTGGCTGAGGCTGCGCTTCCCCCGCAACGTTGTTGTCCCAAAATAATCTCTTGCATCAAATAGCGGATTAGCCATCTTTGGACGGCGAGGGTCATTGATTCGTCTATCTGCCATGAACCAAATAAGGGGGCATGAAATGCGGAGATCCTTGTTACTGCTGCTCTCTCTTGCAGCGCCAGCGCCGCCTTTGTTGGCCGCTGAGACCCAGACATATACCTATGATGCAGCAGGTCGGCTGATAAAAGTAGTTCTTTCTGATCCGACGGGTAGTAGTGTCACGACCGAATATACGCATGACAAGGCGAACAACAGGGTTCGGGTCAAGACAACAGGTTCTCCCAACCCGCCGCAGTAAGCGGCGCACGCTCTGCCTTACCTTCAGTGACACAAACCAGACGGTGATCTTCGATGCCTGCTGACATCTACAGACATGCCCTGCGTCAACCGTCTGTTGGCATTGCGCCGCGATGGGCGAGCCTACTCGTCGGCGTCGCCCTGCCGGCCTTGTTCCTGGCAAGTGCGGCAACAGCGCAGCTCGCGGGGCCCACGTTCCGGAATCTCGACAGCAACGGGGTTGATCTGACCCAGGGCGATTATGTGCTCAACTTTGTCGAAGGGTCGATCGGTTCGGGCATTGATCAACTGACGCTTGTGCGAACCAATACCAGCGGCAGCGCCAGCCAATGGGACAACATCCGGCTCCAGAAATGGCAAAATGGCTCGACTGAAACCGTCGACATCATGCTCGGCCCAGTGACGGAGCGGTGGACGCGGCCGAACTCATCAAGTCCGTTTTCATCGGGATTGGCGAATGGCGTTACCCTGGAAATCACTGGCGGCGGCTTTCTGCGCCGGGGAGCAGACGGCAGCAGCATCTTCTTTGGCAATCCAGGCTCGTCATCGGTGACGGGCCAGAGCAATCTCTGCAAGCTCCAGCCGTTCGAGCCTAATTGCGAACTCGCGCCGGTCGAGATCTCCCAGCCCAATGGCGAGAAGGTCTTCCTTCAATATTATGTCCACGAGCAAACGGCCAGTGAGTTCAACCCCGATGGGTCGCTGGACGGTTACGTCTGGTGGCGCCTGCAGAGCGTATCGAACCTAACGGGGCGCCAAATCTCGTTTACATACGCAACCGATAGCGCACCGTTCGAGCTCGGATTCCCACCTGGTGATGCCTGGTTCCGGCGAACATCGGCGATATTTGGGAGCGGCCTTGCCACCGTCAGCTACAGCTATCCGTCCGCCGGGGTCGTGCTTGTTACCGACGCTGCCTCGCGGACCTGGCGATTGGCAGGCGCCGGCAATAACATCGCCATTCGCAGGCCGGGCGCCGCCGCCGACAGCTTTGTCGTCACATCCGGTGGTTCCGGGGTGTCCAGCGTTGTCAACGAAGGCGTGACGACCACCTATAACCGGGTTGTCAGCGGCAGCACGGCCACCATGACGGTGACCTATGCACCGGGCCAGCAATCGGTGGTGCAATCCAATCTGACGATAGGCCGGCCAACCTCCGTTACCGATCCGCTGGGCCGGACGACTAGCTATACTTACGATGGAAATCGTCGCCTGACCCGGGTCACCAACCCGGAAGGCGATTATGCTGAGCTCACGCTGGATGCTCGGGGCAATACCGTGCAAACGACACGTGTTGCCAAACCCGGTTCCAGCCTGGCCAACATTGTCACTACGGCAGATTACAGCCTGTCCTGTGCCAGCAGCGTTGCCTGTAACAGCCCGGTCTGGACCCGCGACGCGAAGGGCAACCAGACCGACTATACCTATGATCCGAGCCATGGCGGTGTGTTGACCGTGACCGCTCCGGCTGCCCCCAACGGTGTGCGTCCGCAGACACGTTACACCTACACGCCCGTCAACAATGTGCAGATGGTGAGCATGGTGTCGACCTGTCGCTCACTCGCCAGTTGCGCCAACACTGGGGATGAAACCAGAACAACGGCAACGTATGACAGCCACCTGCAGCCGCTGACGGTTACCGAGGCCACAGGTGACGGCAGCCTGTCGCGCTCGCTGATTGGGACTTATGACGGGTTCGGCAACCTTCTTACGATCGACGGCGCCCTGCCCGGGAGCGCGGATACCACTCGCTATCGCTACAATGCGGCCCGACAGGTGGTTGGCATTGTGGAGCCAGACCCGGACGGCGTGGGTTCGCTCCAGCACCAGGCGGTTCGCACCACCTATAACGTTGACGGTCAACCGACGTTGGTTGAACGCGGCACGGTCGCCAGCCAGTCGGATGCTGCTTGGGCAGCGTTCACGCCCAATGCTCAGGTGGCGACGACCTACGATGCAAATGCCCGCAAGATCGCTGAACGGACGCAGGCCGGCGGCACAACCTTTGCGCTTACCAGCTACAGTTATGATGCGCGCGGCCGACTTGAATGCGCGACACAGCGGATGAACCCTGCAGCCTTTGCATCGCCGCCTAGCGCATGCAGTTTGGGCACGGAGGGCAGCTTCGGGCCTGACCGCATCACCCGCAACGTCTATGATGCTGCCAGCCAAATCGTTAAAGTTCAAAAGGCCGTCGGAACCGCTGATCAGGCAGACGATGTCAGCATCACCTACACCAACAACGGTCAGCAAGCGACACTCACCGACGGCAAGAACAACCGCACCACCTATGCCTATGATGGCCATAATCGCCTGCGGGAAACATTCTTCCCCTCGCGTTGGCAGCAGAATGTGTCCGATTTCGGTGACTTCGTGCAGCTCAGCTACGATGCCAATAGCAATGTGACGCAGCGGCGACTGCGTGATGGCAGCGCGATCAGCATGACATATGATGCCCTTGACCGCCCGGTATCGAAGATCGTTCCTGAGCGAGCTGGCCTCGATCCCACCCACACGCGGGATGTCTATTTTGGCTATGACCTGCAGGGCCGGATGCTCTATGCTAGGTTTGATGGCCACGGCGGGGAGGGCGTGGCATTCGCATATGATGGGCTTGGGCGTCAGAACTCAGCCACATCAACCCTTGGTGGCTCGACTCGCGTGATCGCCTATCAATATGATGCGAACAACAATCGCACCCGGCTGACCCACCCCGATGGGCGTCTGTTCGATATGACGTACGACAGTGTCAGCCGGTTGACGAACGCCACTTGGACGTCCCCTGGGTACGGCAGCCTGTCGTTCTTCGGGCTCAGCTACAACGCACTTGGCCGGCGAGCCACTGCAAACCGTCCATCATCGCAAGCCCAATATGGCTATGATGGCATCTCTCGGTTGAGCTCGCAAAGCGCGGCGTTCGCTGTCGATGCCTATTGGAACACGACGGCAACGCTACAGTATAATCCGGCCAGTCAGATCGGATCGCTCACCCAAAGCAATGGCAACTACGCATTTACCGGCCACTATAATGTGGACCGGCCTTATGCGGTGAACGGCCTCAACCAATACACAACGGCGGGTTCGGCCGGTTTTGGTTATGATAGCAATGGCAACCTCACTTCGGATGGCACGAGCAGCTACAGCTATGACCGAGAGAACCGCCTGGTGGGTGCCAGCAGCAGCGGCGGAACAACGCTAACATATGATCCGCTGGGCCGACTCTGGAAGGTACACAGTACCCAAACAGGCACGACGTCGTTCCTGCACGACGGTGATCATGTCGTTGCGGAGTATGATTGGACTGGCGCCATGCTGCGGCGCTATTTTTGGGGGCCAGGGGCGGATGAACCAATTATCCAGGACGAGGGCAACGCCCTGAATTGCACTGGCACTCGCTTTCTGCACCCAAACCACCAAGGCAGTATCGTCGCCGCCAGCAATTGTTCTGGCCAGATCGCGGCCGTCAATCGCTATGACGAATATGGCATCCCGCAAGCGAACTGGGGCAGGTTCCAATACACCGGGCAGGCCTGGCTTGGCGAGATCGGCATGTATTATTACAAGGCGCGCATCTACTCGCCGACGCTGGGGCGGTTCCTGCAGACGGACCCCATTGGCTATGGCGATGGGATGAACATGTATGCCTATGTGGGGAATGATCCGGTCAACAAGATCGATCCAAGTGGGCTCTGTGGGGGTGGCGTAGCAGACGGGTCCGAGATTGAGGTCTGCGGTCCCAGAATACTCCCTGGAAATTGGGCAGTATTCTTGAATTTCTTTAGCGGCGGCGGCGGTGGTGGCGGCGATCCAGGAGGTGGCGGTGTCATCCCCCCAGCTCCAACGGACCAAAAGAATCGAGATCGATGTAAAGACACCGCGCCTTCCTCCAAATTACAGAAGACTGCGGCTCGTTTGAATCAAGTCGCGGAATTTTCTAGCAATGCCGGCACTGCCGTACTCGCAACCGCGGTGTTTACCGGGGGACAAACTTTACCATTGATGTCGCTAGACGGACTGGGCGTAGCGACTGGGCGCCTGGGCGCAATAGGTCTCTACGCGATTGATGGCGACAATCGGGGGGCGCTCAAGTCAGCAGTGTCATTTGCAGTTGATTTGACAGGCGGAAGCGCCGCAGCAAATCTTACTCGTTTTTTGAACAAGACCGATGAGCTCAGTGCACCAATTGCTTTAAGTACTGACGTAGCAGGCAAGGGTGTTGATCTACTAGTGGATAGTATAGTAGATAACATGTTGGGGTGCCCATGATTAGCATCGTGTTGGGGAGTGTAATTTGGGGCGTTATCAGCATGACGTTCCCTCGCGGTTGGGCCTACTGGCTCCGAGTTTCTGGCGTGAATACGTCGTATGTGGAAGCGATTGCTTCGGTATCCATTAATGTGAAGCTAGTCTATGCTGCCTGTAATTCCATCACGATGTTTTTAATAGTGGGTCCTGTTTTGGATAATATTCCTGAACTGCTTACGGGGGTCATTATTTTTCTAGCACTACTATTTGTCTTCCCCGTTTTGATTCCAAAAGTCGCAAAGAAGTGAATTTGCACTTGCTTCATTAAATTACGGGGACAGTGTAACAATACATCGGAACTGCGGATCGTCAGAGCGGAATGGCAGCCGAAGTCATTCATGCATGGTGCGATGATAGTGAACGTTGGTCTACCTTCCAAATGAAGGATATTCTGTATGGTCAATGAGTATCCACGGCGCGGCTACGGAGGCGTGTGGGCAGTAATTGTAGCCGGTTTGTGTTGGCCGATCAGCGTTACAGCCACGGAGACCCGACATTATGCCTACAATTCCCGCGGCGAACTTCGCTCCGTCGCACGGAGTGGCGGTGCCAATGATGGCTTCAAGTCCGCCTACACACTCGACAACGCCGCAAACCGCACCCGCGTCGTTGCGCGTGACGTTCGGGTCTGGCTCGGAGCAGGGATGTCCATCGCGTCACAAGACGGACGATTCCAACTGGTCATGCAGACTGATGGAAACCTCGTCCTCTACGGCCCAACGGGTGCACTGTGGTGGACCAGCAGTAATGGTCCTGGCCGGACAATGCTTTTCCAGAGCGACGGCAACCTTGTTGTCTATGGGCCAACGGGTGCTGTTTGGGCCATCCACCAGCAGAACCCTGGCGCCGAGATGACGTTGCAGAACGATGGCAACCTAGTGATCCGCGCCGAAGACGGACGCATCGTCTGGCAAACCGGTACCGGTGGGCATTGAACAGGACTTGCGGCTCCTGGCACAAGTTAATGCGCAGAAAGGATTTCGTTGAATTGCTCTCTCTTCCCAACTGCGCTCATTTCCGGCGAAAAGAGCCAATCTTATATTGCGCAGCATCGCCCTGCGTGTAGAACTTGATCACCATCCCTAGTCTGGTTTGCACGCATGGATCCTCAAGGTTCTGGCCCCTTTATCGCCGCCGCTCAGTGGATACAGGGCACGTTGCTGGGCACAGTCGCAACCGTGGCCGCCGTTGTCGCTGTGGCTGTGGTCGGCATGTTGATGCTCACCGGCCGGATCAACTGGCGCTATGGCATGGTGGTGATCATCGGCTGCTTCATCCTGTTTGGCGCGGGCAGCATTGTGGCGGGCATCCAGGCGGCGGCCACTGCCGGCCCCGGATACTGATGGCATGACCGGGATTGCGCGCGATCGGTTGTTCGTGGCGCTCACCCGCCCACAGATGTTTGCGGGCGTGACCTACAGCTATTTTGTCATCAACGTCATCGTGTCGGCCGAAGCCTTCCTGATCTTCAGGTCATTATGGGCGCTTGTGCCAGCTCTGATCATGCATGGCCTGGGCATGATTCTTTGCCTGAAAGAGCCGCGCTTTGTTGACCTGTGGCTCGTGCGTCTGCGCCAATGCCGGCGCGTGCCCAATCACGGTCAGTGGCGCTGCAATAGCTACCAGCCATGATGGCATCGCCGTTTATCCGGGATGCAAAAGCGGCAGCCCGCGAAGTGCCGGCCGGCACGCATCTGCCCTATGCCAGCCAGATCGATGATTACACGCTCATCACCCGCGATGGCCTGCTGGTGCAGACCATCGCCATGCGCGGCTTGCTGTTTGAGACGGCCGACAGCGACGAGATCAACTACCGCAAGGCTTTGCGCGACGCCGTACTGCGCGCCATCGCCTCGCCGCGCATCGCGATCTACCACCACGTGCTCCGCCGCAAAGTCGACCTGTCGCTGGAGCCTGAGTTTGGGGATGAGTTCTCAAAGGCACTGGATGCCCGTTGGCGCCAACGCCTCGCCACCCGCGAACTCTATGTGAACGAGCTCTATCTCACGTTGGTGCGCCGGCCACTACCCGGCAAGATCGGCGTGGCCGACCGGCTGCGTAGTTTGCTGTCTGGCAACCCGGCTGGCGGCCAGGCAGCGCGGGCCGAGGAACTGCGGGCCCTGAACGCCACACGCGAAGCCTTGTTGGCCGCCCTCGCTGATTACGATGCTCGCACGCTTGGTGTCTACCAAAGCGGTGAAGCGCTCTGCTCGGAGTCACTGGAGTTTCTGTCGGCACTGTTCAACGGCGAGATGCGTCCGGTGCAGTTGCCGTTCGGCGATATCGGCCTGCATCTGCCTTATCGGCGGGTGAGC
>Ga0209550_10003451_pt1 | contig 15061 bp, 12 predicted proteins | sample LauGreSuBDMM15SN_2_FD_187567 | JGI IMG/M metagenome (GOLD analysis project Ga0209550, IMG submission 187567) | Freshwater lake microbial communities from Lake Michigan, USA - Su13.BD.MM15.SN (SPAdes) (version 5) | ecosystem: Environmental > Aquatic > Freshwater > Lake | place: Lake Michigan...
ACAGCTTACGAAAACATATACAAACGGCCCTTGGATTACTCGTTTGACGGAAGCAAGCGAGTTGGAGATCCAATTAACCTAGTAGCCAACATAGAAAAACTCTTGAACTTAGGGTTCAAGCCTGCGGTTAGCCCCAATGAAGGTTTAGAAAGATATTTTAAGAAAAAATTTAGCGCATGAGGATAGTTTCTCCACCTGATGGAGCTGGATGGGCCGGCGGTGATGAATACCTTCAGAGTCTTAATGAAATGTTAAAAATTATTGAACTGGAGAATTCTCATGATGTGTACTGGTATCGAAATCAAAGTCTATTTCCTAAGTGGTTGTCATTAGTCCCAGGCTTTATGCGCATTGATAAAATCCTAAGAAAACTATTTTACTCAAATCTTGGTTATAATATTCCCTTACCAATGACGAAATTCACGCGAGATTCATTTTTTTGGATTCCTGACCTACAGGATGTCGAGTTTCCGGAGATGTTTACAGAAGAGCAAATTCTGCACCGAAGAAATTTACGAAATAATGCTATTGCAAAGAAGTATGTGATCTATTTTAGTAGCGAGCATGCCATGAAAATATTTTCTAATTTACAACAGTCACCCAAAAAATATGGACTATTACGTTTTTCAATTTCACCAGAAAAACTTAGAGACTATGGCCAGTCTCCCCTCGTATGTCGTGACTGCCAAGAGAGGGGATACTTCTATTTACCTAATCAGTGGTGGAAACATAAAAATCATATTCGTACTGTAGATGCATTTATTCAATACAGAGCAAATGGAGGAAAACTTCATCTAGTGCTTTCCGGAAAGAGAGAAGATTATCGCTGGCCGGATTATTATAAGTCGGTTGAAACACTAGTTAATTTATGCAATCAAGATGTACACGATCTTGGATTCCTAGAAAGAAAAGCACAATTGAGCGTCTTATTTGCTGCAAAGATTGTGCTCCAAACTAGTTTGTATGAGGGTTGGTCAACAACTGTCGAAGAAAGCTTGGTTAGTGGCAAAATTTTAGTTGTGTCAAATTTACCTGTCTTCATAGAGCAAGGCAAAGGGGAAAGAAATATTATTTTTGTGGACCCTCTTTCAATTAATTCAATAGTTCAGGGGATGCGTATGGCTGAAAGTTTTAAACCACATCCCCACGATTCGCATTGGCGTTGGAATAGATTCGAAATGGATTTCAAGGAGCTTTTGAGATCAGACATAGTTGGTAGAATCTAAAGGGTAAACTCTTATGTGTACTAAGCAGAAAGTGCATTTATAAGTACACTACGTTACAAGATTGACTTTTAGAGTTATGCCTATTTCTTTTTTGATATCAAAAATTAAATATTAAAAGTCACTCTCATTAGAAATCTTATACACCCAATGTCTCAGTGGAAGAACTCTTGCTTTAAAATAATTGGTATTACTTAACCTTTGGGATAACTTATGCTTTCTGCAGTTGAGCGGTAATTGATTTGAGGAAAAATTATGTGTAGTTCGAATTTCTGCAGCCACCATAGATACTGTACTGAAACTGCCAATAAAATATGCACTGTTACTCATTTTTCTGAGATCAGTCCAGATATCTGATGGTTCGACATAAATACAATCAGACATCCCCACAGACTCTAGGAGTAATTTTGCAATTTTAGGTTCATCAGAATATACAAATTTTTGAATGGCTTTGACGGTATTTTTTTGAATTTTTTCTACTTCCTGTAAAATTATTAAAGGGTCCAAAACTCCATGAGTCTTACGCCAGTGAGGATCAGTTCTCATGTCTCCCAACCGATAGTGAATTGCGATGTTGATTTGAGAATTATCAGAAGGGGCAAATGGATTAGGAAGGGATGAATTTGAGAAGAATTCCTGCAGTTCATGCGCCGCGACTCCTATAATCCCTGGCCAAATTCCTCCATTAATTAACCCCGTTGCAGTATTCCAAGTGGCTACTGTTTCGATTCGATTATTGACGCGTAATGTTAGATTTTTTTCAAGTCCAATATTTCTCTTTATGGGGAGAATTCTGGCTACTCTCGTGAAAAGTTTATAAACCCGACTAATCGAATTTTGATACGGCAGCAATAACTTTGGAAGGTATTTCTCAATTCTACGTGAGCTTGGAACCTGCTGTGCTTGAATAGTGTGCTGGAAAGTGAATCCTTGAGTGTGAGACATTTTTGTTTGGACATAGAATATTTCCAATACTACTCCCTGGCTCACAAAGTATAATTGGAGCGCAACTCCAAGTAACTGTGAGGTAGTACCGCCAGCGACCAAAATACCGCGCGGAGACCCATAAGCCATCCTATGAGTATACTCACCTACAATGTTCAAGCTAATGTTTTGGAATTCAAATTTACATATTTTTTATTGAATTTCATTATTTCAATGTAGAGACGGCCTACATTTTAGTTAAGTCGATTTTCCTTACTTACAGACCCATCATTCTTGCCTCATTATCAAAAGCTGAAACAGATCTACGAACTTCTTCGAAAGTTCCTATAGCGCCTATTTTGCCTTCGGATAGATACACAATAATATCTGCATTTTGAATAGTGGACAATCGGTGAGCAATCACTATGAGAGTTACTGATCCATGTAAAACCTTGATGGAATCGGACACTATCGCCTCTGATTCACCATCTAATGAACTAGTAGCCTCATCAAGCACTAGTAGTTTAGGGTTAGTAAACATCGCCCGTGCAATTCCCAAACGTTGACGTTGTCCACCGCTTAGTTGTGCCCCGCGTTCACCAACTTGTGTATCAATTCCGTTGGATAATTTAGCGACTAGTGTGTCGAGATTTGCAATTTTCAAAGCGTTAGCAATCAATTCATCAGTCGCTATTTCTAGCGGGTATCCTAGTGCCACATTTTCTCGGATCGTCCCTGCCACTATCACAACATCTTGGGGTACATAGGAGATTGCACCGGGCCACCTGGACGCTGCTAACAGTGGAGGTAGGCCAGAGATTAAAACATTCCCTTGATCGGGAGAAAGAACCCCCAACAACGCGTCAATTAATGTTGTTTTACCTGCGCCTGATGGACCTACCACCCCCACAGAGGCACCAGGCGGAATTGAGAAAGCAATATTCGAAATTGCTGGAATATTTTTGTTTGGATAAGTGAGGCTCAAATTTGCAACCTGGACATTAGGATTAAACCCATGGTGCGAGATATCTAGGTGATCGTTATAGTCGCTAATTAAAGGTTTATCACCAAGCGATTCAATTAAATCTAAAGTTGGCATAGCCTGCCCAAGATTGCTTCGAACAGTCAGTGCACCTTGCTGAATGCGCAGTATCGCTGGAGTAATACGAGTTCCTGCCGCCAAAAAAATGGCCAAAGTAGTTACAGCATGAGTCGCATCATATAAATAAAACTGTACTGAGGCAATTAACAATGCACCCAACACGACCGATGTTTCAATCACATACTTACCAATGTAGGGCATGAAACTAATTTTTGCAGAGTTATCGGCAAGAGCAAAGCGTGATTTTCCAATTTCCCGGGCATAAAAATCACGGCGATTACGCACTACTGATTCTCGATAGGAAGCAAGAACTTCAATGATTTTTTCATTACTATGTATATTCAACCGAGAATTTTCAATGCCAAGTTTCCCTGCTTCTACATGCATCAATCGGTACATAGAGAAAGCAATAAATGAGAAGAAAATTATTGTTCCTAAGGCTGTGGCCGGATCTACAACCAATAGTGCTATAGTCATTAAAATTAATAAGGAGATATCAGATACTAAAATTATGCTTGTAGCCAAAACGTATACGGTAATAATTGATACACCAGTCGTGACCGCAAATAGAATTTCTTGATGTGTACGAGACTGGATTTTGATTAATTGTTGAGAGAGTAAGCGAGAAATTAAATTGGAGGAGATTAACGCCCCCCTTCGAGTGAGAAAGAAAAGTACCCGCCTTGTGAAAAATATAGAGAGAAGCGTGCGTCCGACTAAAAGAAGCACTGCGATTAAGCCAAGTAACATAACTTGATTCTGAAATTGCATCTCAGAAATATGAAGGGCGTGGAGCAATGAACTAACTATGCCCTCAGGCACCTGAGATTGTAAGTTTGATACGGACAAAGATCCTAGTAAGCCAATGACAGCTACACCAAGTAAGTCCATTGCACCCAGGCATATTTGTAAAGCTATTACAGCAATAATTTTATGTTGGTCTGTCCGAGGTAAGACCTGCATTGACCTACCCAGAAGACTCCTCTTTAAAAAACTCTTAGTGTTTTTCATCTGTGTTCTAAACACTGTTTTTCGATGCCACTCATGATGCATACCCTAGCAAATAGCCCTATGTACTTGATTCCAAGACAGCCTCGACTACCCTTACTCATATGCGCATATACGTGGCAGGAATCAATGGAATGGTTGGTTCCGCCATCGCCAGCGAGGCTAAACTTCAAGGCCACGAGACTACTGGCAAAGCATCTAAAGAATTGAATTTTGTGGACCGCGTAACAGTTTTTCAAGAATTGAATTCTACGAAACCTGATGTCCTGGTAATCGCAGCCGCAAAAGTTGGGGGTATTGGCGCGAATTCAACCTTGCCAGTTGATTTTCTATCAATCAATCTGCAAATTCAAACCAATTTGCTAGATGCGGCACATGCAGCGGGTATCGAAAAAGTACTTTTTTTAGGATCTTCATGCATTTATCCTAAGATGGCACAGCAACCTATTTCTGAAGAAGCGCTATTAACCGGTAAATTAGAACCAACGAATGAGCCGTACGCGATAGCAAAAATTGCCGGCTTGAAATTAGTAGAAGCTTATCGGCATCAGTTCGGGCATAGTTGGGTATCAGCGATGCCCACGAATCTTTATGGCCCAAGAGACAATTTTGATTTGAACTCGGCTCACGTTTTACCTGCGTTACTGCATCGCTTTCATAATGCTAAAGTCGCAAATACTCCTGAGGTGAGTATTTGGGGAGACGGAACAGCAATGCGCGAGTTCCTGCATGTTGAGGATTTGGCTCGAGCCTGTATGTTGCTTCTAAATACTTATAATTCCTCATCAGCAATCAATATTGGGAGTGGAGAAGAAATATCGATAAGGAATCTAGCGATGTTAATCGCCGATATTGTAGGTTTTCAGGGTAAGCTCACGTTTAACACAAAACTCCCTAACGGTACCCCAAGAAAGTTTTTGGATAGCGCTCGTATTTTGGAATTAGGGTGGAAGCCACAGATTAACTTAGAAAATGGCATCGCATTAACCTATGATTGGTTTATTGCACATCACACTAAGGAGCTAAACTTATGAAACGTGCCTTAATTACTGGAGTAACTGGGCAAGATGGTTCGTATTTAGCCGAATTGCTCCTGGATAAGGGGTATGAAGTCCATGGTGTAATTCGCCGAAGTTCAACATTTAATACTTCCCGGATTGACCATCTTTATAAAGATCCACATGAAAAAGACAATCACTTCCATCTGCATTATGGTGATATTACTGATGGTGTGGGAATTTCTAATTTAGTTAGGGAGCTTGAGCCCCATGAGATATATAACCTTGCTGCACAAAGTCACGTCAAGGTTTCATTTGAAATGCCAGACTTTACAGCTCAAGTTGATGCCGTGGGAACAATTCGCCTTTTGGAGGCAATCCGAGCCGCAAAAATTGAAACAAAGTTCTACCAAGCTTCAACATCCGAACTCTATGGAAATACACCCCCACCTCAATCCGAAACATCGACCTTTGCACCGCAAAGTCCTTACGCTGCGGCTAAATTGTATTCTTATTGGGTTGTAAGAAATTATCGAGATGCATATGGACTACATGCAACTAACGGAATTCTCTTTAACCATGAATCTCCGCGGCGCGGTGAAACGTTCGTAACTCGTAAAATTACGATGGCAGCTGCACGAATTAAAATGGGCATTCAATCCAAACTTTACTTGGGTAATCTCAATTCGATTCGCGACTGGGGTTATGCGCCAGAATATGTAGAAAGCATGTGGAGGATGCTCCAACAACCGAGTCCTGACGATTACGTTGTAGCTACCGGTGTAGGCGCGACAGTCAGAGATTTCTGTGAGGCATCTTTCTCCAGTCTTGGTTTGGATTACAGGGATTACGTCGAAGTCGACAGCCGGTACAATCGCCCAACAGAGGTCGATGCTTTAATTGGCCAAACTTCAAAAGCTGAAAAAGTCCTTGGCTGGAAGGCGAAGACGCATTGGAAAGAACTCGCTGAAATCATGGTAGTGAGCGATTTAGAAATACTCTCTAAATCAAAGGAACTTAAAAAATCCAAAAAGTAAGTCCAAAGAATCTATGCTTAGTTGAGAACTTGCCTTAAAATAATTTTTGTTCTTGCTAGGAATGTCCAAATCAAACTTGCCGTAAAAATGAACCAACCGCCCAGCAAACGGCGTCTGATCAGATGTTTTTGCTGATGAACTTGAAAGATTTTCCGATCCGCTATTCCACCTGGTTCAACAGCTGCATAAATTTCTGAAATCCTTATAGCTCGGGATATTTTGATTACTCTTATTACTAAATCGAAGTCACTGGCGAGCGAGTAAGAAACATTGAACCCTTCAATTTCTCCTAAAATAGCAGTTCTAAATATCATTGCTTGGTGACACCCACCACCCCGGTTAAATGCAAAACTTACTGCTGTTACATTCCCCTGACGATATCTATCGCTAAAGTTTTGGGTCCCACCTTGAATTTGGTGACCTCCGATTACTAAGCCGGAGCCACTTACAGCAATCTCATTAACTGCCTGAGCTAGAATTGTTTCAGAAGCGAACCTATCTCCGGCATTCATAAACCATGTGTAAGTTCCAAGGGCAACACCTAAACCTTCATTCATGGCCTCATAAATCCCTTTCCCATTTTGCTCAATCAAGCGAATTCTTGGGTCTTCGAATTGAAGGGTTCTAGCAAAAGATAAAGTTCCATCGCTTGAACTTCCAACTATAATTATCATTTCCCATTCTAAGAATGTTTGGCTTAGAAGACTTTCATGAGTGTTTTTTAAGCCAACTAAATGATCCTTAACAACCGTGATAATGGAAACTTGCGTCACAAATTTTCCCTTCTAGCAACAATAGCGCTTCAATTTTAAGTTTATCAGGGATAGGATTTCGATGTGAAACGCATCATGGTGGTAACCAATTCTCTTTCTGGTGGAGGCGCCGAAAGATCTATGAACCTGATCTGCAATGAACTTATTCGACGAAACTGGGCCGTTTCATTAGTTCCTATAAACAGTAGCCCTCCCGATAAGGTCATACCAAAATGTGAAATTTTTGAATTAGGCCGCGAATGGCAAGGAGGAATTGTAGAAACAACCCTGGCATTAGGGGCATTTAATCGCATAGTTAAATCATGGAAACCAGATGTCATAATTTTAAACTGTGATCTTCCAGAATTGTTTGGTGCCTTACTTATTGGCAAGCACAACCTTGTAGTAATTGAACATGCGAGCAATCCTTGGGGTCAGCGCGTGGTTCTAGGAAAAGTAGTCCGTAGAATTCTATATGCACGCAAAACTCATTGGGCTGCGGTTTCTTCTCATTTAACGATTTGGCCAGATAGAAGAAAACCAATCGTGTTTTTATGTAATCCCATAATTTCTAAATCGAGTAGAAGTCTTCAAAGTCAGATTCAAGCTCTCAGACGTCTTGTATTTATTGGAAGGTTAAGCTCTGAGAAAAGACCTGCAGATGCAATTGAAATTGCAGAAAAATCCAAGCAGAAATTAGTAATTATTGGTGAAGGACTACTTCGTATGGAGCTGGAAAGAAAAGTGCGCCGTGAGGGATTGAATGTTGATTTTCTGGGGCGACTTGATGAGCCTTGGGCAGAAATCGGGGTAGGAGATTTATTGATTATTCCTTCAGAATTTGAGGGAGATGGTTTAGTTGTAATCGAAGCCCTGCAGTTAGGCTTACCAATTCTAGTGTCGGACATTAACGATTTTCGACGTTTTGGATTTTCAGAGAGTAACTACTGTAAAGAAGTTGATGACTTCGTTCAAAGAATACAGATTTTTAGTCATGACTTAACTCCACTAATAGTATCTAGCGAGGTTTCTGAAGCGATTCTCAAACCGCGTTCAATTGAAATTGTGGGTGAGACTTGGGACCTTTTTTTGAGCGAAATTACCACTCCGGCATGAGAGCCTATAGTCACCATAAGGTGAGGTAATTTCATAATGCATGAAGCTAAGAAAGGTCTTTGACCCTGAGTTCAGATCCGTCTTTAACATTAACCAGTGGCATCAGTTCAATCTGATTTATGCGCTCACCATTCGATAAGTAGTTTAATTTACCGGTTTTGTCTCGGCTTTCTCTAATACGCCAATCGGTGTGTAAAGCTAGATCCACAGGCGGAGATAAGCTTATATTCTTCACAAGATCTTTTCTTACAAAGAAACCATTACTCCCTACCCGGTTTGAACCTACAAAAACAAAACCTTTTTGGGCGAGAATGTAAATAAAGGCACATAAACTCGCCCCGTAATAAAGCCAACTATAATGTTTAGTTGTACGACTAAATTTATCATCTCGAGGAACACTTACTGCAAGTTTGGAACCAAACAACGGATTGTATTCAACTACAACAACTGACACATTCTGCAGGTTTGCCGCTTCTAATATCCAATAGTCATTTCCATCCAAGTCAAGTGAAAAGATATCGATGCCTAACATGGACTCTCTAGCAGTGCTTATTACGTTATTAATATTCACGGGTGTAATCCACTCTTGCATAGAAAAAACATGATTTTTCCACTTTAAAGAATTCTGATTCATTGATGAAACTAAATCATCTCTTCCGTCGACAGCAACAACACTCGCATTTCTATTTTCAGCTAAGAATCTGGAGTTGCATTCATTGAAGTTGCCAGCCCCCACTTCTAAAATTTTGGGCTTACTTAAATCCAGACTTTCACACAAATAATCTAAAATTCCATCTTCGCCCCATTGACTAAATACTCTAACTTCAGCATCCCATAAGTTTTGAAATCTTTCAGACATTAAACGAGATGTCAAAATCGCACTCTGACCAACAAGAAAATGAAAGTTTGAAATGTCATTGGCCAAATACGACTTAAATTTTCTGATGCTTCTCAGGATTACTCTTTTCATTGCTCTATAGTAATGGCAAGTAAACCGTACGAAGCACGGATACATTGAGTTTTGCGTTTCCAGCTAGCCTGTACAGAGATTCATGTCTGGTAGGACACCAGCGGGTGACAAATGGCTAATGTTAAATCAGGAAGGGGCGTAAATCGAGATTACCAAACTACTCAGGCCAGATTGCAAATAGCCAAAATTTCTGGGCCCCCGTGTGCTCAGTTCAAATCTGCCACTCATATGATTGAATATCTGAATGAATCCAAACTTATGCCACTATCAAACTACAACAATGAATGAAATTGGTATGAATCGTCGCTCAAAATTCCTTGAGTTGTGGAAAGAATTGGATCTGGCCCCAAATTATGTGCATTCCAAAAATGAAAATATAGAAACTGTATATCCTTTTTTTTCAGACTCCTTGAATCGCCACATGACGGGTCTTTCCGGGTGTTTAAAGTCCCACAGAAAAGCTTGGAAATTACTTCTAGAAAGCGAATATGAATTCGCTTTGATAACTGAGGACGATGCAATTCCTTCACCTAAAATTAGAACTGAAATTACGAGAATTCAAGAATATTTTACTAATCACCATAATTCTGACTTTCCAATTTCGATGAGTAAAATTGCTGTATTAGGTAAGCCTGTATATATACAACTTGGTTGGTACTCTTATCCACGATTATCATTAAGGCAATTTATTGTCGCTGCATATCATCTTGTAAGATATAAAGGTCCGGTGCGAAATGGTTATGTTCCTGGGCACGGATTCGCCAACCACTGTTATTTGATAAATCGGGAGATGGCCAGTTTTTTACTAGACAAACTTTCAAGTGAAGGATTGCCGCTTGATCTTCAGCTCATGACTTTTGCTCGACATAATTCTTATAGCGAGTGTCACATCCTAAGAAGTTGTCAAAATTATGCGGTCCAAGAAGGTCTTGACAGTTCTATACAATCTGGAGTCACACCAGCACGAGACACTATCATTAGTAGGATTCTAGTTTGGGTTCAATCGTTAGCTGATGCCAAAGGTAACCGCATTGCAATATAGCCTTGTACTTGCTTAATTCTGCAAGAACTTCTGTAACTCACTTTAGCCTTGAACGGTGGTGTCCAAAAGAGCATAGGTTGAAAGGGTCAATCGGTTTTATACCTGAACTCTTGTCTAAGCAACTACCAGTGTCCTCTAACTAAAGTGTTTCGTGGATATAGCTGAAGTTCAGCACTACTCGAGCCGTAATTTTGATTGCATAATTGATAGTGAAAAGAGGGGCGTTTTGGTTAGGGGCTCAAAGTGACAAAAAGCTGATGTTGAGGTGAGGCTAAAATCAGGTTCTATAATCCACATATAGCCCGAACTGCAGGTTAACTCACTTACAAAGTAAAAAGCGCTCCCAAGACTTTGGGAAAGTCAGCAAGTCGTTTTTAGCAAGAGATTTAATAGTTAAAATTTTCAAGCATACTAGGACTTCTCGTCGCAGGAGGGTATCCTTCATTCGTATGAGAGAGATCAGTTCGAAGCAAATGACTAACTCAGACACAAAACCAGATTATAATTTAGGTTTTCTTGTGTATATACCTTGCCATACAGATTTTGAAATGGCAAAGACGCAGGCCATGAATTTGCGTGAACAATTTCAATTGTTAGATAGTCAACAACAAAAGTACGTAAGAAAATTTTCTATTGTCATTTCGGTGAATGGAGTAGAACTTAGCCAATTGCAAATCGAATCGCTGGAGGCTGCATGCGACGACTTGATCTACACTCCAATTGAACTTGGAGCTGATCTGAATATTGCCCAAGGATTTTTCAGAGCAATCCAAGAGACTCCTGAATTTTTCTGGATACTCTCTACAAATGACAAAATTGGTTCAAGAGCCTTGAATGAGATTGTCAATATTTTCTTAGCGAATCCAGATTGCGACCTAATTGGAGCTGATGAAAATAATGTTTCACGAAAAATCGAAGTGGATAATATAATTTTTAAGCCCATAAATGGGATACATTTTGGGCTCATAAGTGCAGTAATTTATCGTTCAAAAAATGTGGTGAATAATTATTCAGCTGCTTTGAAATTGAACTGGACTGGTTGGGGCCAACTCGGAGTTATTCAAACATCATGTTTCACAAATAAGAATCTACGTGTTGTCACAATTCCAAAAGACATTCTATTTAGAGAGATGGCCGCGGATAGGTCACATGAAGGTGATAATTTAACTCTAAACAGTACCTATTATTCACATAGTTTCTTTGGAATGCCATTGTTGATCGCTTCTCTTTTTGCAAATGACAGAAAATTTAAGCGCAAGTTTCTTAGATCTTGGCTTTTTTCTAATTGGTACAAAATAAACCTATTTTCATCCTTACCCGAGAGCGTAAATCAATCTAAGCAAATTGATGGAGCTTACTGGAGGCAATCGATAGCAGAGGATCTAATTAAAGTAAACGGAACTCTCTCAAGAGTCATGTATTTCATAGGAAAGGCAATTGACTGGGAGTCTTTCAGAAATGTAAAAATTGCTCAAGCGATAAAGAAATGGTTTTAACCGTACTTCTAGGTGTGGATTGTATTTTCCCAATTGGATAACTGTTCGATAACCAGAAAGTTATGCATAATTTAAATAATCAGTTCCATCCACACATTCAATAGCTCTCAAAACTGTAGGAATTTTACAAAATTAGATGTTGTTTATTGAGAAGTGTTTTAAAATATGATAGAAAGTAGTATGAAATTTATGTTTTGGGCCAGATTCTTAAGGCAGAGATTAATCTCAATAGTAAAACAAATTTTAAGCAGATTAGGAATAATTAGATATTTTGACTTAGAGAATTTTAAAAAGAGGCCAATCTCTTCAACATTTGACACAATGGCGAAATTTGATTCAACTTTTTTACATGCAGTACAGCCAACTGACAATGCGAAAATCCTCAAGTTGTTTGAAAAGTCACAATCTCAGATTAGGCAGGACTTATTTGTACTACACGAATTGGATTACAAAAAGAATGGTTTTTTTGTAGAATTTGGCGCTACAAATGGGTTTGATCTTAATAATACTTATTTGTTAGAGAGCGAATTTGCTTGGAAAGGCATTTTGGCGGAGCCGGGTAGAGTGTGGAAAAATGATCTTCGAAAGAATAGGCCCAATGCCATAATTGAAGAGCGACTTATCTGGAAAGATTCCAAATCTGTTTTACTTTTTAACGAAACTCAAATGGCTGAATTTTCAACTATTGACTTGATTAGCAACAGAGATGCTCATAGAGGTCATCGAGAAAATGGAGCTAAGTATAAAGTTGAAACTATTTCTTTAAATGACATGCTAGAGGTTCACTGTGCGCCTTTGGACATCGACTACCTTTCGATTGATACAGAAGGCTCCGAATATGAGATCCTTAGGTGCTTAGATTTTGAGAAATACAGTTTTAGGGTGATTACTTGTGAGCACAATTATTCGAAGCAGCGGAATCTCATTTATAAGTTACTTATAAAGCATGGCTATAAGCGCAAGTATGAGGAAATTTCTTTGTTTGATGATTGGTATGTTAAGGCATAAATAGTTCATCTAAGAATTATATTTTGAGTATCAATCTCAAGTAATTGATATAATCGGCCATATTTATTGCGATTATCACCTTTGTCAAATCAGTTAGACCTGTCTGATTAGTTGATATATTGGAGATTACATTAAGAATTCAGGAAAATGAAATGCTTAGTCAACTGACAATGTATTGTTTTAATGTGTATCATTTATTCAGCAGTGTACGTATGTCATCCATGCACGCATCAATAGGTGATGCATCATTATTCAAAATTTTGTCCCACCATTTAACTGATGAAATCACCGCTTGTTCTTGGGACCAAACTGGGGACCATCCAAGAGTCTGTTCTGCCTTGGTCGAATTTAGAGAAAGAGATCCTGCTTCGAAATCTTTAGAGAGTGGGTCATTTTGTGCCGTTATTTTAACTGGATATGGCCAGACTGATTGAGAAAGTTCTGCAATTCTTCTTACTGTAAGACTTCTCGAATTCGGACCGAAATTAAATGCCTCAGTTTCATTTCCTTGAATTTCGTGTTCTATGGCCAACAAATAACCGTGCAACACGTCTAAAACGTGCATCCACGGTCTAGTACTATTCGGATTTCTTAATTCAATTTTCTTTTGACTTTTGAATGCACGGATAAGGTCAGGCAAAAGTCGATTCTCAGCCCAATCTCCTCCACCGAGGACATTTCCCGCTCTAAGTGAGGATACTCTTGCCCCCCCGGCGACCCTAGCAATTTGCTGCCAAGCTTTTACAACCGATTCAGTTGCTGCTTTACTCGCACTGTATGGGTCCTTCCCAGATAAAGCATCAGACTCAACAAAGGCCTTCCCAGACTCATCATTGCGATAAACTTTATCTGTCGTAATAACTCCCACAGCAATCACTGAAGGCACTGAGAATGCTGCGGACAGGATGTTTGTTGTTCCCATCACATTGATTTCGAAGGTTTCACGCGGCGTTTTATAAGACTCCAAAACAAGTGGTTGTGCAGCCATATGAATAATGACCGAGGGTTGGTATTGAGAGACGAAGTGACTGACTGCAGCAAAATCTCGAATATCGATGAATTCTTCAGGAATGGAACCTAATCGCTGTGCTCTATCAAATAGTGAATCCTTAGCTGGCTCTAAAGAGAGTCCAATGACTGGTATTCCCAATTCCTGTAAAAGTAGCGTAAGCCAGGTGCCCTTGAACCCTGTATGTCCCGTGACCATTAAGGGACCCGGTAATCCCCTCAGACGGTCTCCGAGAAGCATTTCCATACTCAGATAGTAGTCTTATCTCATTGAAGAACGGGCAATTAAGCAAAAATGCCTTTCTAGATTGGAAACTTCTTGAGATTAGATGACCAAGATATGGTTGCAGAGTTAGTTGCTACTGCAATGAAAATGCGGCACCCACCTAAAGAGTTTATACCTGGGGAGTCACCCGTCCCTATAACTGGAAAGGTTTTTGGAGCAGAAGAGCTAACGGCAGCCGTGCAAGCAAGTTTAGATTTTTGGCTAACATCAGGCACTTACACGCAGCAATTTGAAAGTAGTTTCGCCAAAAAGGTCGGTATGCGACACGCGTTCATGGTGAATTCGGGCTCCTCTGCGAATCTTTTAGCCTTAACAGCGCTTACCAGTAGAAGATTGGGTGAAAGTGCGCTCAAACAGGGTGATGAAGTTCTAACCGTTGCAGCTGGATTCCCGACGACCGTGACGCCAATTCTTCAAAATGGATTGGTTCCAGTTTATGTAGATATAGATCTTGAGACATACGTGGCAAACGATGATGCCCTAGAGTCTGCCATTGGTCCAAAGACTAGGGCCATCATGATGGCACACACACTTGGTAACCCGTTTAACCTCGATTTAATAGCAAAGCTAGCTAAAAAATACAATCTTTGGTTGATAGAAGATAGTTGCGATGCACTTGGTGGTACTTTTGAGGGAAAGAATCTCGGTACATTCGGAGATTTATCTACCTTTAGTTTTTATCCAGCACACCACATTACGACCGGAGAGGGTGGGGCTGTTCTCGCAAAGAGGGCCTTGATGAAACCAATTCTGGAATCCTTCCGTGATTGGGGTAGGGACTGCTGGTGTGCTTCAGGTTGCGACAACACATGTTTGAAGCGTTATGACTGGCAGCTAGGTGAATTACCTGAAGGTTTTGATCATAAATACACATACTCACACCTAGGGTATAACCTGAAATCGGGTGATATTCAAGCTGCGATAGGACTTGCTCAGTTAGAACGCCTTGATTTCTTTATTAACTCGCGCCGGCATAACTGGAATTACTTAATGAAGGGCTTATCAAAATTAGAAGAGTTTTTTATCTTACCTAGGGCAACCGAAGGCAGCGATCCTTCCTGGTTCGGTTTCGCAATTACGGTGAAAAAGGA
>Ga0209550_10003453_pt1 | contig 15059 bp, 13 predicted proteins | sample LauGreSuBDMM15SN_2_FD_187567 | JGI IMG/M metagenome (GOLD analysis project Ga0209550, IMG submission 187567) | Freshwater lake microbial communities from Lake Michigan, USA - Su13.BD.MM15.SN (SPAdes) (version 5) | ecosystem: Environmental > Aquatic > Freshwater > Lake | place: Lake Michigan...
GGTGCTGGACGCGGTCATGTTGCGCATGAACGCCTTTGGCCGCATTGCGGTGTGCGGCATGATCGCTGGCTACGATGGCAACCCCATCCCCATGGTCAACCCTTCATTGATTTTGGTCAGCCGCCTCAAGGTGCAAGGCTTCATCGTGAGCGAGCATCCCGCCGATTGGCCCCTGGCGCTCAAGGAGTTGGGCGCATTGGTCGGCAGTGGGCAGTTCAGGCCGCGGGAAACCGTCTCAGAGGGGCTGGCCAGCGCACCCCAAGCTTTTTTGGGCTTGCTCAAGGGCCATAACTTTGGCAAACAATTGGTCAAGTTGATTTAACCACCAGCGTGCCGATGCCTGGCCGGGCATCGGATGGACACCGTCCGTCGATTCCCATTGAAAGCAACCCCACATGCCTGAATTGATCCTGCACCACTACCCCTTTTCGCCGTTTGCCGAAAAAATCCGCTTGATCCTGGGGTATAAAAAATTGCATTGGCACAGCGTGTTCATTCCCAACATGATGCCCAAGCCCGATGTGGTGGCCTTGACCGGCGGCCACCGGCGCACCCCCTTTTTGCAAATTGGCTCTGACATTTACTGCGACACCGCCTTGATTGGCGATGTGCTGGAGCAACTCGCCCCCACGCCCAGCCTGTACCCGACGGCCCACAAAGGGGTGGTGCGCATCGTGGCCCAATGGGCCGACAGCCTGTTGTTTCCAGTGGCCATGGCCCATAACTTCAAGCCCGATGCGGCGCAAAGTTTTTTCGCCAGCCAAGATCCAGATCTGGTCAAAGCCTTTGTCGCCGACCGCACCGCCATGCGGGGAGGGGCCGCGCGCATGCCTGCCAGTGACGCCGCTGCCATGTACAAAAGCTATTTGCGGCGCTTGTCACACATGCTGGAAGACCAGCCTTTTTTGTTTGGCGAGCAAGCCTGCTTGGCCGATTTTTCGGCGGTTCACCCGTTGTGGTTCACCACCCAAATGGTGCCCGTGGCGGCTGACATTTTGAAGGCCACCCCCGATGTGCGGCATTGGGTGGATCGCATGCTGGCCATCGGTCACGGGGACCACACCGCCATGACCGCATCCGACGCCATCCGTGTGGCCCATTCGGCCAAGCCCGCTGCGCTCGATCCGGGTCAACATTTTCAAGACGAGCATGGCATTGCCTTGGGCAGCCCCGTTGTCATCCAAGCAGAATCATTTGGCACCGAACCCACTGCCGGAGAATTGGTTGCCGCCACCCGCACCCGCTACACCATCCGCCGCACCGACCCCCGAGCGGGCACAGTGCATGTGCACTTTCCCCGCATTGGCTTTGTGATGAAAAGGGCGGATGCATGATCACCGAATTTGCTGGGAAAACAGCGGTGATCACCGGTGCCGGTTCTGGCTTTGGCTTGGCTTGCGCCCGCTTGGCGGCCAAGCTGGGCATGAACGTGGTGTTGGTGGATGTGCAAAAAGACGCGCTCGATACCGTGTGCGCTGAGTTGCAGGCCATGGGCACAGCGGTGATGGCGCGCCGCGTGGATGTGGCCCATGGCGGTCAAATGCAGGCCCTGGCCGATGATGTGTTCGCCCAATGGGGAGCGCCACACTTGGTGTTCAACAACGCGGGTGTCGCCTCTGGGGGATTGGTGTGGGAAAACACCGAAGCCGATTGGGATTGGGTGCTGGGCGTCAACCTCAAAGGCGTGGTGCACGGTGTGCGCTTGTTCACCCCCATGATGCTGCAAGCGGCACAAGCCGACCCAAGCTGGCGCGGGCACATGGTCAATACCGCCAGCATGGCGGGCTTGCTCACCCCGCCCAATATGGGCATCTACAACGTCAGCAAACATGCGGTGGTGGCCCTGACCGAGACCTTGTACCAAGACTTGCAGTTGGTCAGCAGCCAGATTGGGGCCAGCGTGTTGTGCCCGTATTTTGTGCCCACCGGCATCAGCCAGAGCCAGCGCAATCGGCCCGCCCAATCGCCCACTGATGCACCCACGGCCAGCCAGCGCATTGGTCAAGCCATGAGCGAAAAAGCCGTGGGCAGTGGCAAGGTGAGCGCCGAGGACGTGGCGCAAATGGTGTTTGATGCGGTGGCCGCTGACCGCTTCTATATATATAGCCACCCCAAGGCCCTGGGCAATGTGCGCTTGCGGATGGATGCCATCTTGAATGGCGACAACCCGCCCGATCCGTTTGCCGAGCGCCCCGAAATTGGTGCCCAACTGCGGCAAGCCTTGCAGGGCTAAAGGCTCGCCACCAACGATGTGGCACACTTCGCCGCTTTGCGCGCTTGACAGGGACGATGAAACAAATTTTGAACCAATTGGCCGCCGACATTCAGGCCCGGCCAGAGCAAATCAGCGCTGCGGTGGCATTGCTCGATGAAGGCGCTACGGTGCCTTTCATTGCACGTTACCGCAAAGAGGCCACGGGCGGCTTGGACGATATCCAGTTGCGTGAACTGGCCCAGCGTTTGGATTACCTGCGCGAGTTGGCGCAACGCCGCGAGGTGATCCGCAAAGCCATTGCCGAACAAGGCAAGCTCAGCCCCGAATTGGACGCCGCCATTGAAATGGCCAGCACCAAGCAAGCGCTGGAAGACCTGTATTTGCCCTACAAACTCAAGCGCCGCACCAAAGGCCAAATGGCCCGCGAGGCCGGTCTGGAGCCTTTGGCCGACGCACTGTGGGCCAACCCCGGGCTGAACCCCAGCGAGCAGGCCCAAGCCCATGTGCGCCCCGCGGGGACACCTGAGGGCACCGACTTTTCCAGCGTGGCGGCGGTGCTCGATGGGGTGCGCGACTTGCTCAGCGAGCGGTGGGCCGAAAACCCCCAGTTGGTGCAAGCCATGCGCGAATGGCTCTGGACGGAGGGCTTGTTGCGCAGCCAATTGGCGGCGGGCAAGGACGAGCAAAACCCCGACGTGGCCAAATTTCGCGATTATTTTGAATACGATGAGCCCATCAGCCGCGTGCCGTCGCACCGTGCGTTGGCGGTGTTTCGAGGCCGTGGTCTGGAAATGCTCGACGCCAAACTGGTGCAGCCCATCGAGCCCGATCCTGGACAACCCAGCCTGGCCGAGGGCAAATTGGCCATGCACCTGGGTTGGAGCCATGCGGGCCGCCCCGCCGATGACTTGCTGCGCAAATGCGTGGCCTGGACCTGGCGGGTCAAGCTCAGCATGTCGATTGAGCGTGACCTCTTTGGACGCTTGCGCGAGCAATCGGAAAAAGTGGCCATCAAGGTGTTTGCCGACAACCTGCGCGACTTGTTGCTGGCAGCCCCTGCCGGGCCCAAGGTGGTGATGGGCTTGGACCCGGGCATCCGTACCGGCGTCAAAGTGGCGGTGGTGGACACCACCGGCAAATTGGTGGAGACCGCCACCGTCTACCCCCACGAGCCGCGCAAAGATTGGGACGGGTCGCTGTACGCCTTGGCCAAGCTGTGCGAGAAGCACGGCGTGAACCTGATCGCCATTGGCAATGGCACGGCCAGCCGCGAAACCGATAAATTGGCCGGCGAACTCATCAAGCTCATGGCCAAGCATGATGCCGCCAAGACCATCGACAAAGTGGTGGTCAGCGAAGCGGGCGCATCGGTGTACAGCGCCAGTGAATACGCCAGCGCCGAAATGCCCGATGTGGATGTCAGCCTGCGTGGCGCGGCCAGCATTGCGCGGCGGCTGCAAGACCCCTTGGCCGAGCTGGTCAAGATCGATCCCAAATCGATTGGTGTGGGCCAGTACCAGCACGATGTGAACCCCTCCGAGCTGGCCCGCAGCTTGGATGCGGTGGTCGAAGACTGCGTCAACGCGGTGGGCGTGGACCTCAACACCGCCAGCGTGCCACTGCTCACCCGCGTATCAGGTTTAAGCCCCACAACGGCCAAATCGGTGGTGCGCTGGCGCGAAGCCAACGGGGCTTTTGTCAACCGCCAACAGTTGCTCAAAGTCACGGGCTTGGGGCCCAAAACCTTCGAGCAGAGCGCGGGCTTTTTGCGCATCCGAGGCGGCGACAACCCCCTGGACATGACGGCCGTGCACCCCGAGACCTACCCGGTGGTCGAGCACATCATGGGCCACACGGGCAAACCTGTGGCCGAGTTGATGGGGCGCGCCGATATGCTCAAAACCTTGAAGCCTGAGTTGTTTGCCAACGACACCGTGGGTGTCATCACGGTCAAAGACATCTTGATCGAGTTGGAAAAACCTGGCCGCGACCCGCGCCCGAGTTTCAAAGTCGCCAAGCTGCAAGACGGGGTGGAAGACCTCAAAGACCTCAAAGTGGGCATGTTGCTGGAGGGCACGATCAGCAACGTGGCCGCATTCGGTGCGTTTGTCGACCTGGGCGTGCACCAAGACGGGCTGATCCATGTCAGCCAGCTGAGCCACAAGTTCATCACGGACGCGCGCGAGGTGGTCAAAACGGGCGACATCGTCAAAGTGAAAGTGCTGGAGGTGGACGTGGCGCGCAAACGCATCAGCTTGAGCATGAAACTCGACGCGGCACCCGCGCGCCCAGATGGCACGCAAGCCGCACGCCATGACAACCGCTATGAACACGCAAGCCGAGACCAGCGCCAACGCGGTGGAGGCAACTTCAGCAGTGGCAACAACGCACCACCCCAAGCGGCTGCGGGCTCTGCAATGGCGAGTGCCTTTGCCAAGTTGCAGGGTTTGAAAAAGTAATCACCACGCTGGTGCCATGAAAGCCCTGCACATCTATGCCGGCCCCCATGCGCTGGCCCACATCCGCGCCAATGGCTTGGCACCTTCGCACATCCGTGTGATCCCAGGCGCCGCAGGCGGGCCCAAGGGCTTGATCTTGGGTTACATCGACCGCTTTTTGTTTGGCCAGTGGCTGCCCCAAAGCCAGCAGCCCATCGATTTGGTGGGTGCCTCCATTGGTGCCTGGCGCATGGCCACAGCGTGTTTGGACCAGCCCGTGTCCGGCCTTGAGCGACTGGAGCACGATTACATCCATCAGCACTATGCAGTGCCCCCTGGGCAAAAGCGCCCCAGCGCCCAACAGGTGAGTGATGCTTTTGGCGACAGTTTGCAATCCTTTTATGGCGCGCGCATGGGCGAGGTGCTGAACCACCCGCGCTATCGGCTGCACGTGGTCACCTCGCGGGGTAAACACATCCTGCACCGCGAGCACCCTTGGCTCACGCCCTTGGGCTATGCCGGTGCCTTCCTGTGCAATGCGGTGCAACGCAAAGCCATGGGTCTGTGGTTGGAGCGGGTGGTGTTCTCTAGCCGAGGCGAGTTGCCGTTTGCGGTGGGCGACTACGCCACCCAACACATCGCTTTGACCGAGCGCAACTTTTTGCCTGCCGTTCAAGCGAGTTGCTCCATCCCGTTTGTGCTGCAAGCCGTGCACGACATCCCCGATGCACCCTCCGGCGCGTATTGGGACGGCGGCATCACCGACTACCACTTGCACCTGAACTACAAAGGGCTGGTGCTGTACCCGCACTTTCAACGGGCCGTGGTGCCCGGTTGGCTGGACAAAGCCTTGAAGTGGCGGCACAGAGCCACACCATTTTTGGACCACACCATTGTGTTGGCCCCCAATCCCGAATGGGTCAAAACCTTGCCCAACGGCAAGCTGCCTGACCGCAGCGACTTCACCACCTACGCCAGCGACTTGGCAGGGCGCGTCAGGGTGTGGACCCAAGCGGTACGGGCCAGTGAGCAATTGGCCGATGAGTTGGCCCATTGGTGCGCCTCGCCCGACCCGAGCCGGGTCCAGGCCCTCGCATAAGCCGGGTCAGTCAAACGCTGTGTCGCAGCGCTCCTCGCGATGGTGCGTTTTGACAGCCGCCTGAGTGGCCGTGCTCACATCGAGGCTTCGAGCATCTCTCGGTATTCGCTCTCGCTGGCCAAGCGGGGATTGGTTTTGTGGCAGTGATCGGCCATGGCACCTTGGATCACCTTGTCAAACCACGCCCGCTCCACACCCATGGCGGCCAAGCCCGAGGGCAGGCCCAAGCGGGCATTCATGGCGGTGATGGCTTGGGCCACCGCTTCGGCAGCGGTAGCGGCGCCAGAAATTTCGCCCAAACCCATGGCGTAGGCCATGCGCTCCATGCGGCGCTCTTGTTGCACCGATGGGGCAGCCGCATTGAAGCGCACCACCGCCGGCAAAAACATGGCGTTCAAGGTGCCATGGTGCAGGCGCGGGTTCACGCCGCCCAGGCTGTGGCTCAAGCTGTGCACGCAGCCCAAGCCTTTTTGGAAGGCCATCGCGCCTTGCATGGAGGCGCTCATCATGTTCAGGCGCGCATCGCGGTCTTGGCCGTTTTGGGTGGCGCGTTCAATGTGGGCCCAGCCCCGCGTCAAACCATCCAGCGCAATGCCGTCGGCCGGCGGGTTGAAGGGGGCGGCCATGAAGGTTTCCATGCAATGGGCCACGGCATCCATGCCGGTGGCCGCCGTCAAGCCAGGCGGCAAGCCCAAGGTCAGGGTGGGGTCTAGTAAAGCCGCTTTGGGCATCAGGTGCCAGCTGTGAAAGCCGAGTTTGCGGCCATCATCGACGATCACAATCGCCCCGCGCGCCACCTCGCTGCCCGTGCCTGCCGTGGTCGGCACCGCAATCAAGGGGGCGACGCGTTCGCTGATGCGCGGTGAGCCGCCTTCGATGGTGGCGTAATGCTTCAAAGGCCCGGGGTGGGTTGCGGCAATGGCCACGCCTTTGGCACAGTCGATGGCCGAGCCGCCGCCAAAAGCCACCAAGCCATCGCAAGCGTGTTGTTGGTACATCGTGGCTGCCGCGCGCACTGCCGCCTCGGTGGGGTTCGACGGGGTTTGGTCAAACACCACGGTGTCGTGGCCCAAGACATCCAAGGCCACATCGAGCAAACCCGCGGCCTTGACCCCCGCGTCAGTGACGATCAGGGGCTTGAGGATATGGGCTTTTTCGCATTCAGTTTTGAGTTGCTGCAAGGCCCCAAAGGCAATTTGGATTTGGGTCAGGTAAATGATCTGAGACATGGTGGCTTCTGTAAAAAGGTTTGGCTGGCCATCCAGCACGGAGGGAACCACTATAGCCAACCGCGCTTGCCATAAACTGCCGACTTTCCCCAATCGCTGGGGACCCGCCACTGGAGAGACGCCATGAAACCAGAAGACTTTCGCTTTGTACACCGACTGCGCGTGCGTTGGTCCGAGGTGGACATGCAGCAAATCGTGTTCAACGCCCATTACGCCATGTACCTGGACACGGCCATCTGCGACTACTGGCGGCATTTGGCCTTGCCTTATGAAGCCACCATGCAGGCACTGAACGGCGATATTTTTCTGAAAAAAACCACGGTGGAGTTTCATGCCTCGGCGCGCTACGACGATGCGCTGGCGGTGGGCCTGCGCTGTGCGCGGGTGGGCCGCTCGTCCATGGTGTTTGAGGGCGGGGTGTTTTTGGGTGACCAATTGCTGACCCAAGGCGAGATGATTTATGTGTTTGCCAACCCGCAAACCCACACCTCATTGCCGGTGCCCGACCCCTTGCGCCATTGTTTGGAAGCTTATGAACGCGGCGAAGCCACCACGCAATTGCAATGTGGCGATTGGGCCCAACTCGAACACCTGGCTGGCCCCCTGCGCAAAGAGGTGTTTGTGCAAGAGCAAGGCATCGATCCCGCGCTGGAGTGGGACGAGGAAGATGCCCATTGTGTGCATGCGGTGCTGCGCAACGGCCTGGGTGTTGCAGTGGCCACCGGTCGCTTATTGCCCAGCCATCAAGGCGTGGCAAAAATCGGGCGCATGGCCGTGCTGCGCCGCTTGCGCGAAACCGGCTTGGGCCGCCAGGTGTTGTTGGCATTGGTAGCCCAGGCCCGACAGCGCGGTGACGCACAGGTGCTGCTGCACGCCCAGCAAAGTGCCCGGGGCTTTTACGACCGACTGGGGTTTGTGCCCCAAGGCGAGCCCTTTGAGGAAGCGGGCATTGGCCACATGGCCATGGTCTTGAACCTCTGAGCCTGACAGGATGCTGCGGCCACTGAGCGCAAGGCGCGGTCACTCTGAAGGCCAAAGACAAGGTGGTCTGCGACAAGGATGGACTTGTCCAAACCCAGATCAAATATCGTCGCGCAAGGGATAGGGCAGGGGCAAAAGTTGCAGCAGCGGTCCATCGGGCGCGCCCAAATGCAGGGCGGCGGCATCGGCGGCGGCGGTTTGCAAACAGGCGATGGCCACGCCACCGGTGTCGCCGTTGCTGGCCGCTTGGGCGATGGTGCCGCAGTCTTGGCTGGGGTCTTGGGTTGAAAAGACCGCTTGACCCACTTGCATCGGTGGCCCCGACAGGATGAAAGCCCGGCGCTTGATGGCCCCCCTGAACTGGCTGCGCGCCACCACCTCTTGACCGGGATAGCAACCTTTTTTGAAGCTCACCCCGTCAATGGACTCGTGGTTGAGCATTTGGGGCACAAAAGCTTCCACCGTGGCGGCTTGCACATCGGCCACGCCGGCCATCACCTCGCCCCACAGCCAGGCGTCCTCGCTCAATGCGTCTGAATGGGTGGGGCTGAGCGGGCTCTGCCCCGCTGGGGCCAGCCACAAAGCCCGCGCTTGCCCGGCCGCCGGGTACAGGCCCATGGCGGTGCCGCCCAAATGGTTTTGCTTTTTCCAAGTTGAGGGCAGGGGTCCGCCCACCAGGCCCCACAGCGCAAACTCCTGCGTGGCGTCGCGCAAGCGGGCCTTGGCTCGCAAAACAAACATGGACAGGCGTTTGCAAACAGCGGCCAACACATCGCGGCGGCACACCATCAAAACCATGTCAGGTGACGGAACGCACAGCACAAAAGTGGCTTGCATGCGCCCTTTGGCATTGCAAAACGAGCTGAACCGCACGCCATCGGCAGGCAGCAAAGCCAGATCATGGGTGAGTTGGTTTTGCAAAAAAGAAACCGCATCGCTGCCACTGACCTCGATCACGCCCAAATGGGGCAATTCGCAAGCGCCGTGGAAATTTGCCGGTGGCAAAGTGAGGTGTGGGCTCATATGGGTCATGGGCTGAATTATCATCGCCTGCTCTTTTCCTTTAGAAAGCCCAGGCCTTGCGTTACCCATGGGGCAGATGGCTGCTCATCACCTTGCTCGCTGTGTCACTGTGCTTGGCCACCATGGCGGGATGGGTGTTGCGCGATTTGCCCCTGGCCCGCGAAGTGGTGGAGTTGACCATTGAGCCTGGCACTTCGGTGCGCGGCATCGCCCAAAACAGCGTCGACAGCGGCATCGAGGTCAACCCGAGTGTGCTTTATTGGTTCATCCGCTTGAGCGGCCAATCGCGTTTGTTGCGTGCCGGCAGTTACGAAGTCAAAACCGGTGAATCGGCTTGGGATTTGCTTCAAAAACTCAGCCGTGGGGTGGAGTCCTTGCAAGCCCTGGTGCTCGTCGAGGGCTGGACATTTCGCCAATTCCGCGCTGCTTTGGACCGCTCTGAGCATTTGCAACACCTGACCCGTGGCCAAACCGATGAGGCCATCATGGCCCAGTTGGGCCGGTCGGGCCAAGCGGCAGAAGGGCGGTTTTTCCCAGACACCTATACCCACGGCAAGGGTGACACAGATTTGCGCATCATGCGCCGCGCCATGCAGGCCATGGACCGTCAATTGGCCAGCGCTTGGCAAGCCCGCGCCGAGCGCATCGAGTTGACAGATCCCGAGCAAGCCCTGATTTTGGCCAGCATCGTGGAAAAAGAAACCGGCAAGGCCAGTGACCGGCGCATGATTGCCAGCGTGTTTCACAACCGTTTGCGGGTGGGCATGCCCCTGCAAACCGATCCCACGGTGATTTATGGCATGGGTGAGGCTTTTGATGGCAATTTGCGCCGCCGCGACCTGCAAACCGACCATGCCTGGAACACCTATACCCGCAAGGGCCTGCCCCCCACACCCATTGCCATGCCGGGCAAGGCCGCTTTGCTCTCCGCCGTGCAACCCGAGCGCAGCGCGGCCTTTTACTTTGTGGCCCGGGGCGACGGCAGCAGTGCGTTCAGCAACAATTTGGACGATCACAATGCCGCGGTCGACCGCTACCAGCGCCGACGCAATCCGGGCGGCACCACGCCCTGACGGGGGCATGGACAAGGCACAATCCAACCATGAGCAAGGGCGTTTTCATCAGTTTTGAAGGGGTGGACGGGGCAGGCAAGTCCACCCACATCCAAGGCTTGGCCGATACCTTTCGCCAACAGGGACGATCCGTCACCCTGACGCGCGAACCTGGCGGCACCCCCTTGGCCGAAAAACTGCGCCTATTGGTGTTGAACGACGCCATGGACCCCCTCACCGAGGCCTTGCTGATGTTTGCTGCTCGGCGCAGCCACATCCAAGAGATCATCCTGCCTGCCTTGGCCCAGGGCCAGGTGGTGTTGTGTGACCGCTTCACCGACGCCACCTTTGCCTACCAAGGCCACGGGCGCGGTTTTGATCTGGCGGTGTTGTCGCAACTCGAGCAATGGGTTCAAGGACAAGCCAACGGCGATTTGCTGCAACCCGACATGACCCTGTGGTTTGCCCTGGACCCGGCCATTGCCGCCGAACGCCTGGCCGATGCGCGTGTGCCCGACCGTTTTGAGTCTCAGCCCCTGGCCTTTTTTGCCCAGGTGCACGCCGGCTACCAAGCGCGAGCCCAAGCTGCGCCGGGGCGCATCGTGCGCATCGATGCGGCCCAATCCCGCCACCAGGTCTGGCAGCAATTGACCCAGGCCTTGGTGCGCCGCGGTTGGTTGTCCATCATGGTGCCCACGCCTGCGGGCATGAACGCGCCATGAGTCAGTCCACTGCCAGACCCGCGCCCGCGCCCTGGCTGGCCCCGGCCTTGAAAACCCTGCTCAACCAACGCGGGCACGCTTGGCTGCTGTCGGGCCCATCTGGGCTGGGCCAATACACCCTGGCCTTGGAATTGGCCCGCGCTTGGTTGTGTTTACAGCCCAACGAGGAGGGTGCATGTGGGCATTGCGAAAGTTGCCGCAATATTGATCTGCGCACCCACGCCGACTTTCGCCTGCTGATGCCAGAGACCCAGATGTTGGACAAAGCTTGGCCATTGCACGAAAAAGCCCAAAAAGAAATTGACGATAAAGAACGCAAACCCAGCCGCGAGATCCGGGTGGATGCAGCGCGCGACATGGTCGCTTTCACCCAAACCACCCGCTCCGGTGGCCGCCACAAAGTCGTGATGATTTACCCCGCCGAGCGGATGAACCACATCACCGCCAACACCATCTTGAAAACCCTGGAAGAACCGCCCGGTGACACGCGGTTTTTACTGGTCAGCGAAGCTGCGCACTTACTGCTGCCCACCTTGCGCAGTCGCTGTCAGACGCACACCCTGAGTTGGCCGGATGCCGCGCCGGCTTTGCAATGGCTGGTCAGTCAGGGGGTGGCCCCCACAGATTCACAGGTGTTGCTGGACGCAGCCGGAGGCCGGCCAGAAGACGCCTGGGCCATGGCGCAAAGTGGCCTCAAAGCCAGCACCTGGCTGGCCTTGCCCCAGGCCGTAGCGCGTGGCGACAGCCAGGCTTTGCAAGCCTGGGCCCCCGCGCAAGTGGTGGCCGTGATGCAAAAGATTTGCCACGACTGCCTAATGCTTGCCGTGGGTGCTGCGCCCCGATTCTTCCCCACCCAAGCCTTGCCGGTGGGCGCTCCTCTGGCCGCACTGACCCAGTGGTCAAGAGACCTGCTGAGCAGTGCCCGCTCGGCCGAACACCCCTTCAACGCGGGCTTGATGCTCGAAGCCCTGGTCAGCCAAGCCCGAGGGGCTTTGCGAGCCAAACACTGAAACCTTTGCCCATGTTCGTTGACTCCCACTGCCACATCAACTTCCCCGAACTGGCCGCGCGCATGGGCGATGTCCGCGCGGAAATGGCGCAAGCGCAGGTCGACCGTGCCTTGGTGATTTCCACCACCTTGGAGTCTTTTCCCGAGGTGCATGGACTGGCCTTGGCCTACGATAATTTTTGGTGCACCGCGGGTGTACACCCCGATAACGAAGGGGTGGCAGAACCCACGGTGGCTGGTTTGCTGGAACTGGCCGCCCAACCCAAAGTGGTGGGCATTGGCGAAACCGGCTTGGACTACTTCCGCTTGAATGGCCGCAATCTTTCTGACATGGAATGGCAACGCGATCGCTTTCGGGTCCACATCCAAGCCGCTCGCTCGGCGGGTTTGCCTTTGGTGATCCACACCCGCAGCGCCAGTGAGGACACTTTGGCGATCTTGCGTGAGTGCGGCGAAGATGGGGGCACGGACAGCATTGGCGGGGTTTTTCACTGCTTCACCGAAACAGAGACCGTGGCCCGCGCTGCTTTGGACATGGGATTTGACATCTCTTTTTCAGGCATCCTGACCTTTAAAAATGCCCAAAATTTGCGCGACATCGTGGCCTGGATGCCCCTGGACCGCTTGCTGATCGAAACCGACAGCCCGTATTTGGCGCCGGTACCTCACCGCGGAAAAACCAATCAACCCGCTTGGGTGACCTGGGTGGCGCAGCAAGTTGCCCATATCAAAAACCTGCCCATCGAAGCCGTGGCTCAGGCCACCAGTCGTAATTTTGAACGCTTATTCAGCCGAACTCTAGATCATGCAATACTTTAAGTATATTATTCAAGTTATTGTTTTTACTTGTATTAATACGGCCATCGCCGGTTCTTACGAAGACTTTTTCCTGGCAGCAGAAAACAATGATGCGCCCACTTTGGAGCGATTGCTCCAGCGCGGGTTTGACGCCAACACCCCCGGTCCCAAAGGCCAATCGGGCTTGCTGACCGCGATTCGCCAAAACGCCAACCAAGCTGCCTTGGTTCTGGCCAAATGGCCCGGCACACGGGTTGACCAGCGCACCGCAGACGATGAAACGGCTTTGATGCTGGCTGCTTTTCACAACTTGCTGCCCGTGGCCGAGGCGCTGATCCAGCGCGAAGCCGATGTGAACAAGCCGGGTTGGACCCCTTTGCACTATGCCGCCACCAAGGCCCATGTCCCCATGATGCGCTTGTTGCTGGAAAACCATGCATTCATCGATGCCCCGTCACCCAACGGCACCACGCCATTGATGATGGCCGCTCATTACGGCACCCCCATGGCCACCAAAGTGCTGCTGGAAGAGGGGGCAGACCCACGACTGATAAACCACCTGGGCCTGAGCGCGCTGGACTTTGCCCAAAATGGCCCGCACAAAGCGGAATCCACTTCATACATTCAAGCCTTTATGGCGAGTTGGAACGCACGTTATCCCGTCAAACCTTGACGGGTTCGGCTTTACAAGAACTTAGATTGTTTTTCATCCACCGGTTTCGGGTGCTCAAAGCACGGGAAAGTACTTTTGAACCGCATCCATAACTTAACATAATATACATCGTAACGCTTTAACCGTGGGCCATGATGACCGTCCCAAGGCTCCATTGGCCATGGACGTGGGTTGCCAAGCCATCAATCTATCCACCCGTCAATCTGTCCAGAGCAACAAAGCATCCCGACCTTGAACCATCAACTGGGCTTGGGCACCAAAAGGCAAACAAACTTTGGTGGCGACATGCCCAAACGGCAAACCGGTGAGCACGGGTACTTTGAGTTGTTGGCGCAATCGATCGACCACCGTGTTGAATTGAAAACCCGCATCGTGACTGACCAGCGCATAGTGGGTGAATGCCCCCAAAACAATGGCTTTCTGGCGCGCCAAGATCCCGGCGTGTAACCACTGGGTCAACATGCGTTCGATGCGATACGGATGCTCGGCCAAATCCTCTAAATAAAGAATGCCGCCGCGGATATCTGGGAAATAAGGGGTTCCGATCAAACTGGTCAGGACCGATAAATTACCCCCCCACAGCGTGGCTTTTTTGGCCCAAAAACCATCTGGGCGGTAGGTCAAGGCACGGGTGTCGCGAACCGGCAAAAGCCAACCTGCCCCTTCGTTTTGGCCCAAGGCCAGGTCCTGAAAGGTGTCTTGCATGATGCCATCCAGTTCTTCACGCCCCCAATCTGCGACCATATCGGGGCCAGACCATGTTGGGCTCGAATGGCGGGCATAAAGCGCTGCTTGAAACGCAGAAAAATCACTGAAGCCCACAAACTGGGTGCCCTGCGCCACCGCTTTGGCGATGGCTTTATAGGGCAGTTGCGGCAATAAACGGGTCAAGCCGTAGCCACCGCGAGAAATGATGGCGATGTCTGCACCGCTGGCCGATGCCCGCGTGATGGCGGCCAAGCGGGTTTCGTCATCCCCAGCGAAGCGCTGGTGGGCAGACAGCGCCGCCGCATCGACTTCAACTTCGTGCCCCAAGGCTTTCAAGCGTGCCACGCCTCGGCGAAATGCGGCTTTGTCGCGCACCGCGCTGGAAGGGGAATACACATACACATGGGCCATGATTCAGCGCTCCTATTGAGAAAAATGGGCCACTGCGCGTTCTGCAATGGCTTGCCCATGCTCCTGCACAAAATGCCCCGCCTGGGGCAGCACCCATAAAGGTGGCGCATGGTGAATGGTATGTTGCAAGCTTTGCATCACGGGCACGCCCAGCACCGGGTCTTGTTCACCGACCACCAACAAACTCCGGCCAGACCACCTGTCGCGCCAAAAAGACTCGGCTTGGCGGGAAAGGTCTGCGCCGGGATCGTCAGGTCGTTCTGGCACCAGATTGGGAAAAGCGCGCAAAGCGGCCCGGTGCCCGGCATCCGGAAATGGGGCTTGGTAGGCAGCGCATTCGGCCGCGCTCAAATGGGGGTTACCTCGCCCCATCAAGCGGCCCACATCAAACAATGGTTTGTCGTTGCACATGTGTCGCCAAGCAACAAAACCCGCACTCAAGGGCTGGGTGCCTGTGGCCAAGGTGGTGTTCATGGCCAGCAAACCTTTATAGCGTTCGGGCTGGGCCATGGGCAGGGTCAGACCTAAAATACCACCCCAGTCTTGCACCACCAACACCACATGCTGCAAGTCAAGGTGTTCGACCATTTCCAGCAAAACTTGGCGGTGCCATTCAAACTGGTGGTGTTGCGGTTTTTTGGGCTTATCGCTGCGACCAAAACCCGGCATATCGGGTGCAACCACCCGATGCCCAGCGGCCA
>Ga0209550_10003455_pt1 | contig 15052 bp, 8 predicted proteins | sample LauGreSuBDMM15SN_2_FD_187567 | JGI IMG/M metagenome (GOLD analysis project Ga0209550, IMG submission 187567) | Freshwater lake microbial communities from Lake Michigan, USA - Su13.BD.MM15.SN (SPAdes) (version 5) | ecosystem: Environmental > Aquatic > Freshwater > Lake | place: Lake Michigan, USA...
CAAAAACATTATGCGGAAAACCTTCTGGAAAAATTTTAGAATCAACAAAAAATTCTATCAATCTTGCACCTTCCGACAAACTTGCGCTCATCAAAATTTCCTTTGCTTCCTCTGCATTGGGGAAAATATCATTATCTTGCAAAAACTGCGCCAAATCTGTTTTGATATATTCTTTGCGCGCTTTACCTTTATAAGTTCTGCCATCATCTTCATAGCCACCAAGCATTGTGCGTAAAAATCCGATTTTATTTTCCTTTATCTCCTTAATAAAATCTTCGAACTCTTTTTTCCCTTCAGGATTTTCTGCATCAACATTATTAACCATAAAAATAAAATAATTTAATAATCTTGTAGCATCTTTTTCTTTAATTGCCTCACTAAAATGCTTGGCATATTTAGTTGCAGCCACCGAGCTATGCGACTTACAATCGCGCAATAATTGCAAATATTCCTCCACACGATTCCAATCTTCTTTTACATCCAAACTCACTCCCCGCAATTCCTTAGCAATAGAATCATTATCAAACTTTGTCCAATATGCATTCTCAACCATCGGCGCAGATGAGCCCCTAACAAACAACTTAGACAAGCCCCTAATCAAAGACAAAACCTCATTCGTAGTAAATCTATGCTTTTTTAAACGAGGATCATTTGGTTTATATTTTAACAATTCTTCAAGTTTCATAAAAAATCTATAGGATTATCTCGCAGCTCTTCTACAATAGATTTACAACTCAAGACAACTGCAAAAAAATAGCAAGCTCTTGCTTCTATAAAAATGCAAGATATTAAATTTACAAAAACAGATTATTCTCCAAATATGACAAAAAATTTCCTCCTTGGCTTAGAACATCTAACAATTGGCAAATTAATTAAAATTGCTGATGGCGAAATTGCTTTAAAACTTGATGAAAAAGCAATTAGCAAAATTCAAAAATCATTTTCTTGCGTTGAAAAAGTTGTTAAGGAAGGACGCATTACCTACGGCATAAACACTGGCTTTGGGCTGCTTTGCGATAAAATAATTTCCACAAAAGACACTCGCGCTTTGCAAGAAAATTTACTCAAAAGCCACGCTGTTGGTGTTGGCAATAGCGTTGCTACAATTATCGCAAAAATGATGTTGATAATTAAAGCTCACGCACTGGCGCAAGGCTTTTCTGGCGTGAGTTTAGAGGTGGTTAACAGAATTATTTGGCATATTGAAAATGACATTATTCCCCTTGTTCCTGAAAAAGGCTCGGTTGGCGCCAGTGGCGACTTGGCGCCACTTTCACATTTATTTTTACCATTAATTGGTCTTGGCGAAGTTGAGGTAAAAGGCAAAAAATATGATTGCGCAAAATTTTTTAAAAGCCGCAAAATCAAGCCAATTGCGCTTTCGCCAAAAGAAGGCTTGGGGCTTATTAACGGCACGCAATTTATGGCAAGCTTTGGCGCTTACGGGCTCTATCGCCTTCACCATTTGCTTGAACAAGCCGACATTATCGCCGCCCTTACAATTGAAGGCGTTATGGGTTCGATAAAACCTTTTGACTCGCGCTTGCACGATATTCGCCCATTCATCGGCAATAAACTGGTTGCGGCGCGCATTTCTAGCCTGCTCAAAGATTCAAAAATCAATTCTTCGCACCTTAATTGCAAAAAAGTGCAAGATCCTTATTCTTTGCGCTGCGTGCCACAAATTCACGGCGCCTCGCGCAATGCTTGGCTTCATGTGCGCGAAATAATTGAAATTGAATTAAATTCGGTGACCGACAATCCAATTGTTTTAAACGAAAATGAAATTATCAGCGGCGGTGGATTTCACGGTCAGCCAATTGCCATGGCTCTTGACTACGCCGCCCTTGCAAGCGCAGAACTTGGCAATGTTGCCGATCGCAGATGCTATTTAATGCTTGAAGGCGAAAAATATAATTTGCCCAGCTTTTTACTCAAAGATAGCGGCTTAAATTCTGGCTTCATGATTCCGCAATATACCACAGCCGCGCTGGTTTCAGAAAATAAATCTCTATGCTTTCCCGCCAGCGCCGACAGCATTCCAACATCTTTAGGGCAAGAAGATCATGTTTCAATGGGCTCAATTTCGTCGCGCAAATTTAATATGATTTTGGATAATTTAGAATTTATCCAAGCAATTGAATTAATGTATGCTGCGCAGGCACTCGATTTTCGCCGCCCATTAAAATCATCAAAAATTTTGGAAGAAGTTTTTGCTTTAGTTAGAAAAAAAGTTGAATTTAAGAAAAAAGACACCGTGCTTTATCACGATATTAACGCTTTGCATGCGCTAATTAAAAGCTTTGAAATTAGCAAAAAAGCAGTGCATTTAAATAAAAATTTTAACCAATTTATTTTGTAATTATGACCTTTGAAAATTTTTTAAAAACATACGCCGCACACCCTTCTTATAAAGCTCCTCGCGGCAATATTTTAAACGCAAAATCTTGGGCATGCGAAGCGCCACTGCGCATGCTTTTAAATAATTTAGACGCCGAAGTTGCCGAAAATCCTGCCGATTTAGTAGTTTATGGCGGCAATGGACAAGCGGCTCGCAACCTTGAATCGCTCCATAAAATTATCGAAATTTTATTAAATTTAGAAGAAGATCAATCGCTGCTAGTTCAGTCGGGAAAGCCTGTTGGCATTGTGCGCACGCATAAGGAAGCGCCGCGCGTTTTAATTGCCAATTCCAATCTCGTGCCACATTTTGCAACCCTAGATCACTTTAATAAACTAAAAGATGCCGGCTTAATGATGTATGGTCAAATGACCGCCGGAAGCTGGATTTACATTGGCACGCAAGGAATTCTCCAAGGCACTTACGAAACTTTTGCCGCCGCTGGTTCCAAACATTTTGGCGGAAATTTAAAAAATAAATTAATCGTTTCATCTGGCATGGGCGGCATGGGAGGCGCGCAGCCATTGGCTGCAACCATGACTGGCGCTACTTTTCTAGGAATTGACATTGACGAAACGCGCATTCAAAAACGCATCGACACCCGCTATATCGATGTAATGACGCATTCTTACGACGAAGCAATTAAGTTGGCATTAGAGGCTAAAAAAGAAGGCAAGGCCATTTCTATCGGGCTTGTTGGCGATTCGGGCGATGTTTTAAATCGCATGCTTAAAGACAATATCATCCCCGATATTTTAACCGACCAAACCTCGGCGCATGACCCAATTAACGGCTATGTTCCTCATTCAATTAGTTTGGAAGAATCAAAAAAATTAAGAAAATCCAATCCGCAAAAACATAAAGAACTGGCAATTGCAAGCATGGCGCGCCATGTGTTAGCAATGCTTGAGCTGCAAAAACGCGGCGCCATTACTTTTGATTATGGCAATAATATTCGCGAGTTTGCTAAAATTGGCGGCGTAGAAAATGCCTATGGTTTTAACGGCTTTGTTCCCGAATATATTCGCGATTTATTTTGCGAAGGAAAAGGTCCTTTTCGCTTTGTTGCCTTGTCTGGCGACCCCGAAGATATCTACACTCTCGATAAAGCCTTGGTTGAATTATTCCCCGAAAATAAACATTTGCATCACTGGCTAAAAATGGCGAGAGATCGCATCGCTTTTCAAGGTCTGCCAGCGCGCATTTGCTGGCTTGGCATGGGCGAGCGCGAAAAAGCAGGATTAATGTTTAACCGAATGGTTAAGGATGGAAAGTTAAAAGCACCAATTGTAATTGGGCGCGACCACTTAGATTGCGGCTCGGTTGCCTCTCCAAATCGCGAAACCGAAAAAATGAAAGATGGTTCTGACGCCGTTTCTGATTGGACAATTTTAAATCTATTGTCAAATGCCTGCGCTGGCGCAACTTGGGTTTCCTTCCATCACGGCGGCGGCGTTGGCATTGGTTATTCGCAGCATGCAGGAATGGTAATTTTAGCCGATGGCAGCAATCGCGCCCATGACTGCTTAAAACGCGCTCTACATAACGACCCCGCCATGGGCGTGTTTCGCCACGCAGATGCGGGTTATGAAATTGCCAATAATGCGGCAGAAAAATTCAATTTAAAATTATAATAATTTATGGCTCCAGCGCTGGGCGTGGATTGCATCCGCGCCCACATGTTTATCAAATGTATAAATTTTTGTAAAATATTTCAGCAAAATCATAAACTCCACCAGACAAAAAACTCTATCCAAAATCATTAAAACATGCAAAAAATCATCGGCCCATTTTCCCAAATCATCACCTTACAAAACCTTGATTTACGCGGCTCAATTACTGATGATAAATTAGAAATTTTACACAATTGCGCCATTTTAATTGATGGAAAAAAAATTCTCGCTACAGGAAAAATTGACGATTTAAAAGAACAAAATCCTTCAGTGGAAATTGAATTTGTCGATCCAAATTCTGTAGTTTTGCCGGGCTTTATTGATTGCCACACCCACATATGTTTCGCGGGTTCGCGCAGCTCTGATTACGCTCTGCGCAGCGCCGGAAAAACCTATTTAGAAATTGCCCAAAATGGTGGTGGAATTTGGAGCTCTGTTGAAAAAACTCGCGCTGCCTCACTTGAAACTCTCGCCGATCTCACCGCCTCTCGCGCCGCGCGAGCCTTGCGTGAAGGCGTCACCACCATTGAAGTAAAAAGCGGCTATGGCCTAAACATCGAAGAAGAATTAAAAATGCTGCGCGCCATAAAACTTGCAAAAACAAAAACCGGCGCCGACCTAATTCCCACCTGCCTTGCGGCGCATATGAAACCGAAAGATTTTAATGGCTCAAATGCAGAATATTTAAATTTTATCAGCGAAAAACTTTTGCCAATAATAGCGCTGGAGGCTCTTGCATCGCGCGTTGACATCTTCATCGAAAAAACTGCTTTTACTGAAAATGAAGCGCGAACTTATCTAAAAAATGCCCAAAAACTAGGTTTTGAAATTGTCATTCACGCCGATCAATTCACCGTTGGCGGCTCAAAACTTGCCGTAGAATTTAGCGCACTTTCCGCCGATCATTTAGAAGTAAGCACGCAAGACGAAATCAACGCTCTCGCCGCTTCAAACACTGTTGCCGTTGCTTTGCCAAACTCATCTTACGGACTTGGAATTTATGAAATGACGCCCGCGCGCAAACTTTTAGATGCCGGCGCAATTTTAGCAATTGCGTCGGATTGGAATCCGGGATCGGCGCCAATGGGCGACTTGCTAACTGGCGCAGCACTTTTTGGCATTAAAGAAAAATTATCGTCAGCCGAAATTTTTTCCGCCCTAACTTTTAGAGCCGCCAAAGCCTTAAATCTCAACGATCGCGGACGCATCGAAAAAAACCAACTCGCCGATTTTCAAATTTATCCAACCAATGATTATCGCGAAATTCTCTATAACCAAGGCAAATTAAAACCATCTTTAGTTTATAAAAACGGAAAAAAATATGGCTTATAAAAAATCACAAAAACTTACTGGCAGAATTGACGGCGACGCACCAAACACGCTACGCCTGCACCAAATTATAAATTATATCGACCTTGAAAATGACGAAATAATTTTAGCGCCCAGCGAAAAAGGCGTGGTATTTTTAGAATTTGCCGTTGATGAAGGTGTTAAGCGCAATAAAGGACGAGAAGGCGCAGCTCTAGGCGCTGCAAGCATTAGCAAAGCAATTTCAAATTTGCCCGCGCATTTTGAAAATAAAAAAATTTTCCACGCTGGGCAAATCACTTGCGATAATTGCGATTTAGAAAAAACCCAAACCGAACTTGGTTTTTATGTTACAAAAATTTTACAACAAAACGCGCTGCCAATTATCTTAGGCGGCGGACATGAAGTGACTTTTGGAAATTATTTAGGCGTCAAAAATTTCTTTAATAAAAAGAAAATTGGCGTGATTAATTTTGATGCGCATTTTGACATTCGCCCCGTTGATGAAAATGTTGGAGCCACTTCCGGCACGGGCTTTTGGCAAATTGCGCAAGATTGCCAAAAAAATCTCAATTCCTTCAACTATCTAGCACTTGGAATTCAAAAATCTTCCAACACCAAAATGTTGTTTGAAATTGCTGATGAAAATGGCGTTGATTATGTTTTTGGCGATGAATTTAATTTTGAAAATAAAAAAAATCTTTTGCACAAAATTGAAAAATTTATCATCAATAATGATGTAATTTATCTAACAATTTGCATGGATGTTTTTTCTCTCGCTTACGCTCCCGGAGTTAGCGCGCCAGCTGCTGCGGGCATTGAGCCAAATGAAATTTTTAAAAGCTGTTTTGATTTAATTATAAATTCTGGCAAGATGGTTTCGCTTGATATTGCCGAAACCAATCCAAATTTTGATTTTGATAACGCCACTTCACGCCTTGCTGCAAGCTTGGTTTTCCGCGTTTTATAAAATAGATTCGTCATTTTAACCAGGAATATAACCAAAACGGTGATAATTATTACTCACCGATTGCTCTTGCAAATAATGCAATAACTCAACGCGGCCTTTAGATACAACTTCATCAGAAATAACAGTTAAGCCAGTTGGCGCAGCGGCTTCTTTCAACACATTTTCAGAAAGATTTCCAATTAATCTCACGCGTTTAAAAGAATTTATATTTGCTGCAAAGCTAGCAATATCAAGGCTTGTCACATTAACTTTCCATAAAACCGCCGGCGAAATTTTTTCAATTTCTTCAACAATATTTGAATCTAAATCAACTGCCAAAGTCACTTCCTGCGTAGAAATTTTTGCTGCTAAAATTGCCAAAATTACTTTTTCAATTTCGGCATTTTTATCGGCGCGAATGGCGATATTTTCAAGCTTTAAAAAGCGCGTCACATTTGATTGTCCAAGAATTTCTTGATAGTCAAATTCACGCGAAAAATAATTATTATAAGCATTTAAATAATCACCAAATGCAGCGTGCAATTCTTTTTTAGCAATTTTTAATTCGCCCAAAATATCGCGCAGATTATAATGACTTGCCACCGCGTCAGTTGTAGCAAGGCTTGGGCTACCATCTTTAAAATCAAAAAACTGATAAATATAATTTAATCCGCCCGCTTTAATGCCGCAGCCAAAAGCTGATTTATTCATGCCGCCAAAAGGCTGGCGCTCAACAATGGCGCCAGTTGAAGAGCGATTAACATAAAGATTTCCCGCCTTTACACTTTCTTTCCAAACTAAATGCTCTTCTTCATTTAAACTTTCAAGCGCGCAAGTTAAGCCATAACCCGTTGAATTTACTAGCTCGATGCCATCTTGCAAATTTTCAATTTTCATGATTGCAAGCACAGGTCCAAAAAATTCCACCACATGACTTTTATCGCCTTTGCGCGTGCCAATCTTAATTCCCGGCGACCAAAGAGTTTGTTTTTTATTCAAGCATTTTGGCTTTAAAAGCCATCTTTCATGCGGCTCAATTTGAGTTAAAGCATATTCTAAATCGGGCAGCGGCTTTCTAATTAAAGGATTAACTTTGGTTTTTAAATTCCACGCGCCGTCTACTGTCAAGCTTTCAGCAGCATCAACCAAAGTATGTAAGAATTTTTCATCTTCGTAGATTTCTTTCTCAAGCGCTAAAATTGAGGTTGCGCTGCATTTTTGTCCAGAGTTTGAAAATGCAGATTGCAAAGCGTTTTTAATAGCCTGATCTCGGTCGGAATATTTTGTCACAATTGTCACATTTTTTCCGCCAGTTTCAGCAATCATTTTTACGCTTGGATTGCTTTTGATAATTGACAAAGCAGTGTTGGTGCCGCCAGTAAATACAATCATTTCCACTGCTTTGCTTTTGGTTAATTGCATGGAAACTTTTGAGTCAAAACTTGGAATAAATTGCAAAACATCTTTTGGCACGCCCGCATCCCAAAAACATTTCGCCAATTCAAAACCAATAAAGGTTGTAAAATTTGATGGTTTAAAAATTACATTGCTGCCCGCCACCAAGCCAGAGAAAATGCCGCCCGCCGGAATTGCAAAAGGAAAATTCCACGGACTTAAAACCAAAACAGCCTGCTTTGGTTTTGCTTGCAGCTCGGCAATATTTTCGCGCATTTTTGTTAGGCTATAGCTATAGAAATTTCCAAAATCAATTGCTTCGCTAACTTCCGCATCGCTTTCAATAAAAGGCTTGCCGCATTCAAGAGCCATTGCGCCCATAATGTCGCCGCGTCTTTTTTGAATATTTTCAACCACTTTGGCGATAATTTCTAAGCGCTGCACATCTGATAAATTTTGCCAATATTTATTGCTTTGGGCGCAAAGCAGCGCCTCATCAGCTTCGACAATTGTAGAAGCGTGATAAATGCCAACAAATTTATCTTCATCACTATTGTGATCTTTAATTTTATAATCGTCATTAAGCGGCGCGATATTGCGACCCGCAACAACGCAATCAACTTGCAAGCCAGAAATATTTTGCCATTTTTGACGAATTTTTTCAGCAAATTCAACATTAGATGGAATTGAAAAATCGGTGTCAGCACTGCCGTGATAAGCTTTGGCGAAATATTCTGCAGTTGTAAAATTTTCGGTTAAACGATTTTGTGTGCGATGCGATTTAAAAGCATTATGCTGCTTAATATAAAGCGATTCTTCAAATTTATCTTGCAGCATTTTTAAATTTGCTGGGCTGCTAACAAGGCCGTTAATATAGCGCAGATAATTGTCGCGCGAGGTGTTTTCATCAAGCCTTCTCACCAAATAACCAATCGCCGAAATAAATTCTGCCTTGCTTGAAAATGGCAAATAAAGCAAAACATTTAAACCAACCTCCGCTGCAAACATGCGCGAAACATGCTCTGACATGCCGCTCAACATTTCAAAAGTCACCAAATTTAACACGCCATTTTCTTTGGCAGTTAAATAAATATAAGCAATGTCAAAAAGATTATGCGAAGCAACGCCAATTCTCACGGCATTGATGTTTTCTGGCCGCAAGGCGTGTTCGAGCATTAATTTATAATTGGCATCGGTTTCAGCTTTTGCAGAAAAAGGAGCAAGCGGCCAATGTCTTTCGCGCATTTCAAAAAGTTCCATATCCATGTTGGCGCCTTTAACCACGCGAACTCGCGCTGGTGCGCCGCCATTTTTAACTTTTTCTTTTGCCCAAGTACTAATTTTTTGTAAGTAAAAAAACGAATCAGGAAGATAGGCTTGTAGCGCAATTCCAGCGGTTAAATCTTTAAATTCTTCTTTGCTAAGTGCGCGGATAAAAGTTTCTACCGTAATTGCCAAATCGCGATATTCTTCCATATCAAAATTCACCATTTTATAGCTTTCTTTGCCAGTTTTTGGATCGGTATATTTGTTATTTTTTGCCGCTCTATAAATCACCGAAATTGCTTCAACCAGCTCTTCCACCGTTTGCTCAAAAGCAATTGAACTAATTTGCGAATAGATTGTAGAAATTTTAATTGAAATGCAGTTAATCGCCGGATTTTCTAGGTCTTTGATATATTGCGCGATTCTTTTTTTGGCATCTTCTTGACCCAAAAGCAATTCACCAACGCGATTTAAATTAGTGTTTAAATTATATTTTAAATTTTTGGTAATGCGCTTTTCTAAAACCTTATCATCGCCAAATAAAACATATTTTGAAGTGGTGAAATAAATAAATTGCTTCATTAACGGCACCGAAATTGGATGTAAAAAATTGCGCGTTAAATTGTAAAAATTCACCAAAATAGTTTCAAAAAATCCGAAAAATTTTAGATCAGGAATTTCGCCAATTATTTTTGCAATATCGCCAGTTTTGGTGGGGCGAAAAGCCTTGTCCATCATAGAAATTACGAAGGTTTTATCTTCGCTATTTTGAAAAAATTTATCCATTTTTGCGGCATAAATTTTATCAGAAATTGTGCGATATTTTTCAGAATTTGTTAACCAAATTTTTGCTAATTCTTTAGCTTCGTTATTAAGATTTCTTGTAGTCATAGAGGTTTAGATTTATTAAATTTTAATTTGATGAAGCATAAAAAGCTAATTTTGGGTGGGAAATGGTATTATTATGCCGCGTCATTTAACTGCTTAAATTCAGCATTAACTTTTGACGGAACTTGTTTTTGCGTCATCAAACTAACGATAAAAATCATTAATAATGATAATAAAAATGCCGGCAAAATTTCGTAAGAAATAAATGATAATTTGCTGAAAATAATTGCTCCAAGCGCGCCCGAAACCACGCCAGCAAAAGCGCCGCCTCTGGTGGTTTTTTTCCAGAAAAGTGCTAATAAAACTACTGGTCCAAATGAAGCGCCAAGTCCTGCCCAAGCTTTAGCAACTAAGCCAAGCACGGTTGAACTTTGATCTGCGGCAATAACCATTGCCACCAAAACCACAATCACCACCCACATGCGAGTGACGATTAGCATTTCGCGATTGGTAGCATTTTTGCGGAAAAAATGGCGATAAAAATCTTGGCTAAGCGCGCTGCAGCAAATGATAATTTGCGCATTTGTAGTGCTCATAGTTGCCGATAAAATTGCCGCAATTAACACGCCAATAATAATTGGATGAAAGATTGAATGCGACATTGCAATAAACACAGTTTCTGGTTCGGAAAGTGGCGCATTGGCAAAATAAACATAGCCAAGAAGCCCAATAACACTGGCGCCAATCATTGAAATTGCCATCCAAGAAATGCAGATTTTTCTAGCTAAATCAATGCGATTTGGATCTTGAATTGCCATATATTTTGAGATAATGTGCGGCTGTCCAAAATAGCCAAGTCCCCAAGCGAAAAAGCCCAAAATGCCAATAAAATCAAGGTTGTAGAAAGGATCGGCATGAGTTGGATTCATGGCAATTGTTTGCATTACATGATCGGAAAGCGATAAATCAGATTTGCCCACAATGTAAACTGGCACAAAAATCAATACGCATAAAATTAAAATTCCTTGAAATAAATCGGCGTAACTAACGGCTAAAAATCCGCCAAGCAAAGCGTAAGAAACAATGGCAACTGCCGATACAATCAGCGCTGTCATATAAGGAACTTCAAAAATTACTGAAAATAATTTTGCGCTGCCAACAAAACCAGCGGCGATATAAATAGTAAAAAAGAAAATAATTACGATAAGAGTTGAGATATTTAGCATGCGGGTTTTGTCTTCAAATCTCGATTCAAAAAAAGATGTAATTGTAAGTGAATCTCCAGAAATTTCGGTATAGCGACGCAAACGCTTGGCGATAAATTTCCAGCTGCAATAAGAGCCGGCAACCAAGCCAACAACAATCCAAATTTGATTAATTCCATACATATAAAAAGCGCCTGGCAAGCCCATCAAAAGCCAGCTGCTCATATCTGACGCGCCCACATTCATGGCGCCAACCACAGGACCCAATTTGCGACTTCCTAAAATATAATCGGAGAAAGTTTTGGTATTACGAAAACCGCGCCAGCCTAGATACATAAGGCCTGTCATATAAATTGCGACGGTTATGGCGATAAAAATATTGCCATCTGTGTTTTGTAAAAATTCCATATTATTTTATTTTAGTTATTAATGAATTTATTTAGTTAGTAAACTTTGCGCTTCCAATAAAGGAGAGGCTTGGGTAGAAGAAACTTGCGTAGAACTAGCCTCTAAAACAACTTCCTTAAGAATTTTTTTTTCCGCTTCTTTTCCAAGAAATTCGGATTTATCGGATGCTGCTTGAATTGCAATTTCAACCAATTTATTTAAAGAATCTGCAGAAAATTCATTAAAAACTTTCAACGCCTCAAATGTTGTTCCATTTGGACTGGTGACATTTTCTCTTAAAATAGTTGCAGTTTTATCTGATGCAAAACCATATTCTCCTGCACCAACCGCAGTTCCAACTGCCAATGTTTTGGCGTCTTGCGCAGAAAATCCAAGTGCCAGCGCTTTTTCATAAAATGCTTTGGCAAATGATAATATTAAATCTTTAACACCTTCTTGTGATTTGCTAGCAATATTTATTGCCTCTTGCAAATTTCCCTGCCATTGATTTTGCGGTTTATATGCGGCGATATCAACCTCTGCGCAGGCTTTTCTGATAATATCAAAAACATCTTTTTCACTTATTTTAAAATCTGATGTAGCGGCAATTTTTTCTGCAAGCAAAAAGAAATAAGCGGGGCCACTTCCAGAAAGTCCGGTTATGTCGTTAATTTGATCTTCGCGCTCAACAAAAACCACCTTATTATTTCCCGTGCCAAAATATTTAAGAATATCTTCTTTTTTATGCTCTAATTCTGGTGGCAAATAAACTCCCGTCGCTCCATATCCCACGGAAATTGGGGTATTTGGCATTGTTCTTATGGCAATTGCATTTTCAGGCAAAATGCTTTTGAGAATTTTGGTGGAAATTCCGGCAAGCACAGAAATTAACATGGCACCGTCTTTTAATTTTAGTTTTTTTAAATCACTGGCAATTTCGTCGAGTTTTTGCGGCTTAACGCTAAGCATAACATCTCCGTGAACTTCGTCAAAAATTTGTCCATAAGCCGGATTTGATTTTGATAAATAGGCAACTTTTTCTTGATCGCCTCTGGGCTTTGATTCGTCATGAATAATGGCTGTGACCTTGGCAGAAAGTTTTTCAGAAATTGCGCGCGCCATATTGCCAAAACCAAATACTAAAATTTGTTCTTTGCCGCCTATGGTCATTGTAGCTATGCGCTCGCCGACTAATCTTGCTAATTCTTCTTTGGTGAGTGGTTTAACATCTTTTGATATTTCAAAATCTTTTAAATAGTCACGATTTAAAGAATCCATTGCCTCCTTGGCAACATTTAGCGATATTGCTTCCAACTGGCTTGAGGTAAGCAGAAATTTATTTTCGAGAAAAATACTTGAAACCTCCGCCTTCACAATTGGCGTTAGCTGCTCAAACTCCTTAACTGGAAACTTTTTTTCTATAACAGGAGTTGAGGCCTCCTTGGCAGCCATTTCGCGCAATGTCTTGACAACCACAGTTTGAAGCAATGATTGATTTCCTGAAAAAAGTTTTAAAGGCTGCTTCATATCAAATCTCCTAAATTAAAACTTAAATTTTATCGTAAGAAAACTTTTCTTTTTTAGCGCCCGGATGAGTGACGGCGCCATAACGCGGCGAACCTACGGTTTGAGAATATTTCCATAGAGTTCCTGATTGGTAATCATTTTCGCGCAAGGTCCAATTTGCTTTTCTTGTGGCAATTTCATCATCGGATAAATCAACGCTGATGCTGCCATTAATTGCATCAATTATAATTTTATCGCCATCACGCAAAAGTGCGATCATGCCGCCAACTGCGGCTTCTGGAGCCACATGTCCAACGCAAAATCCGCGCGTGCCGCCAGAAAATCTGCCATCGGTGATTAGCGCAACCTTATTGCCCATTCCCTGACCATAAATTGCCGCAGTTGTTGCAAGCATTTCGCGCATTCCCGGGCCGCCTTTTGCGCCTTCATAGCGAATAACCAAAACATCGCCTTCTTGATATTTTTTCTGCTCAACTGCTTTAAAACAGGCTTCTTCCGAATCAAAGCAAAGCGCCTTGCCAACAAATTTTAACGCATCATTTTGCATTCCCGCAACTTTTACAACTGCGCCATCGGGGGCTAAATTTCCTTTTAAAACCACAACGCCGCCGCTATTTGAAAGCGCTTTATTTACTGGATAAACCACTTTTTGTGCTTCGTTAAATTGCACTTGAGATAAATTTTCTGCCATGGTTTTTCCTGTCACCGTCATGCAATCGCCGTGAATAAAGCCAGCATCAAGGAGAATTTTTAAAATCATTTGCACGCCGCCAGCTTCGTATAAATCTTTTGCCACATATTTTCCACCCGGCTTCATGTCGGCAAGATAAGGAGTGCGCTTAAAAACTTGTGCAATATCAAAAGCATCAAAATCAATGCCGCATTCATTGGCAATTGCCGGAAGATGCAAAACCGCATTTGTCGAGCCGCCAGTTGCAGCAACAATTGCCGCAGCATTTTCTAAACTTTTGCGCGTGACAATGTCGCGCGGTTTAATGTTTTTTTCAATTAAATCTACCACCGCTTTTCCTGAATGATAAGCATATTCATCCCTTGATTCATAAGGCGCCGGAGCTCCAGAAGATCCGGGAAGAGCCAAGCCAATTGCTTCAGAAACACAAGCCATAGTATTTGCCGTAAATTGCCCTCCGCACGCACCAGCAGAAGGACAAGCGGCTTTTGATAAAATTGTTAAATCAGCATCGCTCATTTTTCCCGCATCGCGCTGTCCAACGCCTTCAAACACATCAACAATAGTCACATCATTGCCTTGAAATTTTCCCGGCAGAATTGATCCGCCATACATAAAAACTGACGGCACATTTAAACGCACCATCGCCATCATCATTGCTGGCAAAGATTTATCGCAGCCAGCAATGCCAACCAAGGCGTCGTAGCAATGTCCGCGCACTGTTAGCTCAATTGAATCGGCAATTACTTCGCGCGAAGCTAGCGAAGATTTCATGCCTTGATGACCATTGGCAATGCCGTCAGTCACTGTAATTGTGGTAAATTCTCTTGGAGTTGCACCAGCATCTTTTACACCTTTTTTTGCTGGTTGCGCTTGGCGTTGAAGCGCAATATTGCAAGGCGCAGCTTCGTTCCACGCAGTGACAACGCCAACAAAAGGTTTTTGTAAATCTTCCTCTTCCAATCCTTGTGGATAAAGATCGGTTTTAATATTATAAAGCATTGTCTTGCGCGCCTCACAGCCATGCGAGTTGGTGACATAGCGCGAAGGCAATTTTGATTTATCGAATTTTTTCATAGAGTTATATAGATTTATTTATTTATTTATTTTGAGATTTCTTTGCCCTTGCCTTTGCTTGCTAAAGGAGCAGCTTCGCCGATTTGAAATTGTGGCATAGGTTCGACTAAATATCCCAATTCAATTTTTTCAAGCTCACTTAGATATTTTAAACTGCCTATTGTTTGGTCCTCCAAAACAGAAAACTCACTCATATTGGCACCTTCTCCTGTATTTATTAAAATATCAATATCATAACCAAACCTTCCTTTTCTTTTTCCTCTTGGCGCCATTTTGTCAGACATAGCGAGCTCTTCTGCCTCACCTTCATCGCCAGATGATATATCAGAATTTTCTCTTTCATCT
>Ga0209550_10003456_pt1 | contig 15051 bp, 24 predicted proteins | sample LauGreSuBDMM15SN_2_FD_187567 | JGI IMG/M metagenome (GOLD analysis project Ga0209550, IMG submission 187567) | Freshwater lake microbial communities from Lake Michigan, USA - Su13.BD.MM15.SN (SPAdes) (version 5) | ecosystem: Environmental > Aquatic > Freshwater > Lake | place: Lake Michigan...
TTCTTCAAACTCAACAGCTCTTACTTTAAATTCACCTTCCATTTTATTTAATTTAATATTTTACAAAGTTACAATTTTTTTTTCTTCTTTGTTTTTAAGGCTATTGGAATAGTTAAACCAACGTTTGCACCATAATTAAAAGAACCCGTATTGTCAGTATCTATGTTTCCTCCAATCGTAAGCGTACTTTTTTTAATTGGTATATTAATTGACGCATCATAATGCGATCCCATACCACCTCTATAAAAAGCCTTGCTCGCATTTACATTAAACATGCTATTTCCACCCCCTAATCCGACACTACCAAAATCCTCATTACTCCCACTATATGAACCCATTAAAGATGGGGTCACGTTAATAGGATCATCCGTTGTTTTTGTTGTTGTTCTTTTGTTCATTATTATCTAGGATTAAAAGATTCTAAATCAAATCCATCCAACGAATCTTCAGTACTCTCAAAATCAATTGGAGGCAAGTTATTTTTTCTTTGATTAATCAATTCAGACTGTCTAGTGGCTTGAAGATCAACTCTTTTATCTTTAGCCTTCTCTTTATCTTTGTCTCTATTCAACATACCATCAACCTCAATTCCTTTTAGTTGCATGTTATACTGGAATTCTAACTCCATCAAGCTTCTCTTAGCTTCAACCTCAGCCTGCATTGTTTTTATAGCGTAGTTTGCTTCAGCCTCCTTTAACTGCATCTTAGCTTGTGCCTCAATCTGGAATAGCTGTGCCTTCTGTTCAGCTGCCGCTTGTTGTGACTGCATGTTCATCTGGCTTTGCATCTGCATCTCTTCTTGTTTCTGCTTCTGCTGTGCCTCCATTCTTTTTCTACGCTTAACCTTAAGCATCTCATTTGCTAGTTTCATGTTATTGATCATTCTAATGTCAATAGCATCTTCTAAGTCAATTGTTTGCTGCTGTAGTGCAATCTGTATGTTCTTCTCTAGGTTTAGTTTTTGCTCTTCGTCTGGAGATATCTCTATAAATATTCCAAAGTCATGTAGATATAAGTTCTTTATCTCATCAAGAATTCCAACGTTATACTTACCTATCTGCATAGAGAACTCCTCAACAAAGTCAGAGTACTCAAGTATGTCTCCAATTCTTAATGATATACAAGTTGCCAATCTTTTTGTTATAGATAGACCAGCCTCTAGTATGTGCCTTGTTGCTGTATTAGAGCTTAGTGCAGCCATCTTCTGTATTCCAACTAGTGCGTCTGGATTAGGTGTTGACCCATCCCTAGCCTCATTTATTCCAGTAACGTCACGAATCATGCTTAAGTTATGATTGTAGTTACCAATAAGTGCAGCCATCTTAGACTGACCACTATTTGTATTTAACTCCTGAATAGGGATTCTAGCATTATTAAAATCACCATCCTGCGTATAACTTCTTCCTATTACACTACCAGTTTGGAAGTACATCTTTAATGCATCTTCTGGATTGTATGCTGCACCTGTACCCAAGTCAACTTCATTTATTCCGTCAGCGTCAATAAAGACTCCATCTGGAACAATTCTAGCCATTACCTGTTGTAGCTTAAGGTGCGTTAGTTGTATCTGATCTGCAAATGGTATCATTCTCTTAACAAGAGACTCAACATTTCCTTTGTACATTCTAGGTGCGTATGCAATATAATTAGGCATTGCGTTCTGTGAAGCTGACTTTGGTCGGACCATGTTTTTCATCATCTCCCACTTTATCATCTTGTTAGATCCACCAACTAATATACCATCGTACCACACATCCTTAACAGACTCTATCTTCTCGTACATCATCCCTTCCTCAACTGGAGGATTAAATGATGAATCTTTTCTTATTACCTTTTCGCCACCGTTCTCTAATATTTTTTTCTTCCAAACAAACTTCATGTCTGTCTTGTAGTTAACATAAAGAAGTGTTACGACTTCATTTAAAAAAGCATCGTCCTGATACGTTTTTATTATTGGAAAATAATCATACCAAGCAGAACTAGCGTTTCTTATCTCAGTTAATTCTTCATCCGTTAAGTTTGGATTGATCTTTCTTAGTTCAGTATAGTGAACCATCTTTACCTCTCCGAAATAATAACAGTCAGAAAAATCAGGTCTTTCAGTGTAGCTGTGTATCCAGTTAGCAGGGTCTACATACTCAACGTTTACGCCATCATTAATCAAAAATGAATGCTTTACTACGCCAAGTCCAATTGTAGTCATGTCGTAGTCAATAAGGCTTCTTGTTTCTGAATACTCGTTCATCTTAAGTATAGTATCTATCGCCATTTCTTCCGCAATTTCAATGCTAGGCTTATACTTAAGTTGCATGTACAACGATAATTCCTCATCGTTTTCTGGTAATTCATTTGGGTCAACATTAAATGCATCAACTCCAAACTCAGACTTAGTTAGATTTAGGAAGTCTTTTGCGATCATGTCTGACTCGATCATGTCCTGAAACATGTTCTTGTGTTCAGCAGACATAACGTCCTGAGCCTCAGCCTTAATTGTAAACAGTCTGTCAGACATTCCGTTAACAACAATGTCAACAAACTTCGGTATAATAGGTATTGGCGACCAGTCAAGATTTAAGTGAGACAGGTCTCCATCTATAGAAAGCTCGTTTTTATATTTTTGAATTGGTTGTTCACCCCTAGCGTATAGTCTAAGTGAATGATAATTACCCCATTGATTGTAGAACCTACAACTATTTGTATTTTTTTTAAACCACTCTCCCTCAATCGCCTTTGCTACCTTTAAGCCATATTCAATTGTTGCTTTTTCTTCATCGGTTGCGTTCTGATTTGGGAATGATCGTTGTTGTATTAAAACTGATGGTTTATCCATTATTTTTTTATTTCGCTTCGGTTGCCTGTATTATCGTATCTTGCAAATTTAATACTTATTTTTGTATTTGTTTTCTCTTGATTAACGATGTACTTTTTTGTAGACATAATTGCAAGACCAGAACTAATTGAGGCATCGTGCTTTGTTCTGTTGTTTATATCAAACCTAGCCCAGTCCTCAAGAGTTTTTGTAAAATACATCGACCCCATAGAATCTTGGTCACGGTACGTACCCTCAAGATCCAGACCAACATATTCTTCAATGTAAGAGCCAATAGCTGACGCATGAGCTTGTTTTACATCCTCAGATGAGTTAGGTATACCACCGAGCTCTATCTCTGTCTTAGAGAGCTTGCTGTAGTGTTTGTCTGGACGATTAATGGAGAATGGTCTGTACCCTCTATTTTTAAAGTGATACAGTAGTCTTTGCTTATTGTTCTCAATTAGTATTGGCATACCATAAAATACACAGGCCATAAGAACATCCTCAAAGAATATCTCCGCTGTCTGAGGCCGTGCTATATACTCTAAAAAAAATTCATTTGTTGGTGCGTTTTCCATGTGAAATTTAGTCATTCCATGAAGGGCACCATTCGATCCACCACCACCTACAACACCAGATATGTCATACGGGTCACACCCAAACGAGCCAATATTTTCATTTCCAGGATACTTTAATCCCTTCCTGTCTATTACGTTGTTTCTTTTGTTTTGCTCTGGTATCCATGACACAAGAAATCTACCCTTCTGATCTGGGGTCCATACAACAGTTGTGTCTGGCTTACCGTCCTTCCAGTGAAAGTAACCCCTAGTTAATACCCTATCCTTTATTAATGAGTCGTTATAGTCAATCTGCTGGTATATCTTTGTCAAGTTAAATAATGACTGCTTTGACTCATCCCTAAATGCATGAGACTCAGTCCTTGGAAACTGCCGATAAAATTCATTTAGTGCGTCAGCATCAGACTTCAATGCAGTAACCTCGTTTGTCCACCAACTAATAACACCGTTGGTTATTTTTTCTCCGTCCATTCCAATAACTGGTGTTTTTGGATCTTCAAAAACTGGCCATCCGTACCTATCAATGTACCCCTCAATATTCCATTCCATTGGTATAAATAATGAATACAATCCCTGCTTGGTTTGACCATTGGCAGATCGTGATGCAGGGTTACTATCGTTAAATAGTTTCTTAAAGTTATCACCACCCTTTGATAAGGCATTTGACGTTGATCCCATCATACACTTACCAACAATCTTTGATCCCAACCTAAGGCAGGTCTTTGTTACACGCCAATTGTTTAATATGTTTTCAGGCTTTTCCCACTTTCCAGATTCGTCATGAACTAGCAATAGTAATTTTTCACCGTCATAACTATTGTCAGCTGTGTTCTTCCAGTCAATCGTAGTATCAAGACCATCAATCTCTTCAGTCTTTTCATCGTCCATGTTCCTTCTTGTAATCTTTGAAGCTGGAACCCTAAAAGCAAGCTCGGTCTTTGGATTGTCCATACCGTCTTGAATAGGCTTGAAGAAGAATGGGTAGTTACGTATTATCGGAACAACCTTATCGGTAAACATTTTTTTTGCGTCAGAACCTGTTTTAGATAGTATACCAATTCTAGAGTCACGTACTATAGTACCTGTGCTACAAGACTCAGACGAACTCATAAAAGAAAATCCAGAACGTCTATTCTTTAGGTAGCACATACCAAAAGATCTGGTATCAGCCTTGCAAGCCTCCCAGAAAATATAAAATATCCTGTTTGACTCACGAAAATCAGGGAGTCCAATGTCTATCTTTGTCCACTGTAAGTACATGTAATGACTACCAGTTACGTAGGTAGGGGTATTATTATTGATAAACCAATATCCATACTCCCTCTTGTCAAACTCGCCCTCTACTAAGTCTATATACCGTGACTTAAAAACATTGTCTCTCCTATTCCAATCAAAAATAGTTTTTATTTTTTGTAGTTCTTCAGGGTATTCTTTTGGAGTCCAAACATTATTAAAGTTGTCTACCTTGGATGGGGTGCTTGGAAGTGCAACCTTTAGACCTCCTATTTCGTATATATCACCTATAGTACCGTCCTTAGATATTACAACAAAGTCATAGTCACTGCTGTATCCGTAAGCCCATGCTTTCTTTTTATTCCTATTAGTTACAACACTTTTAGGAACTTGATCTAAAACAACCCTGTATAAGTTATTTTCCATTCTTAGCTCTTCCTTCGGCAAATCCTTGCCTTCCATGATCAATCTTAACGATATCTACATTTTTATCTTTGTTCTCCTCCTCCTCAATCTTATGTAGCATAGATAGTGCATCGTCAAAGGCTAATTTTTTAGCAGATGCTGCATTTTTTAATTTATCAGCTGTAAGGTCGTCCTCAGCATGAGTAATAATTGGCTCCATCAGAACCTTAATAAGCTCGTCAATAGCCTTCTTACCAGCCTCAAGTATCTCTATTTTTTTAGACATATGTTCCTGTTGTACATTCTGTAAACTAAATCACCGTTTATCTTGAACTCATACTCGCTGTCTGGAGTAAATGAAACTACATCACCAACAGAAACACCCTCTAATTCATTATTGGTAAATATTAGTTCACCCCACAATTCCTCAAGACTACCCAAAGACGAGAACACCTTATCCTCTGATGGGATTGGCTTCACAAAACAAAATGGTGATGGTGCCATCCAATCAGATTCACCTGACTTGTAAAGGTACAGTTGATCGTCCTGAACAATAAAGAAGTCGTCAAACAAGTAGTTCCAGCTACTCTTTTGTCTACCCTTCATGTCGTAGTAAAACTTAAATGTGTTGTGATGAACAACCACTATGTCCCCTGGCATTATTGGTCCAGTGTAGTACATTGGTGTGCATATTACCTCAGCAAACCTATTTGTAGATTTGTGGTCCTCCTGTGATGAGCTTATGATAAATGGCTTACCTCCGTAAGTTCTTATATTATCGTACCGCTTTCCATCAACTGGCTTGATGATAAAACAGTATGGTGACTTCATTAAAAATCTATTTTAAACTCTATTGATGTTGGAACGTTACTAGAAAAAGTTTTCCACTTAATTATTTCTCCAGACTTGATTATCCATATAGATATTGATCCAGAGTCGTCCTTTAGTATGGAATCTATTACCCAAGTTCTATCAAGAACTTCTTGCCCTAACATATAGTGCATGCACTTCATGTAGTCAGGACCAATAGACACTTTTCTAATTATATTCACCTGTTTGTAGATTTACTTTAATGTCTCCATACTCCTTGATTATCTCATCCTGATAAGACGATAGATCAAAGGCTGCTGTTTCAAGATTTGAAAGTGTAGCGATTTTTTGGCTTTTAAGTCTATTGAAGGTAACCTCAATATCTGCCAATTGGAACTTTAATTCCCGAAAGTTTGTGTTAAGCTCAACTAACTTAGAGAGCTCCTCTTTTTTTATTTTTTTCATTTTATTAAATTTATTATGCAAATATACTAATTATAATGATATATACCAAGTAGTATTAGAATGGTTATACTGAAAACATACTGGAGTAAATGCTACTAATGCAGTAGGTGCACCAACAAATGTAGCACCAGTAGATATCCATGTTGTAGTAGCTCTTGCAGCTGTGGACATTACTGTGTACTTTATACCATTTAAGTTAGAATTTGCCGCTGGAAAAGTTATTGCAAAACTAGCTCCAGTCGTACCAGTAAAGTATGTGTTTGTGCTAGTAATTGTGGTAGATGTTAGTACATTTGTTGTAACAACTGAAGGATTAACATTTACTATACCACTGTATATTAAGTCAAAAATTGATTGAACAGTAAAATTAAATGTCTCTCCTGTACCGTTTGATCCAATTAATGAAGTACTTGTTGTTGGCGTTGAATTGTTATAGCTATTTATTTTCATTTCCCTTGTCCTTTATATTTTTTTTTATAATTCTTTGATGTCTTTAATTGTGATGTCTTGCTCTTAGCGTGAACGCCAGGTCGACTAATAAATCGAACTATTCTTTTGCTGGACTCTAATTGCTTTTTCATTATTACAAAGTTACATATTTTTTTATTACTCTTTTATTTCAAAGTGCATGTAGTCGTAGTTCTTTTCACGACCTAAAGATATAAACCCATGCTTGTAGAAAATATCTATCATTGGCTTGTATTCAGGTCTTGCAAATCTTGCAGTCTTAGACGACTCCTTAAGTAAGTTTCTAGCAGGATCTAGGTCGATGGCTATCCCCCAAGAGTGCATAGACAAAGCGTTTCCACCCCTCATCTTCCTGTAGTTGAAACAGCCACCAAATAAGTCTATTCCTAACTCCTTAATCTTATCGTATCCATATACAGATAGTAGTTCATTAAATACAGCTGTGAAATTATCAGCCACTAACTTATGACACATCATAGAATTTACCGAGCTGTCTAAGTCCCAAGCTATACGCATTGGATATGGGAGCTTAATCTTAACCAAGTAACCTGCACCTGTGATGTTAGCTACACCATATTTTTTTGTTGCCTGTTGCGTTGTCATTTTAGTTTATTTATGTCATCCTTAATTTCCTTAGCTCTCGCAAATAGAAGTTTAGCACTTTGCCATAGGTCCAGATGGTGGACTTGCTTCCATGACTCATTGATCGACATCACCTCGATGCTGGATAACACTAGTGCAACCACCTTTGTCAATATAAATGGTACACTGAAAAAAGTAAGGATGATATCATTGAGAATAAATCTATCAATAAGAAAAAACATTATAACCGTTAATTCGTATAAAGCCAACTTGCTTATAATAGCCGATAGTCTTCTAGATGTAATCTTCTCTCCTAGCTTCTTGGCCTTCCATATTCCAGCAACAGTATCAAAAATAATAAGTACTCCAATCATTAGCAGTATCCCTGATATCGGTAAAAAGAATGCAAGGCAAATAGATATAAGTGTCAAAAGTTGTGATTGTATAGATACTATTAATAAAGATAGCTGTGTTCTCATAAGTCTAATATTTCTTTAGGCTCGTATGGTATAAGCTTTAAATCTTTAAGCCAATTAAATTTGTCATAAATACAATATTCTATTGTATCGTTTAAAATAACCCAATTATCATTTACATCTTGTATAGGGTTAAAATATACATCAACCATAAATTCTTGACCTACTAATAAGTCTTTTTGTTCTTTCGTTAAAATTCCTACTTCTATCATGGATTTGCTCTACCTAAAGTTGTTTGAAATGCTTGTATTCTATTGTATAGTGAAGTACACTGTCCTGTTGTTAATCCTGTGCCAATGTGAGCAAATGCTAACTGTCTAGTAGAGTAAAGGTCAGTAACTGAAACATTACGTCTAGCTGCTAAATATATTGGTACAGAAGCTAAAGTACCTTCTAAACTTGCATAACTTGCAGCAGTTGCATTTACAGCCATTATTACATTAGTTGTATTTATTCTACTTGAAATAAAGTTACAAGCTGTACTTGTTGGCAATGGACTTGGTGCATTAGCAACACCACTATTATGAAAACTATTTGTACTAGACACATTTAAAACAGGGTAATTAGTAGATGTAGCACCACTTCTTACTCCATAAATTACTCCACTTGACATAACATTATTAGTCCTTGAATAAGCAGAAATTGAACTATTGCCTGATGCCCAACCACTTGTACTTGGTGTAAAATTAGTATTTGCATACGTATCTGTGCCGTTTGGTTGTATTCCAAAGTCTGAAAATACCCAAGTTCCACCAAACACCAATTCAAATGTTGCGGTATTCTTTAAATTATATTTACAACTTGTAGCAGACCCACCTACAAATGGATAGACAGCTAACATTGATGTCCATAAACTATCTGACTTCAATCCTATCACTAAATCATTAATAGCTGTTTGTGTGTTGCTAACAGTTATTGCAGCAGTAGTAACAAAGTTCTGAGCATCTAAGTCATAAATGTATAAGATATTGCTTTGGGCATCTGTTGAGCCTACTGAATTAGTAGCTGTTACTACACAAGTTATATCTTGTCCTGCATCAGCTTGTACTAACACATAGCTATCAGACTTAGCCCCTCCTATATTTGTAGCTCCTCTTTTCCATTGATAAACATAACTTACAGGTGAATAAAGCCATATGCCTGTAGTAGATGTTAATGTCTGACCTACAGTTGTAGTACCTGATATATCAGGTGGTGTTGTGTTAAAAGGAGCTTCTTCTGGTGGTGGTGGTGGTGTAGGTGGTATTGATCCTGCACCTTTATTTCTACCTTTTACCGCTATGCTTATACTTATCTGCATAATTAAAAACTTTTAAGTAAATATAGTTTAATCAATCTATATGATATATACACAAATAGTATTACGCCTAACACAGCGAAGAAATTTACCCACCATGGTATGTACTTTATCTTCTCTGGCTTTAATGTTTTAGTTACCACCTTAGTGTGGTACACATCATTGCCCTTAATCGTCCTATATATTGTCTGGACTTTAGCCTTGGATGTGTATATGTTGTTTTGTAGTTTTGTCTGTAGGCTTATCAGTTTGCCGTCCTTGTCTCTAAGGTCCCCATTTAGTTTAGATATAACATTACCTAACGAGTCACAATAAAGTGTGTCCATTAGCGTTATTGTTTCACCTGGGATTGTTATGGTGGTGTCCTTAAGTTGTATTATAGTTACTGTACTATCTTTTTGCACACACAGTGGGCAATACTTCGCCAGCCTTTTTTCTAAGGAGCATGACGACAACAATAAAAGTAATATAACTAAGTACTTCATTATTACCAAAGAGCTAGAATATTTGCAGCTGTTGTGTTTGTTGAAAAAACTCTAACAACCTGAATAGGAATAAATGTTCCAGCAGCAACTCCATACAATATAACATCGTTACCACCAGCAGTGCGAACTTTTACATTTCCAGCCCCACCTACATAAAGGACACAAGGCCATTTTGAATTGTTTGGTGATGCAGTCTCGTCTCCAGGGTACGCTATGTTAGTAGTATCGTTTGGTGCAACGACCACTGCTACACTAGTTTGTAATTTTAAATTTGCCATGTCTATTTATTTTTTAGTACTTTTTCCATTTGCCCCATTTCGAGCTCTATTTATCGATGGGCTTTCCTTTACAAAGGTACCATTTTTTTTCTTACTTACATCAGGACCTCCCTTGCCGTCAATACCAAGCTTCCTGCGTTCCTTCACGTGTTCTGATCGGTACTTAATCTGCTCTTCCTTCTTGTTTAGTTCTCTCTGGTACTCCCTATGCTTCTCCGCTGCCTTCGGGTTCTTCTCGTAGTACTTCGATGTCTTGCTCTGTCCCATAAAATATTTTGTTTATTAGTAAATCTGGATTATTTAACATTTCCTGTCGCTGCTTACAGCCACAATCTTCCCCGACTAGCTTGTCTAGACCAGTCGCCTTCGTTATTGAGGCAATCGTGTCACCAAGCCCCTTGTTTTTTAGTATTAACATATATCTTTTATTTATAAAACATTACATAAACCATTCTTCCAGCTGCCCATCCGATATTCGGGTACTTGCTGTGGAAGTAATTGCATGGGTAGCACACCGCCCTATTAATCTTATATCCAACTACAGACTGTAATTCCCACTTTGACAAATCATTTGAGTCATTTAAAAGCATTCCGTCAAAATCTTCAAACGATACCCCATCGTGTAGGCTATCACCATACTCTCTGTGGCTCCAAAATGCGGTGCCGTGTAGTCCACTCATTTTACTGGGTGAAATATTTAATACAAGTGCCCTAGTTGGTCTATCACCATTTATTATAGAGTCAGCGTGGATTCTCCAGTCCGTGTCTAACTCATCTGTAGCCAACCTAAAAAAACTGAGTACAGAACTTCTCTCTACACCCTCTATCGAACTAACCCTGTCAAGGACAGTCTTGTTAAACTCTGGAGTGCTAAACTGTACCCAAAAACTTTTGTCTCCAACAACTACCTCCTCAAAATCATTCTCTAATAACTTATTGTAAGTTGATATATACGTTAAATCATCTAAGAAATTATCAACTATATTTATCATACCCTTGAAACTTTTCTTCCCATACCAACTCTAGACTTCTCTGCCTTCTTAGCGATCAGCTTAGACGGACTTATCTCAGAAATTGTTTTTGGAGTTTTTGAGGAAACCTTCACCTTTGGTCTACAGTACTCATTCTTGCCTCCTGCACCACAAGACTTGCCTGATTTAGTGTCAGTCCACTTTTCTTTTTCCCATCTCTTTAATGATGCTCCTGCCTCTGTCTTTCTAACAACACCAGAACTCTTCCTGCATTTTGCAATGGCCTGAGATGCTCTAGCAGATGGAAAAACATCATACTGTGCTTTTACTTTTTTATAGCAAGCGTCTTTCATGTCCAATGATTATTTTCTTCTTCCCACCAAAATGTTAAGTCTTGGGTTTCATTATCATAGTAATCACCAACAAAGTCAGACTTAAACTTTGAATTTTTATTTTCAAATAAAGCTAAGAAAAATACGTCCTCTGTTATGCCTAAATGATCAAACAAGAAATCTTGTATGTACTTGTAGTTAGATCCCCTTATAACACCAGCCTCTACAAATAGTATTTTTTTATTTTCAAGCTTGTACTTATATAAGTCAAATACTTTAATTAGCTCACCTATATATCTTTCGTCCCAAATTTCATCAGGATAGGGAACGTCTATACCAAAACCATCACAAATCTCTTTACCATGGCTAAGTGCATGACGCAATAATTGCCCTACATTAGAAGAGTAGTCTGTAGATACTGTTACAATAACAGTATTGCTTGCATTAAAATTTTGTTCAAGTAAGTCTTTAGCTAAGTCTAATGTTAAATTAGTTTCTAAATCTTGTTCTATTAAGTAAATCATGATCCCTTTACCCATTTTTTACTAGTTGATGCGGTCTTGCTTGGTGACCACTTAACCTTGTCTGCCCAATATGCAGCACTCATCTTTCCCTTAGCTATGTTCTTTGCATGACGGCTCTTAAACGCCTCACGCTGACCAGCCGTCTGATTGGTCTTTACTCCCTGCTGACCAAAACGAATGAGCTTTACCTCGTCACCAGACTTAGCAACCACGATATGGCTCTTGGTTGGGTGACTTGGCGTTTTCTTAGGCTTATTAAAACCTTCGACTCCAGCTCGCTCTAATCTAGGGTCTTTCACTTTTTATTTATTTTTTTATCTTTTACAACTCTTCTAACAGGTTGTCCCTTATCGTTCATTCTAGTTCTTGACATACTTGTTCCGCCTCCAGGCATATTAAACCTCTCAGTCTCAACAGTGCCACCAAAAATAGTAGGTCTAACAGTAAGTGTACCAGGTACCTCTTGTCCGTCAAATTCTCTAGAGATATCGTAACGATTCTTATTAAACATATCAATAGCCGAATTTTTCATTGGCATATTGTTTTTTTCTTCTAAGTTAATTATACGATTCTCAAGGTTCGCTGCTCTTCCTAATATTCTATCAGCCTTCTTGTCTCTACCTTCGTCTACAGCCTTGTAACCCTTGCTCACAAGTTTAGATTCTTTCTCTTTTAATCTTTTGATTTTTTTTTTGTCATCAAATGGCATATCTTTTGTTTTTTAAAGGTTTATTTTATATCTTTGATATTATAATGCAAATATAATCAAAATGATTCAAAGAAGAATAAGAAAACAAAAAAAAGAAATCGTAGTTAGGTCAGAAGTTAAGCATGACTTCCTTAAGAATTGGGGCCTGGTACGTAAGTTTACAATGTACGAGTACGACATAAAAAAGGTCAACGACCTTGAGATGATACTCTACCTCTATGGTGAGCACCTATTCAATAGGACGACATTTAGAGAGTACGCCAACTTCATGCCGTGGGACAAGGACAGATTCAACAGGCTCTATAGATATGGATTCATATCAAAGTGGAGGACAAAGGGATTTGGAGAGGCTGAACTATTCGAGCTGTCACCAATGGCTAAAAAGATGGTGTCTGGGATGCATAAAAAGCTGCTCGGTATAGACATGTTCCCTGAGACAAACCTACGGATCTATAATCAGACAGCCACCTTTTCACAAAAAACAGTGGCTATAGCCGTCAAAAGATTTAACAATAAACTTAAAGAACGCAAACAACGTCCTTCTCCTGAATCACCGACATCCTTTGGTCGCCTATAAGCACATCGTGCCCAGATACCTTGTCAAATAGTATAACGTCACCACTAGATATTCCATCTATATTGGCACCAGTCTCTACAACTGTTGCCTTGTGGTAACGCATGTCCTTTGAGTCGTCACCGCTAAGTATTAATCCACTCTTGGACTCTCTCTGCTCGAATACCCTCTCTATTAATATAAATCTATTTAGAACCTTCATAGTCTCTTATGTTTGTTATTATTGCGTCTGTACTCATTATTGTGGTTGCAACAGATACCGCATTCATTAATGCGTTTCTTGTCACCTTCGTTGGGTCAATAATACCCATTCCGATCATGTCACCGTAGCACTCGTTCTTAACGTCATACCCAAAGTTCCTACCGATTGGCATCTCAGATAAAATCAATTCAGGATTCTTTCCAGAGTTTAATACTATCTGCTTGAATGGAGACGCAACAGCGTTTAGCATTATCTTCTCAGCAGTTGTGATTACATCTGGAAACTCAAGGTCAAACGCATCTATCAATGCTATACCCCCACCAGGAAGTATTCCGTCCTCTAGTGCAGCCTTTACAGCACACACAGCATCGTCAATACGGTCCTTCTTTTCTTTTTGCTCAATGTCGCTTAGTGCACCAACATATATGATACCAATTCCACCAGACATGTTTGCGATTCTCTCGTTGATAAAGTTTACCTCGTTAACGTCTGTAGTCTCAGCAATTGATTCCTTTAACACCTGAATGTTCTTGTCTATTGCATCAGTCATAGCTGGTAACGGCATAAATAAGGTCATGTCCTTGTTGACAATAACCCTAGATGCACGACCTAGATCCTCAACCTCAATAACAGATAGATCGTCACCAGTGTCCTCAGAGAAGTATGTTCCGCCCAACGAAACAGATAAGTCAAACAACAGGTCCTTGCTCCTGTATCCAAATGATGGTGGGATTATGTTGCAGGCCTTTATCTTGCCCTGTGCAACGTTCAAGTTTAACGTGTTTAGTGCAGATGCACTCAGCTGACCGATGATTAGTAACGACTTATTTGATGATATAACGTGAGCGATAACCTTCTCTATGTTTAGTATGTTGGATATCTCGTGGTCCGTGATCAATACATACGGATTGTCAAGTACACACTCCTGCTTTTTTTGATCAGTGATGAAGTACTTAGAAGAGAACCCCCTGTCGATCTTCATTCCACTGATTATCTCTACATGTGTGCTTGGAGTCTGACTGTTCTCAACTGTAACAACGTTAACCTTGCCAAATGTGTCAGCGATCATCTTGCCAACCTCCCTGTCGTTATTCGCAGAGATGGTAGCAACGTCAAGTAACTTCTTTCCACTTAATTTCTTGGACATCTTGCTCAACCTTGAGCATATTTTTGTCGTTATCTCAGATATCTCACGTATCACCTCTGTAATATTGTCGGAACTGTCGATAATATTGTCAGCGTTGTCAATTATAGACTCAGCCAACACAATTGCCGTTGTGGTTCCGTCTCCTGCAACAACAGCAGTGCGATCAGCTGCCTGTCGCATCATCATTACAGCTAAATTTTCAGTGGGATCGTACAGATTGATCGACCTAGCGACAGTTACACCGTCCTTTGTGACAGTGATACCGCCAATGTGGTTCTCGGACTCTATTAGTACCGTCCTGCCTCTCGCACCCATCGTGCTCTTGACCGCTCCAGCAATCTTTTTGATGCCAGACTTTAGTTTTTTTTGGCCGTCATCGCCAAAGTGAATCTCTTTTACTATCATTTAATTTAATTTTAATACAAATATAGCAATAATCGTGCTAGTTTTTCTTAATATTGGAAATTTTAGATTCCATTGTGTTACGATTTGCTGCATTATTGAACATACTTGAGTAAGCCTTCATCTGGTCTTGTTTTCCCTGATACTTATCAAATTCCTTGTTGTATTTTTTTTGTGCTCTAAGGTCTTTTAAGCCCTCAGCACCCTTAAATATAGCTCTTCCACTTTCGTCTGTTTCTATTATGTTGTAAGAACGATCTTTGTCAGTAGTTCTAATTCTATCACCAAATATTCGGCCTTC
>Ga0209550_10003457_pt1 | contig 15048 bp, 15 predicted proteins | sample LauGreSuBDMM15SN_2_FD_187567 | JGI IMG/M metagenome (GOLD analysis project Ga0209550, IMG submission 187567) | Freshwater lake microbial communities from Lake Michigan, USA - Su13.BD.MM15.SN (SPAdes) (version 5) | ecosystem: Environmental > Aquatic > Freshwater > Lake | place: Lake Michigan...
TAAAGAGCAAATGGAAAAATTAGATGATGAATTAAAAGTGCTTATAAACGAAGAATTAAGAACCAGAACCGATAGATAACTAAGCTTAATTATGACTGATAAAACCATTAAAAGACTTGTAACTGTTATTTCTATTTTTGTATTTGCTGTAGTGGTTATTTTAAATCGGAAGGTTATTCCAGTTACCATTCCCACTCCATCTTTTGTTTATTTTTTACCCAAGCTTAATGCCATACTCAATGGCACCTGTTCTGTTTTGCTCTTGGTATCACTCTATTTTATCAAGAACAAAAACGTAGCCATGCACAAAAGGCTAAACATTATCACCTTCTTACTGTCATCCGTATTTTTGGTTTCCTATATCTTATTTCACTATTTCGTAAAAGAAACCACTTTTGGGGGTACAGGGGCTATTCGTACATTCTATTATACCATACTTATCAGTCATATTTTTTTAGCCGCAGCTGTTTTGCCATTGGTTTTATTAAGCTTTAATAATGGTTTAAAATTGCAGGTAGATAAACATCGCAAATTGGTACGTTGGACCTTCCCGATTTGGTTATATGTAACCGTAACAGGTGTTATCGTTTACATAATGATTGCTCCGTATTATACCTTCTAATTCAATTTTAGGTATCTTTGTATATGAAATTGTTTAAACTGATTTTTATGTTTTTAGTTTTTGCTAGCTTGTTTGCTATCCCGCAAAAAAGTGTGGCACAGTGCGCTATGTGTACCCTTAATGCAGAAAACTCTGTAAAAAATGGCAATAAACAAGGCACTACCTTAAATAATGGCATATTATATCTTTTAGCAGCACCTTATTTGGCCATTGCAGGCGTAGGATTTTTGTGGTATAAAAAGTATCGCCGTAAAACTGGTATCAATCAGTTAAACGACGAAACTATTAACCTGAATTAACATACCCTTTTATGCTGCATGCCACTACCTTAAATTTTTTACAAGGGATAAGTCAGCATAACAATCGCGAATGGTTTTTAGAACATAAACCCGATTTCGAAAAAGCCAAGCAAGACGTTCACCAATTTGCCGCAGAACTCATTGCAGGCCTAGCTCAATTAGATCCCTCAATACCTTCAGATTTAGATCCGAAATCTTGCGTCATGCGCATTTATCGTGATGTTCGTTTTAGCAAAGATAAAACTCCCTATAAAGAAAATTTTGCCATTGCTATTTCTCCTAAAGGTAAAAATTTCGATGGCCCAGGCTATTATCTGCACATTCATCCAGAAGATTCTTATGTTGCGGGAGGTTGCTGGATGCCACAGCCCGAAGAGTTAAAAGCCATACGCCAAGAGATTGATTACAATGAAGCTGAACTTCGTGCAGTATTGGCAAAGCCCCTATTCAAAAAATATTTCACTAGCTTAGATACTAGCGAAAAGTTAAAAACCGTTCCAAAAGGATATACGATCGATCATCCAGCTATTGAGTTGCTCAAATTAAAGAGTTTTACAGCCCATTATGCCATTAGCCCTGCTGTATTATGCAGCGCTACTGCGGTTAAAGATGTATTGGTAGTATGGAATGAAATCTATCCTTTAAGCGTTTTTCTAAGAAATGCATTATCTTAACACAAAATTAGTTGCCATGAAAAAAATTATTTTGTTCGCATGTTGTATTGCAACTCTTGCAGCGCTAAATTCCTGCATGATATTATCTACCAAAAAATACAACGCCATTTTAGCACAACGTGACTCCTTATCGGTAGGTTGGGATCAGTCGCAAATTAGAGTAGAAAATTTAGAGCTATCGATAGATCGTTTAAAAGCGGATACCTCTCGGTTACACAAACGATTGGCTGATTTACAGGCAAAATATCAGGGCCTCGATTCGAATTATACTGCCTTGCGTAACAATACTTCTTCAGAAATTAAACGCTTAGCCGAAGATTTGAAAAAAAGGGAAGCTCGTTTAACCGAGGTAGAAGAAATTCTGAAAAAACGTGACGAAGCAACCAATGCACTAAAAGATAAACTGCAGAAAGCTTTGTTAGGGTTTCAGCAAAATGGACTTACCGTAGAAATACGCAATGGCAAAGTATATGTATCGCTCACCGATAAATTATTGTTTGATACGGGCAGTATAGTGATTGATGAGAAAGGAGAGCAAGCACTTAAAGCACTTGCCAAAGTGCTAAAAACACAACCCGAGATTAATATTTCTGTAGAAGGTCATACCGATAATCAGAAAGTAAATAACCTGGGCCAAATAAAAGATAATTGGGATTTGAGTGTATTGCGTGCCACCTCGGTAGTACGATATCTTACCGATACCGAGAAAATTGAAAGTAGCCGCATTACTGCAACCGGTAAAGGGGAGTACCAACCTGTTGCAGAAGGCAGCACGCCTGAAATGCGGAGCCGTAACCGCCGCATAGAAATTGTGCTTTCGCCAAAATTAGATGAATTGTATCAGTTGATAAAATAAGTATCCAAAAAAGCCCCGAGAATTTCTCGGGGCTTTTTTGCTAAAAGGGACTATTGAATGTTGCAAATGCCGGCAGATGCTTGTCTTTTTCTGATAGCAAAATATCGCTTGGGTCTAATTGCCAATGTATAGCTAAAGAGCTATCGTTCCAGCAAATACCAATCTCAGAAGCTTTGTTGTATAAAGCCCCACTAACCTTATAGCTAAAAATAGTATCGTTAACTAGTGTAATAAATCCATGTAAAAATCCAGGAGGTATCCATAGCATGGTTTTGTTTTCACCGCTTAAATGAATAGAGAATTGTTGCCCGTAGGTTGGTGATTCTTTGCGAATATCTACGACTACGTCTAATACTTCGCCTTGTATTACACGTACTAATTTACCCTGCGCAAAAGGAGGAGCCTGAGCATGTAAGCCACGTAAGGTTCCTTTATGAGAGAGCGATTGGTTGTCTTGCACAAAGTTGGTAGGAATACCTACATTATCAAATTTCTCTTTATTATAACTTTCGTAAAAATAGCCACGTTCGTCTGAAAAAACTTGTGGTTTAATACTATAAAGTCCAGAAATGGTGGTTGGTATAAATTCCATAGCTAATTACGAAGTTACACTTTCCATTAAAGTACGATAGGCCACGAATTTATTTTCAAACTGGGCTAACCCCTTAGCTTGTAAGCTTGGAGCAAATTCAGTTTGGTAGCGCTTATAATTTTCCATATTATCTGCTATGTATTGCATGCAATAGGTTACGCCCTCGTTTGGCGAATCTAATACTTTTAACATGCGCTTAGCACTAAAACAATCTGTAGCCATTACCTCCGCAATGTGCTCGGTATGCATCCACTCTAACCAATCTGCTTCTATATCGGCATCTAAAATAAGCGTTACATTGTACAAAATCATGCTGCTAATATACGTATTTGCACAGAAGCCGCTATTGCTTTGAGCTAAATATGTAGTGCATTTGTTACCATAAAAACATGCGAAGTTTAGTAAATTAGAACATCTAAATGAGACATCAACATAGATGATACGTATCGTAAAGCAATTTTTCTTCTTTTCGCTTTTTGCAGGCTTATTTGCGTGTTCGGGAGGAGGTGCTGTGCGTCAAATACCTATCGAAGATTTTTTTAAAAATCCCGAGAAAACAGCATTTAAGCTTTCGCCAGATGGCCAATGTATTGCCTACTTGCAACCCTATAAAAATCGCTTAAATATTTACGTACGCAAGCTCAACGAAGAAAAAGTACTTCGGGTAAGTTCAGGATCCGACCGAAATATTTCTAATTTTTACTGGGCAAATAACCAGCAAATATTGTATTTAAAAGATAACGACGGAGATGAGAATAGACGTCTTTATGCTGTAAATAAAGACGGAAGCCAAACACGGTTACTTATACCAGATACTAAAGTTAGAGTTCGTTTAATTAGTGCCGATGCCTTGCAAAACAACGAAGTATTATTGGCACTTAATAAAAGAGATTCTACTATTTTTGATGCCTATCGTTTAAATATTGTTACCGGGGCATTGAAATTAGTGGCCCAAAATACCGGTACAATTACCGATTGGATGGCTGATGCCAAAGGACAATTGCGTTTAGCCATGTCTAACGATGGGGTGAACGAAACCATTCTGTATCGTACCACAGAGGTCCAATCTTTTAAGACCCTGTTTACCACTAATTTTAAATCATCGGTACGTCCTATAGGTTTTTGCCCTGAAAAAGACTGTTTGTATGCGCTATCAAACAGAGGTAGAGACAAAACCGCATTGGTAGAAATAGATTGCCGGACGGGTAAAGAAATCAGGGTTATTTTTAGCACAGAAAATGTAGATGTGAGCGATGCAGAATACTCTAACTTGCACCAAAAAATCCGCTATGCCACCTATACCACTTGGAAAAGCCAACGGGTATTTTTAGATGAAGAAAGTAAACGCATTTTCGCCGATTTGAGCAAAAAACTACCCGCTACCGAAATACGGCTAAGCAGTACCAATGCCACAGAAGATAAATGGATTATACGCACCTTTACCGATAAAAACCCAGGCGAATTTTACCTATACCAAGTAAGAACAAAAAAATTAAGCCAATTAGCCGTTATTAATACGGCTATAAAACCTATGGAGTTGTGCGCCATGAAACTAGTTTCGTACACCGCTGCGGATGGTCAACCTTTGCAGGGTTATCTTACTCTACCTCAAGGCAAAAGTCCTAAAAATTTGCCTTTAGTAGTATTGCCTCACGGCGGCCCAGGTGCTCGTAACACCTGGACCTATAATGCAGAAGTACAATTTTTGGCGAATAGGGGATATGCTGTATTTCAGGTAAATTATAGAGGTTCAACCGGGTACGGAAAAAAGTTTTGGACTGCTGGTTTTAAGCAATGGGGTAAACGTAGCCAACACGATATTACCGACGGAGTACATTTGCTCATTAAACAAGGCATTGTTGACCCAAAACGGGTAGGAATTTATGGCTTTAGTTTCGGAGGTTATTCAGCACTTTGGGGTTTATGTTTTGAGCCCAACCTGTATGCATGTGGTGCTTCTTATTCTGGTTTAAGCAATCTATTCTCCTATCTAAAAGATATTCCGCCGTATTATAAGCCGTACCGATTGATGTACGAAGAAATGGTGGGCAACCCGGAAGCAGATGCCGACTATTTCCGCCAAGTATCGCCCATTTTTCATACCGAAAATATTGTTGCTCCATTGTTAGTTGCACAAGGTGCTCGAGATTCAAGAGTAAATAGCAACGAAACCGAACAATTGGTAAAACAGTTACGCAAACGAGGTATATCGGTTACTTATTTAGTAAAACAAAAAGAAGGGCATTTATTTAGGAATGAAGAAAATAGGCTCGATTTTTACCGCCATTTAGAAGTGTTTTTAGCTAAACATTTACAAAATTAAGGCAAGGTACATGGAACATAGTCAACCCATTTACCGCAAAAATCTATCTCTAATTATTTCCTTCATGGTGTTAATCACCGTTTCCTTGCTCATTGCTATTTTATTGGCCTATAATTTTACCAAGAAGTATGTAGAAAACGAATTTGCTGCCGATAAAGTTGAGGTATTTGAGCGAACCATTCAGCCATACACCAATTTTTTCCAACAAGGTATTCCCGAGATATCCTATTACCATGGCTATTTAGATTCGGCCTCGGCCGATAGTTATGCCCGACGATTAATTGCCCGATATGCTTTTATAGAAAAGGTAATTTTCTACGACACTGAGGTTAGTAACTGGCCTATTAGTGATGGCATTAAGGCCGGTTATTTTTCGGTTCAACCGAAAGCTATTTACCAAATTGGTCCCGGTGTGCGCAAAGGATCCCTGGTTATTTTTAGCAGCAAAAACCCCAATACGCTGTCGTTAAAAACTGCCGATGAGTTTAATAAAATGGCCATTAAGTTGAGCAAGTATGTAGAATCGGCAGATACAACTCAAGCTCCCAGCCCCGATGAAACCTTCGCCACGTTTTACGGCATAGATGCTAATAAAATAAGTTACCTAAATGTGCCTCGAAAAGAGGAATTGGCCATGTTTAAAAAACTTATGCTAAGTAAGCAGCCTAAATCGCCAGTGTTTGAGAAAGATATGTTTACATTTTATCTCAATCCCAAACGTTTGCGCTTGGTAAATACCCGGCCCGAGCTATATCAGCAATTGAAAATTGTACCGCTCGTATTTGAACCCTTAAGTACCGAGGGGGAACAGTTAACTACCGAAATTGCTTTGCCTGGGGCATTTTCTGGGTATAAATTATACTTCTCGTCGACTCCAGCATTTTTGAAAACTGAAATCTACCATCGGTTCTTACCAATTTTTGGTGCCATCCTACTTATTTATGCTTTTTTGTTACTCATTGCCTACCTTATTTACCGCAATCTGTTTATCAATCAGCAATTATTTAAACTGCAATACGATTTTATTAATAACCTTACTCATGAGTTTAAAACACCCCTAAGTGTTATTAAAGTTGCCGGCAATAATATTGGCAGTAGTTCTAATTTGACTCTTGCTGACCGTAAACGCTATGCTACTATTTTGGATCAGGAGGCCGAAAAATTAAATACCTTAATGAATAAACTCTTGAGCTTTACACAGCTTGAAAACAAATCTATTACCTGGAAAGCAGAACGCATAGTGCTAGCCGATTTCTGTTCGGCCATTACCCATGCCTTTTTATTAGATAAGCCGGATTTTATGCTAAGCATTGATATTAAGGGAGTTACAGAAATCCAATCTGACCCCATTCTTTTGTCTAGTATTTTTAACAATCTAATGGATAATGCCTATAAATATTCTCCACCCGATAGGCAAGAACTGGCCATAGCCATAAAAAAAGAAGGTGCTCATATCTTGTTTCTGTTTACAGATAAAGGCATTGGCATGACCAAGGCCGATGCAAAACATATTTTTAAGAAGTTTTACCGTATAGAAAATCAATACAACCAACATGGTAGTGTTGGCCTAGGCTTGGCATTCTGTAAAGAACTGGTTAATTTTATGAAGGGCGATATCACCGTGAAAAGCCAGCCCGGTAAAGGTTCAACGTTTATAGTAAGCATTCCTTATACTCATTAATATGCAAAAGAAAATTACCATAGCATTAGTAGAAGACGATGAAAATCTACGCTTTTTGATTAGTCATAGGCTTAAAGTAGAAGGCTACGACGTGCTTGAAGCCGCCGATGGAAAACAAGGCGAAGCGATGATCAGTAGCACTGAACCAGATATTGTACTGCTTGATTGGATGTTGCCGGAAAAACAGGGCATTGATGTGTGTAAAGATTTACGCAAAGCGGGCTTCGATAAATTGATTATCATGATGACTGCCAAGGCACAAGAAGTTGATAAAATAGATGCCTATGGCAGTGGCATTTCCGATTATGTAACCAAACCATTTAACATGGATTTATTGGTTACCATGATTCAAAACAAGGTGACCTATTTTATCAACAATGAAAAAACCGAGGTGCATACATTTGGCGACATTGCTCACCACCCCAATGTACATCTCTTGTATAAAAACAGTAAAAAAATAGAACTTACCATTCTCGAAAACCGCATTCTACTTTATTTTTTAAAACATCTAGGCCAAGTGGTTACCCGCGAAGAGCTCATGCTGCAAGTGTGGGGTTATCAAGCCGATGTAAATACCCGCACTCTAGATATGCACATTGTGCGTTTGCGCAAAAAAATAGAAACGGACCCCGAGCAGCCCCTTTATTTACAAACAGTACGGGGTGTGGGCTATAAATTTTTGGTAAATTAGTCCGCCTGTTTAAGCAACACCATTCATGAAAGTACCTGTATTTTTAACCTTCTTTTTACTTAGTTTTATTGGAGCTAGTGCGCAGCAAACTCAAAAAAGCTATACCTATAACTCCCAAATTTTTAGTTTGCAAACAAGCCAAGGCACGCTAAGCATACGGCCTTACAGTTCCACTATTTTTAGAGTAGTATATGGCCCGGCTACGGCCACAACAGATACTACGGCTGTGTTGGTAGCTAGCCCTCAAGCCGTAAAACTTAAAATAAAGGAAGATACAAATCTTATTAGTTTAACAAGCGATTCACTACAACTCCGTATTGATAAACAGAGCCTTGCAATAGAAATTGTGAATAGAAAAACACAAAATCGCTATACTAGCGCCAGCTCCTATGCCCAACAATTACAGTTCAGTTTGGCGCCAAATGAGGCGTTGTATGGGACCGGCTCTAGAGCCATTTCGCAAAACCGACGAGGGTTTGCCTTTCAAAATTTTCATCAGCCACATTATGGCTACAGTCTTGGCGAACAAAATCTCAACGTTTCTATTCCTTTCATCATTTCTTCAAAAGGCTATGGTATTTATTTCGATAATATTGCGGCCGGTACCTTCGATTTAGGTAAAACCAAAACGGATGAGTTGCGCTACCTTACCGAGAGTGGCAAGGCATCCTATTTTATTATGACGGGGAGCAACGATCAATTATTAGCCTCCTATACCTATTTAACTGGTAAACAGCCCTTGCCTCCACGTTGGGCTTTGGGCTTTATACAATCTCGGTTTGGCTATAAATCGGCCACGGAAACCATCGAAACGGTTAAAAAAACTATTGCTGCAGGTTATCCAATTGATGCCACCGTATTGGATTTATTTTGGTATGGCGATGTAAAAACTATGGGCAATCACGCATGGCGCCGCGATTCTTTCCCCGAGCCCGAGAAGATGTTGCGTACCTTAAAAGAGCTGGGTGTAAAAACCATTCCCATTACTCAAACCTTTGTAACCAAGCTTTCCGATAATTTTGCAGCAGCTAGCTCGGGCAATCTTTTGGCAAAAAATGCCAAAGGCGAAGATTATATAATTGAAGATTTTTGGGCCGGAGCGGCGGGTTTGGTAGATATTTTTAAGCCTCAGGCACAACAATATTTGTGGAACTTTTACCGGGAGCGTATTACCGAGGGTGTAGCCGGTTGGTGGTGCGATTTGGGCGAACCCGAGAAACACCCCGATGAGGTGGTGCATAGCATAGGCAAAGCCAGAGATGTACACAGCATTTACCCCTTAACTTGGGCTAAAACAATTTTTGATGGTTACCAAAAAGATTTTCCCGAGCAACGGGTATTTAACTTGGCTCGTTCTGGTGGTGCAGGAATGCAGCGCTATGCCACCTTCCCTTGGAGCGGCGATGTGTTTCGTTCTTGGAGTGGCTACAATGCACAAATCCCCATTATGTTGGGCATGAGTATGAGCGGAATTGGTTATATGCATGCCGATGCAGGGGGCTTTGCCCAAGGAGAAAAAGATACCGAATTATATATCCGATGGATGCAATTCGCGGCTTTTACACCCATTTACCGAGCACATGCCGATCCGGCGGTAGCCGCACCAGAGCCTGTTTTTTGGGATGATGCCACTCAAAAAATGGTGAAAGAGTATGTAAACATGCGCTATCGCTTTTTACCGTATACCTATTCTTTGGCCTATCAGAATACGAGTAGTGGCCGTCCATTGGCTATGCCAATCAATTATTTTGAGCCAAACAATATCAAGCTTTCGGCTGTTAACGATGAATATTTATGGGGGAAAGATTTGTTGATAGCACCCATACAAGAAAAAGGAAAAACCAGTAGAACAGTTTACTTTCCTAAGGGTAGGTGGATAAATTGGTGGACCTCAGAAGTGGCTAGCGATTCATCCGTGGTACATGCGCCATTGGAACAACTGCCTATTTTTGCTAAAAGCGGGAGTATTGTACCGATGACAATTAATTTAAAAAATACGGAAGTCTATACCGGCGACACCTTGGTGGTGCGCTATTTTGCCGATGCTACCCAAAAAGCGGAGTTTACGTTGTATGATGATAATGGTAAAGATCCTCAGGCCATAGTTCATAAACAATATGAATTAATAAATTTTAGGGGTATACCTGGCAAGAATACGCAAAGGGTTGAAATAACGGGTGGCAAAACAGGTAAGATACGTAGCATTCGTATAGAATTGGTGCAGACTGGTATGGCATCTAAATTTATTGATACCGTTTACAGCGGTGGGAAAAAAGTGGTGGTATTTAAACTCTAGTGTCTAAAGTTAACAATGCTGGGGCTAAGAATAGTAAACCATCTAAAATAATAAAATAGAATAATTCTTTCTGCTTGTCGGCTGTTTGTATACACCAGGCAGCTACTCCCCAAACTACTATAATAGGTATTAAATGGCCCACAGAATAGGTAGATAAGTGCCACCAACTGGCAGAAGAAAGTGCTAAAGATAGGTGTGCAATATATTGAGATTTGTGCTTACCCAAGCTTACTGCAATGGTTTTTAGAGAATATATGCTGTCTTGATAAATATCACGCACATCAAAAGGGATGGCAATGGCCATAAAAAATAAAATACGGTGAGCTAAGAGCATCCACAGCATACCTGCACTAAAACTTGTTGGATTATCAATAATGGGAAGTAGCGTGGTGCTTAGTGCCCAAACAAGTGCAATAAGCAACAGTTTTAAGCCCGGGATGTTTCGGAGGCTTACACGTTCACCTCTAAAGGGTACAAGCGGAAGGCTGTAAGCAATAGAGATAAGTGCCAAGCTAGCTAATACGATTTGGGTAGCTGCAGATAAAAAGAAACTCAGGCAAAGGGTAGATAATCCGCCAATTAAGCTAAATGAACTACATAAGTGCTGATGCTTGCTCATCCACTGCACTCTTTTTAGCAGAGAACTTGGGTTTTTCCCGGGATTAGACAATACCATGCTCAAATTATACTGCGCTAGCGTAGCAAAAAAAACAAGAGCTACTATTCGAAAATCGATAACCTGCCCAATGAGCTGATACGTAAATGCGGTTTGTGCAGCAGCACCGCTTGCAATAAATAATTGGCTAAAAAGTATAAATTCTACGGCTTGCCTTAGGTATGTTTTCATTGAGTTAAGCTGGAGCAACGCCCGACTTTAGTTCAAATATGGTGATTTCGGGTAAAATGCCCACCCTGCCCGGGTAGCCTAAAAACCCGTAACCCACATTTACATACAATTGCTGATTTTTTTCGTGATAGAGGCCTGCCCATTCTTTGTAAATATATTCTACAGGGCTCCATTGAAACTCTTTAGTACGTACACCAAATTGCATGCCGTGGGTATGTCCGCTAAACATTGCGTCAATTTGTGGGTAGTTTTCTAGTACTTGCGCACGCCAATGAGAGGGATCGTGAGAAAGTAATAATTTTACCGGAAAATGGTCTGTGTTTTGAACGGCCAAATCCATGCGCCCATATTTTGCAAAACGGCCGGCTCCCCAATTTTCTATACCTAAAATACCCATTTCTTCTCCATCTACTTTTATACTACGGTGTTCGTTAAGTAGCAAATTCCAACCCATATTTTTGTGCGTTTGCTTCACATCGGCAAGGCTTTTTGCTTTAGCAGCCGAAGGGCCTCTGCCAAAAAAATAATCACCATAATCGTGATTGCCGAGCACCGAGTATACGCCTAATGGGGCTTTTAGTTTTGAGAAAATATCTTGATATTCTCTCATTTCGCTAGCTATATTATTTACCATATCTCCCGTAAAGAAAATAAGATCGGGCTTTTCTTTCATAAGCATTTCTACACCACCCAATACAGATTTTCGGTCATAAAAGCTACCAGAGTGAATGTCTGAAATTTGGGCCAAGCTAAGCCCATCAAAGGCTTTGGGTAGGTTGGCCAAATACAATTTCTGTCGAACTATTTTATAATCGTAAGCACCCGAAATTATACCAAATGACAAGGAACTAATAGGTAGTGCAGCAGCAATGGTGCCTGCTTTTAATAGGAAATCGGAACGTTTAATAGGTTCGCCGGCAATAGCGCTCGATTTTGTTTGAATGACTTTGCGTTTTACCAAAATAGCCAACCTGCGTACATCATCAACGAGTAGAAAGAGTGCAAAAAACACTTTGCCTATAAAACTTAAGAAAAAGGCAACCAGAATAATGGCTCGTATGGTTAGGCGAATATTGAAGTAAATGCTTAAGAAAATGCCGATAAAAAATAGGAGTGTAATAGCCCACCAGCTTATGCTAAATCGATTTCTTTTTACTTCAGACCAATTTTTTCGTGCGTTTAAAATGGCTTTATAGATATAAAAGTCTAATGCAAGAACTACTAGAACCAGGGTTAGTAGTACGAAAATTCGGTTAGCCATATAGCGGGGTTGAATGTGTGCCCTAAATTATGATTTTTTAGCAAAAAACTGTAATTACAACAGTTTAAGATGCGAAAATTTGGGCTAGATTTTCTTTGCTGAGTGGCTTATTAAGGAAGCCTTTTACGAAGGGGTATTGTGTAGCCTTTTCTAAATCTGCATGGGATAATGATGCGCTAAGCATATAAATATGTGTTTCTTTGGCTAGTTCGGAGCTTAGCTCTTCGTAATGATTGATAAAATCCCAGCCTGTTTCTGCTTTTAGGTTTATATCAATAAACACTACATCCGGGATTAAATCTGGGTTTTTCTTATGATTTTTAAAATAAGCAATTGCTTCAGCAACGGTACTAAAGTGATACACATCTTTGCAGAAATTCTTTAATTGAATGAGTCGTTTCGTTGCAAATACAAAAATTTCATCATCATCAATTAAAAATGTAAGCAGTTTATTATGCATGGTTAAAAGCGTATTTTAAATGCTGTTCCCTTATTTGGTTCGCTCTCAACACTAATTTTACCGCCCAAAGATTCGACCTGATTTTTGGTCATAAATAAACCAATACCTCGTGCATTTGCGTTTCCATGAAAGGTTTTATACATCCCAAAAATCTGCTCACCATGTTTTGTTAAATCAATACCTAATCCGTTGTCGCTAACTTGCAGTATGGGTTTGCCTGCTTCTATATCACTTTCTATAGTTATTACCAGTGGCACATTTGGGTTTCTGTATTTGAGTGCATTAGAGGTAAAATTTAGTAGTATACTTTCTAAATAGGCAGGTACAAAATCTATCTCCTTACATTTAGTGAAATTTACTTTTAATGTTGCACTACTCTCCCGAATTTCGGCTTGCAACACATCTTCAACAAGTTGCATTGCTTTATCTAAGGGAACTCTTTTTTTAATTTCATGCGTTTCTGTTTGTGCAACTACTAAGTCTGTTAAATGCGTGATAGTTTCGTTTAACGATGCACTAATTTTTCGTAAGTTTTCTTGCAGCTCTGTTTTTTCCACAGGGTCTGTTTCATCGGACTCTAATTCGAGGGTAAGGCTTAAATTGGCAGCATGAGCACGCAAATTATGCGAAACAATATGGGCAAAATTAACCAGCCGCTTATTTTGGCTGGTAATTATTTTGGTAGATTCGTTGATGGCTAGTTCCTTCTCTTTTTGCTCATTTATGTCCTGAAAAACACCTCTTACACCAATAATCTTTTTAGATTTTTTATCGAGGATAGGTTTGCCAAGGGCTCTTACCCAAATTTCTTTTTGCGTAGCTGTACAAATTTTTAGCTCCAAGTCGAATGGTGTACCTAGGCTTAGCGCATCGTTTACGGCTTGTTGTATAATGGGTATAGCCGGAGGGCTGTAAAAATTGATCGCAGTATTCAGATCGGGTGTAAAATTGTCGGGCACTTCGTGAATATGACACACTTCTTTTGACCAAGTAAGTAGGGGTGGATTTGTATACAATTCCCACACGCCTACACGGGCCATTTTGCCAGCTTCTTCTAATAAATGCTCACTTTTTTGTAGCGCAATTTTTTGTTCAACACGCTCATTAATATCGGTTATGCTACATAGCATGTAGGCCGGCCCACCGGTAGTTTGCTTTGTATTGCCCGCAATTTTAAACCATTTATACGCCCCTGCTTTATTTAAAAGTTGAATTTCTAGCAGACAGTGCTTACCCGATTGAAAGTTGTTTTGTATCGCTTTAAGAAGAATTTCTTTGTCTGCAGGAAAAACAAGTTGATCGAAAAAAAACGATTTGGATAAGTTAATGGTATTGTTTGGGTAGCCCAATAGCTCACAAAAAGCGGGAGAGCAAATTAAATTGTCGTTATTTTCGCTAATTTGGAATAAGCCCGCATGCAGTGCTTGTTCCAATAGCTTGAAATGCTCATTTTCAAGAAAATCGGGATGCTCAAGATTTTTATTCATCGAACGCATTTTATACTACTAGTTAATATAGCGCTTATAAATATTGGTATATTTACCTACTAGGTAATATCAATTCTGTTGCATTTCGGGCCAAACGTATTTAAACGGTTTATCGTACCTTGGCTTTTTTTACAAATCGTGAAAATAATGTTGGGAAGAGCCGTTTTAGCCAAACTCCATAAATTTCTTTTCCACCCACATATATTTCTTCCTTTTTTTTCGTAATTCCCTGTATTATTTTATGTGCACAGCGTTCGGCGCTCATACCATTTGCTTGTGCAGCATCCATGGAGTTTTGTGCCGAACCATCGCCCACCAATGCGTTTATACTTACGTTTGTTTTTATAAATCCCGGACAAACCAGGGTAATTTGTATGTTTTTGTTCGCCAACTCTGCTCGTAACGAATCGTAGTAGCCATGTAGCGCATGTTTAGATGCTGCATAAGCCGATCGAAATGGCGTGCCAAATTTGCCTACCAAACTGCTAATTAAAACAATGGTTCCACTACCTTGCGCCAACATACTTGGCAATAAAGCTTGGTTAATAGCAACCGTACTTATATAATTTACCTTCATTAAACGTTCTATCACGGTTAATTTTGTTTCTATAGCTAAAGAACGTTGACTTAGGCCTCCAGCGTGTATAACCAGATCAATTTTTCTAAAAATATTTAGAGCATCCGCTACTTTTTTAGGTAATATGTCTATTTCATCTAAATCTAAGGGTAGTACATGAATGTCTAATGGGTTGCGCTTGCAGGCAGTTTTTACTTCATATAGACGCTCTTTATTCCGCGAAGAGATAATCAATTTTGCGCCTTTTTGGCTGTAGGCATACACCAAGGCTTCGCCAATACCAGAGGAGGCTCCAGTTATCCAAACTATTTGAGGGTTAGTTTTCATCATCTACAATAAATAAATCTGCTGCAATACGATCGGCAAAAAGTTTGCCATTTTT
>Ga0209550_10003458_pt1 | contig 15045 bp, 15 predicted proteins | sample LauGreSuBDMM15SN_2_FD_187567 | JGI IMG/M metagenome (GOLD analysis project Ga0209550, IMG submission 187567) | Freshwater lake microbial communities from Lake Michigan, USA - Su13.BD.MM15.SN (SPAdes) (version 5) | ecosystem: Environmental > Aquatic > Freshwater > Lake | place: Lake Michigan...
GTTGTAAACATTCATCTCAATCTTACCTTTCAAAATGAGTCGATCACTCGACTTAGTATCTCAGGTAATCTTCATTAGGTATCTCAAACAGAGAGATTTCAATAGATTTTGCCAAGAAATAATTTAAAGCCGGAGAGATGAAAAAATTGCCCTTGGTTTGGATGTTATTTACCATCGCCCACTCTAGACATTCAGAAAAAATCTTCTTGCTCGAAAAATAGTAAAAACCCGCCAATGCGCAACTCCCAGAAACTCTTTTCTCAATGATTTCAATCAATTCCCCATTCTTACCAAGTCTTGCGTAGGAATAAAGAGGATCCGTGCCGTTAAATACAATCGCACCAACAATGGATTGCTTTTCAAGCATACTGTCCAAAAATGCTTGCTCTAGGTTGTCTGACACTTCTGCGTTTGAGGGGGTTATTAGAAATGGTTCATCGTCGGGAAGAAAAGCTAATCCAAAACCAGCAGTTGCTAGCGCACCAGATGTTTTGTCCGGCGTTCTCACAACCTGGACATCAAACGGCAAAGAGTCAAAACTTGTTTCATCTAATACGTTTGACAGGATCAACACCTGTGAGAACTTGTCAAGTCTCTCAACTCGCATTTCTAGCCACTTCAGGTAACTTGAATCAATTTCAGAAGATGTCTTATTCCCCGCCAGAATGATGGATTTCATTGGCTACTTCAGTTCCTTGATGACGGGGAGTAATAGCTCTAATGAAACATCGAAAGGATCGTTGACCTTAATCACCGTGGCACCAGTTGCCTCAGCAGCAAGAATTCCATATTCTCCGTCTTCAATTACAATGGTTTCGCTTGGTAAAACCTCAAGCTTTTGCATAGCCAAAAGATAGCCCGCTGGGTTAGGTTTACCCTCAAGAACGTCTTCATTGGTTACAACCACGTCCATGAATTTCAAGAGACCTGCGTATTCCAGCATGAACTCAGATGATTTTCTAATGCTATTTGTAACCAACCCAACCTTGATTCCAAGAGCCTTGAGTCGAGTAATCAACACTTGATGAGAAACAATTGGGAAACACATTTGTGCTGCTATTCGCAGAGTTCTATCCTGTTTGATCGATTGAATAGCGTCGTGGAGCTCGTAGGGGATCACACCTTCAGAAGTGAGCATGTCAAGTTTTTTTCTGGTTGATAGTCCATTGAATCTGGACAAGTGATCGGATCGACTAATCTCCACCCCAAAAATTCTTAATGCTTCATTAAGTGCGTCGTAATGCCAATCTCGGGCATCGATTAATACGCCATCCATGTCGAACAATACAGCTTTGTAATGGTTACTCATTGAGTTCTTTTAGCTTTAAAGGATAGTCAGTGCAAACACTGAAATTCAGAGATTCATTCACACGTAATTCTGAGAACCAGTCAAAAGCTCGTTCGTGCTCACGGCCGTGGAGTTCGGGAGAAACAAATATCACGTGCCTACTTTCAAGAAGAGACAATATTTTTGTGTTATCAAGCCACCAATCCTCATTAAATCCATCAACCCAAACAAACTTCACATCCCAAGATAACTCACTCTCGTACTCACTCAATCTCAAAGCATGAGGGATTCCCAGATTTCGAATCTTAAACATCTCAGGAATCGAACCATCAAAAACAAATGAATTTGTGTCATTCATGCTTTGGAGAACGCGCTGAAAATGTGGCGACATTCCATCAGATTTTATGTTGTATGCAATTCTATATTCAGACCAAGAGACATCAAATAATAAGGAGTTGTCCCGCGAAGGTAGATCATGAGAAATCACTAAATCACCAAAAATGTCTCGGAAGTCTGATTCCACAGCAAATCCAGAATTCAGAGCGGTAGATATTGCGAAGTGACTGTTCTGATCACTTCTGTTTGTCCATAATCCTCGGTGAGCAATAATCCATTCGGAATTATTCGTGATCATGACGCCAGCCTATCAGGCGAGAAAATCAGAGGCTAGCCTTCGTCGCAAAGATTATTTCTATCCTTCACGTTATAGAGTTATGAAATGATATCGCGTGCCGTAATTATGAAAACCGTATATGGAGTTACGCGAGCTATCGTTCCCGTCTCGGCGCGGAATCGAATAATGGCCAGCGTTGCAAAAAGTAGTCTTGGTGCAAAACTCCTAGAAAGATTAAATCAAGAGAATTTCTTTACGCAGTCGAGTGTGGCTTTAGATATTCATGGTTATGAAATATTGATGCCCGAGAGACATCATTTAAAGCAAATTTTAGAACGCGAACCTTTACGCGAAAACTTGCTGGCTCAAGCTTCTAGAATACTAATACAAAACAAAGATGATGTTTTCGTAGATGTTGGCGCGAACATTGGAGATACTGCGGCTGTAGTCTATGCAAATGCTAGCCAAATCCCAAACAGCATTCTAATTGAACCAAGTGATTTCTATTTTAATTATCTAAAGCTTAATCAAGCAAAGTTTCCAAAATCTAAGATATTACAAAGTTTCGTGGCACATGAATACCCAATACAAAAACTTTCCGGATCTCTTCATCATTGGGGAGGCACTGCGAAATTCATCGAAAAAAACGGAACTGGACAAACTGAGCAGGCACCACAGATTGATTTGATCGAAGTAATCAATGCAAGAGTTAAACTTGTAAAGATTGATTGCGATGGGATGGACTTTCGAATTCTAAAATCAGTAATACCCCGTCTAGGAAAACACTCTCCAGCGTTCTATTTTGAGAATGAAATAACCTCGCTAGATCAACTCAGTGAATCAAACGATGTTTTTGCTTTATTTGAAAAAGCTGGTTACAAATATGTGATCGTTGCGCGCAATTGTGGTGCCTTGCTTTACGGAGGTGAAATTGGAGAGAGTCTCCGAGACATTCTTCAATTACAATATGTTCTTCACGCACAAGGCTTGAGGTCCGCAATCTATTACACCGACGTACTTGTATTCAGTTCACACCAAATAACGGAGTATTCAAAAACTATGGACCTAATGAGAGATTCTCAAAAAATCCTAGTATCGCGTAGGGTCGGATCTCAATAAATGGGTGAATTAATATCCCCTTCAGACATTGGTGTCGTGATTCAAGGTCCAATCCAATCAGTAGGAAGAGTATTAACAGATCTTAAGTTTCGGCCATACGACTCAACTGCTGATGTGAAGACAATGTTGCAGACAATTATAAACTTAGGATCGAAACCAATTGTTGTGACCTGGCAAGATCAGAATATTGATGAATTTTCGTTTAATGAAAAAGAAAATATCAAGAAGATTCCCTTTCCCAAAGTGGGAATATGGAAATCTCTTATGAATGATTGGAACAATAATAGTAAATACCGCCAGTATTATTCAACCTTGATTGGCACGTTAGAACTAAAAAACAAAGGTTGCAAGTATGTTATTAAACTTCGAACAGATAACTTGGTAGATATTCATCAATTGATCAGTTTTGTTTTATCGCTTGATCCGCTGGATGCTGAAAAATACTTTTATTCACCATTAATTAATCTGGATAAACCGCATATGTTTTTTGATTTCTATTCCTTTTCCACAACCTCAAAAATGGAGGAATTTTGTAATGTGATGCTTTACGAAAAAGAGAGAACAACTAACATCCATTTTGACGTATTTTACCGCTGGACAAAACATGAATTAAAATCAAAGTATTCACTTTCAGATATAAACCTGATTTATCCAAAATATCCTTTTTTTACCCAAGCCCAATTGCATCTAATTCGAGAAGGATTGAAAGAAGTATTCAGGCCTCTTCCTAAAGAAATATGGACAAGCCTTTACTGGAGGGGTGAGCAGTTCGGAGCAAAAGGACTCAAAGTTCAATACAGGTTTGCTGATACTCCCGCAGAAAGTATTTTGTCCCACTTCGATGATGTGAACTACAAAAAATCGGACAAAACAAGCGTCAATTACCTTTCTACTCCTAGCTTCTTCATCACCTCACGTCTTGAATTGCACCTGAATAGAACTTTGGCTAAATTGATCGGTGCAAAGATTAATTCAACTCAATTTCTTAGAAAAAAACTCAATAGTAGACAAAAGCCCATCGTCTAGATCTATTTTGGGTGACCAGCCGAGTTTGTCTCTAGCTAATGAGATATTGGGTTCCCGTTTCTTAGGATCATCGATAGGGAGGTCCCTGTAGGCGATAGTAGAATCACTTTTCGTAAGTGAGATTATTCGTGAAGCCAATTCAAGCATTGTTTGTGGTTGTGGATTACCTAAATTTATTGGTCCTGGCAGGTTGTTAGACATAAAGAGTGCCATCAAACCATCAATTAAATCATCTACATAGCAAAAACTTCTTGTTTGACTGCCGTCCCCATAAATCGTGATCTCTTCTCCGCGTAACGCTTGAACAATAAAATTACTAACAACGCGCCCATCGTTAATCTGCATTCTGGGACCATATGTGTTGAAGATACGAGCGATTCGCGTATCAACACCGTATTGTCTTCGATAATCATTAGTTAGAGTCTCGGCCGCCCTCTTACCTTCGTCATAGCAAGATCGCTCTCCAATAGGGTTCACATTGCCCCAATACTCCTCATCTTGAGGCGAAATAGCCGGGTCACCATATACCTCAGAAGTAGAAGCTTGAATATAGATTGCACCGACTCGCTTAGCGAGGCCAAGCAAATTGATTGCGCCGTGAACGCTGGTCTTTAGAGTTTGAACAGGATTGCGTTGGTAATGGACCGGACTTGCCGGGCAAGCTAAATTAAATACTGCATCAACTTCTAAGTAAATAGGAAAAGTAACATCGTGCCGTAGAAATTCAAATTTAGGATTTCCTAACAAATGTTGAATGTTATCTTTACTGCCAGTGTACAAATTATCCAAGCAAATGACAGAGTGCCCGTGGCTCAACAAAGATTCACACAGGTGTGATCCTAAGAATCCAGCCCCACCAGTCACAAGAACTCTCACCACTCACCCCCACCACAGAAATAGTTTTAAGATAAATATACTACTAACTCTCTCAGGAATTAGATTCTATAAGTACAATAATTGAGTGGATGCCGCAGCCTTCTTCCTAGACAATTCGGCGCTTGTAGAAGTAGATTTTTCACGTCCGCTGGATGGGAATCCGGGTGCAGGCGCAACTGAATTTATGACCGTTCTTGTTGCAAGTGAACTATCAAAAAGATCAGTCGATGTGACTCTATTAACCACCGCAATCGGTTTATTCCCATCGGAATTAAAAGTGAAGCAAGTAAAGGACATTCATGAGGCAATACTTTACTCAGCAACAAGTCAGCTGATTTTAACTATTCGCACTTATATTTCTGATTTTGAAACCATTCTAGAAAAGATTAAAGAACACCGTGATTTAAAGGTTGTGATCTGGGCACACTTGACACCAAATCAAAATTCTCTAAAAACCATTGCAAAAATTCCCCAAGTTAAGGCTGTAATTTGCTTAGAGAACAACCAACGAGTGAGAATGGGTGACAGCCTAGCTCACCGAAAATTACTCACAATTCCTTATGGAATAACAGGAAATACACAATTAGTTCCTGTCTCTAAAAACTCAAATATAATAGTTTTCGTGGGTGCTTTGGTTCCGCAGAAAGGATTCCATCTCTTGGCGGATGCTTGGCCCACCATAGAGAAAGCGATCCCTGACGCAAAACTTTATGTATTTGGAAGTGGCCGACTTTATGACTCTCGAATTAATCTAGGACCTAACGGAATTGCAACGAAAGACTACGAGCATCGCATCTTTAGAAAATTAAGCAAGGATTCTCACAATGTAGAATTTTTGGGCAATGGAGATCCAGTCTTGCGTAACTCTATTCTTGATAAATGCAAGCTGGGGATTGTTAACCCTTCAGCGCAAACCGAAACCTTCTGTCTTTCTGCTGTTGAGTTTGGGCAGCGTGGAGTTCCTGTAGTTGGAGGACGGAAGTATGGATTATTGGACACGGTAAAACACAAAAAAACTGGCTATCTTGTAATCAATCCATCAAATCTTCACAAACATATTATCCGTCTATTGAGGAGTAACTCACGTATTGAAACATTTGGACTTCAGGCCCAACAATTCGTTTTTGAAAAGTTCAACTTATCAAAAGTTATTGATCGTTGGTATAACGTATTTGAGGCATTTTCTGATCATCCCACTGTGTCTATTACAAGAGAAACTAAACAAATGCGCATACGTTCAGCGCAGGCACTCTTAACATTTATAAACAGACGATTAGTGGCGTTAACCCAGGGATATTGGCCAACTGGCATCTCAGTTTGGGAAGCTATGAAGAAATCAGGAAGACCTTTAAGAAATTATCGTCGCCGACTGATGAAGTAGCGGTAGTTCCATCTCATTAACAAAAGAATTCTCTTGAGCACATTTATGTGAACCGGAAAGGTGGTTTTCTTACCTTCCAAATCTCTTGGAATTCGTTCACTAAGAATTTTCTGTAGAAAATTTTCTGCTGTTTGTACTAATTTATATCGATCAGAATTGTTCAATTTTTGAATTATTCTAATTGTTGTTTCAAAACTTTCAAAATTTCGATCGATAATCAAGAATGGAAATTGTTCACCAAGCAATTCCTGAGCGATACCTACGTTTGTTGTAATAGGATAACAACCCATCAACGCTGCCTCTAAAATAGGCAAGCCCGTTCCTTCACTTTTTGAAGGATGTAGCAAAATTGAGGATTTGCTCAATTCCTGAAGAACTTCATGATGTTGCCGCCTCTTTTTTGCAGAATCTACGATCTTGAATTCGACGTCTTTACCCCTGAGAGAATTAGTTAGAGGTGTGATTACTTCTCGAAAGCCTTTATGGTCGACCTTCCCCTGCCTTTTTCCCCATTTAGAATTACCTATCCATATTACTGATTCGCTCTCGATTTGTTCTATATTTCTGTATGAATTGATCAGATTCATATCAACCAAATCGTGATAAGTGGAAATGTGGCAGGTGCCTCCATAAATGTTTTTATACTTTGACTCAAGATCAAAATTAGTCGTGAGCAGAAAGTCGATTGAGCTTAGAGCTATTCCGGACACATTAGGTCCACTGTTTTCAATCTCCAAGTAGTCTGGAATTAGCAAACCAAATATTGCTTTCTTGTGTAATTCCATTAGTGAAGAAAAGCTCACTTTATTTGATAGTGCATCCAAGAATACATTTCGGAAAGAAAACAGCACAACCGTTGGATTTAAAGTTTCAACAGCCTTAAGAAGGTTGCTTGGCGTTGCATACTCATTGGCTGCTAAAATTACAGAGTCTTCATATTCCTGCCGTGCTAGCGCCGAAAACCCTAAGGCAGATTTAATGCTGTCAACAATAACTACTATCATTTCTTGGAATAACCTAATCTTGCTTTAAATTGGTCGATTCTCCAATAGAGTGGTGCTAAAAAAACAAAATAAATAAATTCTTTCGGGTAGTTGTTTACCAAAGATGAGGCAAATCTAAACGGGTTGATAAATCGCAATATCTTCCTCGTTGCATTTCTTTGGTGTCGCAAGTCATTACCGTTTAATGCAATTGCGATTTCGCTTCCTGACTCCTCATCGCCATGAACCACTAAAGCTGGCACGCAGATATAGTGCTTAACCTTAGAATGAGGCCAATCAGCTACCCAGTCAACTGATTCACTAGCTTGGTTCAGTGCAATCGCAGCCTGAGGAGTTAAGACATAGGCCACAGCCAAGGGTGAGTGCCCAAAAAGCCCTACTGACTTTCGTAATTGATTAACGCGAAAAGGGCTTAATGCAGACTCACACAAATTCAGGACTGTTGCCTGTCCACGATGCTTCTTTAGAAAGTCAGCAGCCACACTTAGTATTATCCCCGGTTCAATAAAGCGTGCATCGTCTTCAAAAATAATGCCACCTATTTCTGAAGTCGAAATTTCCGCGCGAGCAAGAAAGTGTGCTCTCGCGCAGCCCAACTCCTGAATAGTCATTCTCCGGCCATGTATTTTTGAAAAAACTTTTGTGGGATGATCTTCAATTTGAAATTTATCTAAATACACGCCAGGAATTATGCTAACTTTCGCATCAGAAACATCTTGCCATCCACGAAGGAAGGTGTCTGTCCGCGCAACAGTCTTACTTGATAGAACTTTTACCGGAATAGACGCTACCATTTTCGGAGTCTACCAAGTTGATTCCCACAACAAGAGTAAAGTTCCTTTATGGCTAATATACCTAAGTATTCAATCTGCATCTGCACTAAGAATATGGGCGACTCGATAGAGAGGTGTATTAAGTCAGTCATGCGCCAGATTGACGAGACTTTTGAGGTCATAGTCATCGATGATAATTCAATTGACGACACTCGTTTGGTGCTTGCCAGGCTGAAAGAAAAGCACTCGCTACTTAGGTACGAATCACTCGAACACGATCCTATGCGAAAGCTAGGCCTGACTCGAAATTATTCTTTTCAAATTGCACAGGGCGAATGGTGCATTTTTCATATTGACGCCGATGACATCATCGGGGAAAAAATCAAAGACTTTACAATTGCGGTTGAGGCTCTTGCAAAAGGTTTCCAGCAAGAGAAACTTTATGCTGGAAAACAAATTCATATGGCACGCCGACAGTTCCTGCTTGACAGAGGCCCCTTCCGAAATATCTATAGAGGCGAGGATCGGGATTTCTATGAGAGGCTAGTTGTGGATGAATCCTGGGTTCTAATAAACCACGAGAGATTCATTTCCCGGATGGAGAGGCCTACCTCAAATTTAAGGAGAAAGAAACTAATTGATCTAACAGACCAAACTGTTACAGACATCAGAAAATCTGAATCGTTTACAAGATTTCTTTCAGATACCTGGGATGCAAGATCAAGAGTAGGCTTGAAGATTTCTGGATACAAAATTATGATATCAGTTTATGCACTTTATAAAGCCAAGAAACTAGGCGACTTACCACCAACCTATATCGATCTAGAGAAATTCATTGCTTATCGAGAGGCACACTCAAAGAGCTTGAGTGCATGGTGCGAGATTCTGAATATAGATTATCCGAAGCGAATTGACCCTAAGATTTTTTTCTAATCACTGATTTACAAGCTGCTTCCCAAGCGGAAATAAAATTTATGTAGGTATAGCCCGCTACAGATTTCTTTATGAATTCTTCAGAGTAGTTTCTTTTAAGAGCAATATTGAGAGCAGTCGACAATGACTTAGAGTCTTCCTTTCCAAAAGCCAACTCCCCACTTTTACCTTGACTTACTAATTCTGGGAGTCCTGCACACTCCGCGAATCCAACAACAGGAAGTCCAGCCGCAAGAGCTTCGGCTGCCACGTTAGGGAATCCTTCCCAACGTGAAGGCAAACAAAGCAAGGTCGCACTCTCATAATACGAACTTAGATCACGCGTGGGAGCTACAAATTTACAATTTAGGTGAAGCGAGGATACTTTGGCCTCGACATCTGTAAAGCCATCACCAGATCCAACAAGCACCAGTTCAATTTCTGGATGAAGTAATTTTGCTGCATCCAACAAACAATCAATATTCTTTTGAAACGAGAATCGGCCCACAAAGAGAATTTGAGACCTATGTCGCGCTTCTTTAGGACTTGTAACACTTCTTGTTACATCAACCCAATTTGGTGTAATAACAAATTTGTTCTGCAAATAGGAAGGGTAGTATTTTCTAAATTCTGGGAAAAGTATGGCTATTTTATCTGAGAAAAGAAGAATTAAGTTTGAAAAAGATTTTTTCATTTTTCCATGGCTAATGTAGTCAAACAGAGTCGGTGCATTTCTCTCCGCTGCGATGATTCCAACCTTGAGACCTAACGAAGACAGTTTCAATAAAGCGAATGCACCAACCTGAAATCCAACTGCTACTTCATAGTCTCGTTTCAATAAGTTTCTGAGATATATCAGCCTAGCTAAACGTTCCTTTAAGTTTGCTTTCCGCATTGGATCACCAATATTGGCCTTATGCCATGTGACATTTTTGGGCCAATCATAAAATGCTAAGTCCTCGCTGGAGTCCAGAGAAACTATGTCGGCCTGATGACCTCGCTCAACCAAACCTGCTGCAATTTCGAGGCTTTTTCTTTCAATACCCCCAGCCATATTTTTATACGACCTTGAATAAAAAAGTATTTTCATTTTTTCCTTTGTTGTCGATCGTGATTGAGGCGCATAAAGAATCGAGGAAATTTCGTGATAAGAACTAAAACACAAAATGGATTGAGGAGACCGAGGAGTGATGACAGTGGTCTTTTTGAGAGAGCTCCATCAAAATAGAAACTTCTAAGGGTTATCAATGCAACTGCATAATTCTTTCGCCACCAACCGATCAAATATCCGTATTTTTGAATAAGGATCTGCTCATGATTAGTTTCGGCCAACCCACCCTTGTCTTGCCGAAAGGTAGAAGTTCGGTTTACTGCAATAGTTGACGACCATGAGAATGGCGCAAGGCCTAAACTCAACCGAATTGCGAGATCAACATCTTCTAATCTACGCATAGAACCGTCAAAGCCACCAATGCTCATGAACTCATGCTTGGAAATAGCAAGTGTGGAACTAGGGACATCGCCAATTGAATCCCGAAATGAGCCCCCATAAAGTAATTTTTGAGCCAATTTCTTAGGATCAAGAATCCTGGGATGAATTTCCAAGTTTGGAAACGCGACTTGATATCCATTTGAATAATGCTTTCGCGAGGAAACATAACTCACCGAGGCACCGTTTTGAAAAGCTTCCTTGTGAATAACAGATCTTGTCGGTAAGGACACATCGTCATCATCAAAGAAAATAATGTAGTTTGCAGAGGAAAGTTCAACTCCTATATTCCGGGAGCATCCTGCACCGAGATTCTGAGAATTGGAGTGGAAGATGAACACTATATCTTCTGGAATAAGGATTCGAATATCCGATAACTCAAGATCTTTGGTGCCATCATCAACAAGAATAATCTCCTTTGGTGTAATAGACTGCTGGAGAATAGAGTTAACTGCATCTCGCAATAGTTGAGATGGTTGGTAAGTAGTGATAACAGCCGAGTATTCAAACTCTCTAGTGGGAGGAGTATTCAAACCAATCCCTCAAATCATTTTTATCAATTTTCTGAATCCAGTCCCAAGTAAGCTGTATTCCTGCTTCAAGTGTGGTCTGAGGAACACTAAGACCAAAATTAGCCAACTTTTCAGTTGAACCATGGGTTAAATTTACATCCATTAGGTCGGCTTTAGTTTTTACAATTTTTGGACTTATTTTGCAATTGTCAAGAAGTTGAAAAAGTTGTGTCAGTGAATACGGATTGCTCCCAGCAACATTAAAAATTTCGTTTTCAATAGAACTTGCAGACTGAATTACAGAGTGAATAGTTGAAGCAACATCAGTAACAAATGTAAAGTCACGCTTGACATCTAAATTGGCCGTCAGCCGGAATTCTCTACCAAGTAGAGCACTAGCAAGTAATCTAAAAACAGCCATATCAGGACGACCCCAAGGTCCGTAAACTGTAAAAAATCGTAAACCTATACGCTCAGCACCCGAAGAAGGTAGGTTTTTCGCTATGTTCTCATTTGATAATTTTGAAAGCGCGTAAAGGCTCTTGGGGGCGGGGAGTATCGAATTTTCTCTAAATGGAGCTTCTAGTCCTTCGCCATACACGCTACTACTACTGGCGTAGATAAACTTTCCAACTCCAACTTTTTCAGAGGCCTGCAACACATTCAGAAACCCTATTTGATTTGTTGTGATGTATGGCATGGGGTTTGTTGTGCTTGCTCTAACCCCACCTTGAGCCGCTAAATGAATCACGCAATCAGGGGAGATTTCACTAAATCTTCGAAAAACTAGCTCATGTTTCGAAATATCGACTTCTTCTAGTGGAAAAGTAGTGTTGCTTGAAAAATGAGCTTTCTTCATTCCCGGCGAGTAATATGTAGAGAAATTATCAAAACCTATAACTTCATGACCGCATTCAGTTAGAAGTTTTGAAACATGACCACCTATAAATCCTGCAGCACCAGTTATAAGTATTTTCATTTTCCTAATGCCCCATTTTCCAGCAAGCCACCTATAAATTTAGGTACGTCATACAAAACTACACCCAACGTTCCCGCGAAATCGATAAACGCCAAACTGGTATCTACATCGTCAGAAATGATCAAATCAAAATTAAGTTCTCTGGCAATCTGATAATCAGTCTTTTGACCCAAGTATGAATGATCAGCATCGTGGAGAAATATGGAAAATCCAGTATTAGATTTTTCTTTCCTTATGACTTCACGGAGATTTTCAGCAGAGCCATTAACCCTTCTGAAACTAACATAACTTTTGAGATGAGCTGGCACGAGGTTTGCTTCGCAGTCAACTATATCAAGAGAGAGTAACCTTCCATTTTGTCGAGCATGCATTGCAGCACTAATTGCAAGGGCTGATGCACCATTGGCAGTCCCTGTCTCAACTACTAATCGTGGATTGAGTAACCAAACGAGAGCCGCCATTACATGTTGCAAACCTGAACCAGAATTCCACCTTTCTGGGAATTTTAAATCTACTTCGGTAGGTATCTTGAGTTCTGGGAGAGATCTAGCAAAATTTAGAGATTCATCAATTAAATCTGAGCTCAGGTTTGGTAACAAAGCGTGGATAAAGTCAAACTCGTTTCGAGTGCACATCAATCCAGAATTTCTGAAATCGATGCTCGAGGCTGGAACAAGAAAATGTGGACGCCCAAATACCCTAGCTGCAATATGACCCAGCAAACCTTTGAGACCATCAAGTTTAAATGCTTGAATGGCATGGCGTTTATTCATAACTATTCAGTGCCCAAATCCTCGGTGAAGTGATTAGTATAGAGAATAGTCTGGCAAACTATGATTGTTGGATAACCTTTATTTGATGAATGGCGGGTAATTTGTGCTAAACCACAAAGTCGGATGGGTTAATTCCAACTTTCGAACCTCATTAATGCTTCTTGATAAAGTCTCTCGACGTAAACTCGCAATCGTGGTTGGGTTTCAAGTCACCCTAAGTTTTCTTGATTTGCTCGGGGTAGCTGCGATAGGAATCCTTGGCGCCTTGTCAATTACTGGCTTACAGTCAAGCAAACCGGGCGATCGCGTAAACCAGGCGCTTGAGTTACTACATATCCAAAATCTAAGTTTCCAGAGCCAAGTACTAATACTTGCCATACTTGCCGTGGCCCTCCTCCTGTCTAGAACAGTAATCTCAATTTTATCTACTCGAAAGATCTTGTTTTTCCTTAGCCATAAAGCCGCTAAGGCTTCGGCGGACTTAACTAGGAAACTTTTAACTCAACCGCTTCTAGAGGTTCAAAAGAAATCTTCACAGGAGACCCTCTACGCTGTCACAAACGGAGTATCAACATTGCTGTTGGGGGTAGTCGGCACCTTTGTAAATATGGTTTCCGATGCAGCACTTTTGGTAATTCTCATACTTGGTTTGGTGGTTATTGACCCAGGGACGACACTTGGGATGCTGGCCCTTTTCTCAATAGTCAGTTTTGTACTATACAAAATTCTCCGAGAGAAAGTCAGAGCTTTAGGTAGAAAAAATGTAGAACTCACGATTTCTTCCAGTGAAAAATTATTGGAGGTTCTGTCAACTTATCGAGAAGCGATAGTACGTAACCGAAGAATGCACTATGCAGACCTAATCTCTGGCATCCGCTATCAATTAGGAGATGTAAATGCTGAGAACTCTTTTGTTCCATATATCAGTAAATATGTATTGGAATTAACTGTGCTTATGAGTGCACTGATAATCAGCGCAACACAATTTTTTATAAACGATGCTCCTCGAGCAATTGGAACTTTGACGGTATTCCTAGCCGCTGGCGTGCGAATTGCGCCTGCAGCATTAAGAATTCAACAGGGTCTTCTTGGCATAAAGAGCAATTTAAGCAGTGCGCAACCAACGCTAGATTTAATCTCCAGGTATAAAATCAATCAACCTGAGAAAGATTTCTCAATAACCCCAACAAGTGATGAATTTCTACCTAAGGTGTCTGTGATAAACCTAGACTTTACTTATCCAGATACGACCGAAGTGTTACTCCATCAAATTTCATTTGAATCAGATCCTGGCTCTGTTACTGCACTTGTCGGCCCTACGGGTGCCGGTAAGACAACTTTAATTGACTTAGTATTAGGAATCCACCAAAGTAAAAACAATTCAGTCACTATTTCTGGAGTTGACCCTAGGGATGCCGTTTCAATGTGGCCAGGGAAAATTGCTTATGCTCCCCAAGATACGGTTGTAATTCAAGGAACAATTAGACAGAATGTTGCACTTGGATTTAACTTGGAAGAAATTGATGATGAAAGCGTAAAGCAGGCGATTGCAATCGCGCAGCTGGACAAGTTTATTTCCTCTTTGCCGGAGGGTCTAAATACTCAAGTAGGTGAAAGAGGCTCACGCCTAAGTGGCGGTCAAAAGCAACGCCTTGGAATCGCGCGAGCACTATTTACAGATCCTAAACTGCTCATACTCGATGAGGCAACTAGTTCATTAGATGGTGAAACGGAGTTGGCTATTTCAACAGCGTTGCAAAATCTGGGTGGTGATGTCACCGTAATTGTTATTGCTCATAGACTTGCGACTGTCAGATCTGCGTCACAAGTGATCTATCTCGAAGAGGGAAGAATCCTGGCCAAGGGGTCATTTAAAGAGGTACGTCGAGAGATTCCGAACTTTGATAAACAGGCGAAACTTATGGGTCTTTAGTCAGTATTGTTCTTATCAACCGCATGATTAGAGTGTAAATTTTAATCGTTTAGCGGCCTGGAATTTTTTTATTTAAAACCTCTGCTTTGCCAGGAAGATCTTTAGTTAAGGTAAGACCAAAATGTCTGATTTGTCCCTTACTCACTACAAATACCCACCTAATCCGTAGAGGTGAATAGAGGCAGCGACGGCTGAATCTGTAAGACAAAACCGGTTATACAAGGGGCAAAACAAAATGGCATTTAAGGCCAAGAAATCTAAGGCAGTGGAGTCTTCAACTCCTGCTTCTTGGAGCGTTGCCCAATTTTCATCCTTCTACACACAAAACCGATCTGAGCTTATTGCCCATGCCAATCGGATTGTTAAA
>Ga0209550_10003463_pt1 | contig 15032 bp, 13 predicted proteins | sample LauGreSuBDMM15SN_2_FD_187567 | JGI IMG/M metagenome (GOLD analysis project Ga0209550, IMG submission 187567) | Freshwater lake microbial communities from Lake Michigan, USA - Su13.BD.MM15.SN (SPAdes) (version 5) | ecosystem: Environmental > Aquatic > Freshwater > Lake | place: Lake Michigan...
TTTTAATTTCGTTGACACTTTTATGAAGTAAATCGTGAATTTAAAATAAAGTTTTTTATTTTTGCAACCAATTTAAATTTTAAAATTAAATATTATGTCAGACATTGCATCAAGAGTTAAAGCGATTATCGTAGACAAATTAGGCGTTGACGAAAACGAAGTTGTAACAGAAGCTAGCTTCACAAACGATCTAGGAGCAGATTCATTAGACACTGTTGAGCTTATTATGGAGTTTGAAAAAGAATTTGATATCCAGATTCCAGATGACCAAGCAGAAAACATTGCTACTGTAGGACAAGCAATTTCTTACATCGAAGAAGCAAAAAAATAATACTTATGCACCCGCAGCCCTTGTGTTTGCGGGTGTTATTATTTTTATAAAATTAAAAAACGATTGATTTCTTTCAATCTTTACTATATTTTACTGTAATACCTATGTCTTTTTATGATTTATACATAGAAGAAAGCATAGGTATTATTTGTTTAAATTTATAACTAAAAAGGACACTTTATGGAATTAAGGCGAGTTGTAGTTACTGGTTTAGGTGCGCTTACTCCAATTGGAAATACTGTTCAAGAATATTGGAATGGCTTAATTAATGGAATTAGCGGCGCCGCCCCAATTACCTATTTTGATGCTTCAAAATTCAAAACCCAGTTTGCTTGCGAATTGAAAAATTTTGATGTTGAAAATTTTATGGATCGAAAAGAGGCCAGAAAAATGGACCGTTATGCGCAATATGCCATGGTTTCTTCCGATGAAGCAATGAACGACGCCAATTTTGATATGGAAAAATTAGACAAAGATCGCGCAGGCGTTATTTGGGGTTCTGGAATTGGCGGATTGGAAACTTTTCAAATTGAAGTATTAAATTTTGCTGCCGGAGACGGAACACCACGATTTAATCCGTTTTTTATTCCTAAAATGATTGGGGATATTGCTTGCGGGCATATTTCTATAAAATATGGATTCCGAGGTCCAAATTTCGGAACGGTTTCCGCTTGTGCTTCCTCTACAAATGCAATTATTGATGCTTTCAATTATATTCGTTTAGGTCACGCCGATGTTATGGTAACTGGAGGTTCAGAAGCCGCCGTAACCATTGCTGGAATGGGTGGTTTCAATGCGATGCATGCTTTATCAACTCGAAATGACGATCCAAAAACTGCTTCAAGACCAATGGACAAAGACCGCGACGGATTTGTACTTGGCGAAGGTGCTGGAGCATTAATTCTAGAAGAATACGAACACGCAAAAGCCCGTGGCGCAAAAATTTATTGCGAAATTGGCGGAGGCGGAATGTCAGCAGATGCTTATCATATTACAGCGCCACATCCAGAAGGATTGGGGGCAAAAAATGTAATGTTTAACTGTTTGCGAGACGCGGGTTTGAAACCAACCGACGTGGATGGTGTTAACATGCACGGAACTTCAACGCCACTTGGTGACATTGCCGAAAGCAAAGCCATTCTTCACGTTTTTGGTGACCACGCTTATTCCATGAACCTGAATTCAACCAAATCAATGACAGGTCATTTATTGGGTGCTGCTGGTGCGGTTGAAACAATTTCGTCGATTCTTGCGATTCAACACGGAATAATTCCTCCAACAATAAATCATTTTACCGATGATGAAGATATTGATGGTAAATTGAATTTTACGTTTAATGTTCCTCAAAAAAGAGACGTAAAAGTGTTGATGAGTAATACGTTTGGCTTTGGCGGACACAATGCTTGTGTTTTGGTAAAAAAATTGGAAAACTAATTTTCTTTTATGAATATTATCAAAAAAATATTTCAGAAATCCCGTTCTCACGAAGACGGGATTTTTTTTGATACACTTCAAAAAATTCTTGGTTTTGAACCTATAAATCTAACTTTTTACACAAAAGGATTCACGCATCGGTCAACAAGTAAATTGGACAGCGTAGGAAATCCCATAAATTATGAACGCTTAGAATTTTTAGGCGATTCCATCATAAGTTCCGTAATTGCGGCCCATCTTTTTAACGAAGCACCCGCTGGCGATGAAGGTTATTTAACCAAAATGCGCTCCAAAATTGTCAGTCGCGAACATTTAAATGAATTGGGAAGGGATTTGAATTTAATTCAATTTATTGAAAGCAAAGTTCCCGTACAACACTTTGGCGAAAACATTCACGGCAATCTTTTCGAAGCCCTTGTTGGCGCCATTTATACCGATAGAGGTTATTCGTATTGTGAGAAATTTATTCAAAAAAGGGTGATTATTCCTTATGTTGATATTGCAAAACTCGAAGGCAAAGTAATCAGCTACAAAAGTTTATTGATTGAATGGTGTCAAAAAGAGAAGAAAAAATTTCATTATGATGTTTATGAAGACAATGATAGTAACGGCGAAAGATTGTTTGGCGTGAAATTGAGCATCGATGATCGCGTTATTGCAAAAGCCCGAGCTTCGTCTAAAAAGAAAGCAGAAGAAAAAGCCTCCCAAAGAGCTTATTTTGCGTTTCAAGAAAAAATGGACAGAAATAATACCTAAAATTCAATCAGCTATATCGTTTTCGTTACTAAATTATCGATTTCATACTGCATTTGGCTATTGATTATTAATTAGAAATACTATATTTACGACTTAATTTATTTGAAATGGCAATTCATCGATTACATTTTGAGGAATTTGACGAGGTTGATTATGAGCTTATTGCTATTCATACTTCCTTAGAAGATTATCGATTGGCCTATTTTATAAATCAAAAATTGCCTGTTTTATTAAGTAAAAACAAAAACGAAATTCAAATCAACATTAAAGAAGGAACTACTTTTTTTTCGAGGTTTTTTGTCGAAAATATAGAAAAAGATAGTTGCTGGAATTTGATTCAAAACAAAAACGAAGTTGTCCTTAATAATCAAGAAATAAAGCAAAATCTATTTGAAAACACCATGATGAATGTGGCCACTAAAGTGTTTCTTTTGCCAGAAATGAAAAAAGTAGATTTTTTCCTAAAAATTGAAAACTCCGAAATGGCATCCACAGAAATTATCAAAAAAATCAATTCCATACGAAGTTTGTCAGCCGCCTATTCGGTTGAAACAAGTACAATAAAATCAAAAAACAATTTAATTTTTTAATACCAATGTCAACAAACAAAAAAACAAAAATAGTTGCCACGCTAGGGCCTGCTTGTAGTTCAAGAGAAGTCTTGAAAAACATGATTGATGCCGGAGTAAACGTTTTCCGAGTAAATTTTTCGCATGCTGATTACGAAGATGTAAAATCAAAAATTGATTTAATTCGAGGATTAAACGACGAATTTGGTTACACAACCGCCATTTTAGGCGATTTACAAGGGCCAAAACTACGTGTTGGTGTGATGACGGAAGATGTTGTTGTAAATGACGGCGATTTGATTACTTTCCAAACCTCAGAAGATGTTATCGGAACGGCGCAAAGAGTGTATATGAATTATAAAGAATTTCCAAAAGACGTGAATCCAGGTGAACTAATCCTGCTTGATGATGGAAAATTAATTTTTGAAGCCGTGGAAACCAATCGGACCACAGAAGTAGTTTGTAAAGTGATTCAAGGCGGTCCTTTGAAATCAAAAAAAGGCGTTAACCTCCCAAATACAAAAGTTTCTTTGCCTGCTTTAACCGAAAAAGACATTCGTGATGCTTTGTTTGCAATTGAGCAAAAAGTCGATTGGATTGCGCTTTCTTTCGTTAGAACTGCCGAAGATTTGATGGAACTAAACGATTTGATTGCCAAACATTCGGATCATAAAATTCCCGTTATTGCTAAAATTGAAAAACCAGAAGGAGTGGCCAATATCGATACGATTGTTGCCCATTGTGATGGATTGATGGTAGCTCGTGGCGACTTGGGTGTTGAAGTTCCAGCGCATGAAGTTCCGCTTATTCAAAAACAATTGGTCCACCGAGCAAAAACAGCACGAATTCCTGTAATTATCGCTACGCAAATGATGGAAACTATGATTACAAGCCTAACGCCAACGCGTGCGGAAGTAAATGATGTGGCCAATTCCGTAATGGATGGAGCTGATGCGGTAATGCTTTCTGGTGAAACTTCGGTCGGAAATTATCCGGTTCAAGTAATTGAAAGAATGACACAAATTATTGAAGCCGTTGAGGATTCTTCGCTTATTCAAGTGCCTCAAAATACACCCCAAATCAAAACAAAACGATATATTACTAAAACAATTTGCCAACATGCAGCGCAAATGGCCAATGCGATTAATGCCAAAGCGATTAGCACTTTAACTAATAGTGGTTATACGGCTTTTCAAATTTCGGCATGGCGTCCAAAAGCACATATTTTGGTATTTACTTCCAACCGAAGAATCCTGACGCAATTGAATTTGCTTTGGGGCGTTAAATCGTTTTTCTACGACAAATTTGAAAGTACGGACGATACAATTGTAGATATCAATTTGATTGCTAAAAACGAAGGTTGTGTTGAAAAAGGCGATATGTTGATTAACCTTGCGGCTATGCCAATTGTTGACAAAGGAATGGTAAACACGTTGCGTGTTTCTGAAATTGACTAAAAAATAGCTATTTTATAAATTAAACCGGTAGTTTACTATCGGTTTTTTTTGTGTCTAATAATTAAATTCTAATCGTTTTTTGTTTGAATAAAAGAAATTCGGTTTGGAAAAGATTTGGTACATTTGGAAATCGAACTAGCCCAGACCTGTCTGCCGACAGGCAGGTTGCAGCGGCATCCCACGTCATTGCGAGTGACGAAGCAATCACGTGGATATAGCGGAAAGCTGGAAATAGCTCCAAAAAAAGAAAAATGATAGAAATTGAACGAAAGTTTTTGGTTACTTCCGATGCCTATAAAGCATTGGCTTTTGCAAAAAATCAGATTGCGCAAGGCTATTTGAATTCGAATCCTGAGCGGACGGTTCGGGTTAGGATTAAGGGTGAAAAAGGTTTTTTGACGATTAAAGGCAAGGGAAATCATTCGGGAATGTCGCGTTTTGAGTGGGAAAAAGAAATTCCTGTTGCGGAGGCAAAAGCGCTTTTGGATTTGTGTGAAAGCGGGGTGATTACAAAAATGCGATTTGAGGTAAAAGTGGGACAACATGTTTTTGAGGTGGATGAATTTTATGGTGAAAATTCGGGTTTAATTATGGCCGAGGTAGAACTTGGTTCGGAAACTGAATCGTTTGAAAAACCGACTTGGATTGGTGAAGAAGTGACGAATGACGAGCGGTTTTATAATGCTTTTATGTCTCAAAATCCGTATTCGAAATGGGGGAAATAACCGTCGCTATTGTTTTTCGACAATTTCGATAGTTACTTTTAAAGTGCCGCTGTTTTTATTTTGCGCAATGTCCATAAAAGCGCGTTTTGTAAGGTCGATTTCTCTTCCTCTTGAGAACGGTCCGCGATCGGTAACTACTACTATTACTGATTTTTTGTTTTCTTCATTTGTGATTCGAAGTATTGTTCCGAAGGGTAATTTTCGGTGTGCGGCAGTGTATTTGTTGTTGTCAAATCGGGCGCCGCTTGCTGTTTTTTTTCCGTTGAATTTATTGGCATAATAGGAGGCGTGCGCTTTGTTTTTCAATGATTTGTATTTAAAATTTAGATTTATTTTGGTGCTATCAATTAGGGCGCTACTTTTTTTGGTCGTGTCTTGAATTGTTTTTGGCTGCTGCGATTTTACTTTAGCTTGAGCGAAAACAGAAATTCCTGACAAAAATAATAGGGCAACAAAAAGACATTGAATGGCGGATTTTTTTTTCATACTATGCGTTTTTTTGGATGGACTCCAATAATTGGATTATTGCTTAGACAACCATAAACTCCATGGAATTCTGATTAAAATTAATAGTAATCCTAAGCCATAAAAAACGGCAAATGTTTTAAATTTCGAAGTGCTTTCCGCAATTTTCTTGTGTTTTGACCAGCCTATTGTTATTAATGCGATGGCCAAGATATTGATAAAAGGATGTTCCAAAGACGTCAATCGTAGTGCTTTATCTGACATTTCGCCTAAAGATTTAAATCCTAATGGGGAAACAAAATATAAAATTAATCCAAATAGCAATTGGACATGCGTGGCAATAAGTCCAAAAAGCGCAATTTTTCGATCTTTTTCGGTAAATTCTTTTTTAGAAAAAACGCCAATTAACGCGTTTGCAACAACAATTACGAGCATTAAAAGTGCTAAATAGGCCCATCCAGAATGTGCTTTTTGAAGAATAGTATATAATTCCATCGTTTTGATTTTTGATTGATTGAAAACAAATATAACAAAAAAGGCATAAAAAAACGGCATTCTCTATAAGAATGCCGTTTTAAATTATGTTTCTAATGAAATTAGTTAAACGTATAACGAACTCCTAGTTGAGCTTGCCATCTTGAAGAATTAACTCCTGCGTCATCAACTTGATTAAGTTGTTTTGCTGCATCAGGATTAAATCTAAAAGTTGGAGTAGTTAAATCTGCTAAGAAACCAACATGGTCAACAAGTTGTACTTGATCAAAGTTAGCAAAGTACCGTTTACCCCAATTTTTATTTAATAAGTTTGTGAAATTAAATACATCTGCAGTTATCTCGAACGTGTGTTTTCTTTTGCCAACATTCACTGAAATTTCTTGAGCAAATTTTAAATCAATAACATGACTCCATTTTAATCGATCTCCATTTCTTTCTGCATATTGTCCTCTTCTGCTTCTTAAATAATCATTTCCTTCAATGAAAGCGTTTAACGCTTCCCATTGCTGTTGAGCGTTCAAACCACCAGTTGTATTAACAAGATTAATTTGTGATTGACTTGCTGGCACATACATTAATGCAGATTCTGAAAATGTATCTCTTAATAAATTCCCATTATCATTATAAACATAACTTATAGGAGTACCCTCAGTACCTTCATAATAGAAACCAATTTTAGTTTTTAAATTATTGTTCCATTTGTAAGTCAAAGAAGTAATTCCTAATATTCTGTTACCTTGGTCAAAATCTGATGTTGAAACTCCTCCAATGTTATTTGAACCATTAACGGTTTCAATGTTATTCCATTGAGAACTGTTTTGAGAAGAAGTAGCATCAAATAAAACGGTTGATTCTCCATAAGCATGTGTTCCTTGAACAAACACATCTAATTTATCCGTTGTAAAAGTTTTTGATAAAGTATAAGACGCATTCCATGCTTTTCCTTCAGATGTATTTGAAGCTAAATAAATTCCTTGATAAGTATTGTCAACTCTCACACTTCCATTATATCTTGGACGTGTATCAGCTCCTGTTAGTCTTATTGTAGGATTTTGAATATTTAAATTTTCATATTTTATAGCTGAGATGTTGTCATTATAAGTGATGTCACCACTAAATAAAATTCCATGAGGTAATTTTTGATCAACCGCTAAGCTTGCTTTGAATACTTGTGGTAATTTAAAGTCTTTTGAAAACAAATCTATATTTCCAGAGAATTGTCCTGGAGCACCTGGATTACCTGGAAGCGGACCTAAATTAACATTGTTTTGATTAACAATTTGACTTGACACAGATGTATTTGGGTCAAATAATGGCATTAAGGCATTTGTAGTCCCAGTGATATCAATTGCCCCTTGAGAAACCCCATTATTGTTATATGCACCACCTGGCCATACTAAAGGCAATCTTGAAGTGAATATTCCTAAACCACCTCTAATTTGAGTCTTCTTGTTGCCATTTAAATCATAATTAAATCCTAATCGAGGAGATATATGCACTCTAGTATCGATTCTTTGTCCTACACTTGCGCCTTTTAAGTCTTTTCCTGCGGTTTTAAGCAATGGAATGGTTCTATTATTAAAATCTGCATTATTAATGTAATCATCCCATACTGGCGCATCAGCTCTCATGCCAAAAGTCAGTTTGAAATTATTAGCTACTCTAAATTCATCTTGGATATAACCTCCAAATTGCATTACATCAAATTCAGCCGCTCCTTGAGAAGCATCGCCTTCACCGCCTACTAATGAATATCCTAATCTAAATCTGTTAGGTTTTAAATCATTAATGAAATCATTCACATTTGCAAATCGGTAATACCCAAAATTTCTACCAACAAATACATTCTTTGCAGATGAAAATTCATTGTGAGTACCAATTGTAATAGTATGTTTCCCAGAATTAATTTCAAAATTATCTGTAACGGTAAGTGTTTTTTGCTCCAATAAATTAGCCGTTGAAAAGGGTTCAGAGCCTAAGAAAATTCTCCCAGATCCATCAACAATTTCCACATTTGGGAAAGGTGACCCAAATGGATTTCTGTCGTCTTTTACTGTTGTGTATCCAATAACTAGATTATTTGCGAATTTATTGCCAAATCTTGAATTCAACTCTAATGAAGTTGAATTAGTAGTAGTTTCAAAATCAATTGCTCCACCCATAAAATTTATAGAACTTGCAGAAGATCTTGAAGGCGAAACATCATTTGCCTTAACTAAACTGTGTCTAACAGCTAACTTATGATTGTCATTTATGTTCCAGTCAATTTTAGCGATAAACTTATCACTTTTTAATGTTGCAAGGTTATTTGTGTAAGCTCCTGGATTATATCCGAATCGTGTAAATAAATTATTTTTCAAAAACTCAATTCCATCAGGAACCGATAGGCCGCTAGGAGACAAACTTTTTACATTCCCAACATAATTATTGATGTCAAAAGGTTGTGGCGTTTCATTGTCTTGTTTTTCATAGTTAATAAAATAAAACAACTTATCTTTTTTAATTGCCCCAGCAGCTCTTACTCCAATAGTGGTGGCATTAAACTCCGCTAATTTTTCTCTTGATCCTCCAGTAGCAACTAAACTTGGAGGTGTTTTTCCTGCATATCCTTCATTTCTATTTAAAAAATAAGCAGAACCTTCAAAATTATTAGTTCCAGATTTTGTAATGGCACTGATAGCACCTCCGGCAAACCCTGAAATTTTAACGTCGAATGGCGCGACCTGAACTTGGAATTGCTCAATGGCGTCTAAAGATATAGGACTAACTCCGGTTTGTCCTCCATTTGTTCCATTACTAGCTAATCCAAAAACATCATTATTTACTGCACCATCAATGTAGATAGCATTGTATCTGTTATTTTGTCCGCTGATTGAAATCACATCGTCTCCTCTTAACTGCGCCTGAGGCGTAAGTCTTACAAAATCTGCGATATTTCTAGATAAAGAAGGAAGAGCGTTTATTTTTTTTGAATCAATAATTGTTTGAGCGCCCGTTTTCTTTGAATTGAAAACGTTGTCTTTAGTAGCAATAACAATTAATTCTTTTAACTCATTTGCTTCCTGTTCTAAAGAAATTTTCATGCTTTGTGAATCACCAAGTTGTAAAACAATGTTTTTCACCTCTTGTTGTTTGTAGCCAACATAACTAAATGTGATAGTATACGGCCCTCCAACTCTCATATTTGAGATTCTAAAAAATCCGTCAAGATCTGTTGAAGCCACATATTTGGTACCTGAAGGTACGTGAACTGCAATGACGTTTGACATAGGTATTCCTAAAGACTGATTATCAATAACTTGGCCGTTAATTGATGAATTAGTGTTTCCTTGAGAGAATGCTGTTAGGGTTGTTAAAAAGAAAAACCCAAAAAGTAATGCATTTTTAAAAATTTTCATTTGCTATGTTTTTTAAAATATTTTATGCAAAAAGAATACTTTCTTATTGATTTTGTATTAACAAAGCATTAACAAATCCTTTCGAAAAAATTAAATGAAAATAATAATAATTAGGATTTAATTTGGTAATATTTTAATAACATCTCGGTCGAACTATCGTGATTTTTAAAACTATTCGAATGGATTTCTTCCAAAATAGACGACGCTAGTTGCTTTCCTAATTCAACGCCCCATTGGTCATAACTGAAAATATTCCAGATTATTCCTTGTACAAATATTTTATGTTCGTACAAAGCAACCAATGAACCAAGTGTTTCGGGCGTCAGTTTTTGAATCAAAAGCGTGTTGGTGGGTTTGTTTCCTGCGAATACTTTGAAAGGCAATAAAAAAGCGGCTTTTTCGGAGGTAATTCCTTGTTTTTCGAATTCGGTTTTTACTTGTGCTTCGGTTTTTCCGTTCAAAAGCGCTTCGGTTTGCGCAAAGAAATTAGACATTAATTTATCATGATGGTCTTTATCGCCATAAAGTGGTTTTACAAATCCAATGAAATCGGTCGGAATTAATTTAGTTCCTTGGTGAATTAATTGAAAAAAGGCGTGCTGCGAATTGGTTCCGGGTTCGCCCCAAATAATGGTTCCTGTTTGATAATCAACTGGTTTCACATCTCTTCCGATGCTTTTTCCGTTGCTTTCCATGATTCCTTGTTGCAAATAGGGCGCTAATTTTTGCAAATATTGTGTATACGGAATTAAGGCTTCACTTTCTGCCCCGAAGAAATTGTTATACCAAATGCTCAATAAAGCTAGAATTACAGGAATATTTTTATCGAAATTGGTAGTTTGAAAATGATTGTCCATTTTGTTTGCGCCTTTCAAAAGACCATCAAAATTTTCGAATCCAACGGCCAAACTTATAGATAATCCAACAGCGCTCCACAAAGAAAAACGGCCGCCAACCCAATCCCACATTGGAAAAACATTCTCAGGATTGATTCCGAAATCGGTTACTTTTTCTATATTTGTAGACACGGCCACAAAATGTTTAGCAACGTCGTTTTGTGTTGCCGATTTTAAAAACCACGTTCGAATCGTTTCCGAATTGGTTAATGTTTCTTGTGTCGTAAATGTTTTGGAAACAATAACAAAAAGAGTTGTTTCTGGATTTAGTTTTTTTATAATTTCATTCACATGATCGCCATCAACATTGGAAACAAAATGAACATTCAAATGATTTTTATAAAACTGCAAAGCTTCAACAACCATTGCGGGCCCTAAATCCGAACCGCCAATTCCTATGTTTACGATGTCGGTAAAAGGTTTTCCAGTAAATCCTTTTCTGTCGCCATTCAAAACTTCGCTGGTAAATTGTTTGATTTTGTTTTTTACTTCAAAAATCTCGGGCATTACATTTTTTCCGTCTACTAAATACGAAGCGGTTTCTGGGGCACGCAACGCAATGTGAAGAACAGCTCGGTTTTCCGTTTGATTGATTTCGTCTCCTCCAAAATAACTGGAAATGGCGGCTTTCAATTGAACCTCATCGGCTAATTTCAAAAGCAAATTAATCGTTTCCTGATTGATTTTGTTTTTAGAATAATCAACTAAAAAATCGTCCCATTGCAAATGAAATTTTTCGGCTCTTTCCTTATCATTTTGAAATAATTCAGGCATAGAAACAGTTTTCATTTCTAGAAAATGATTTTCTAATTGTTGCCAAGCGTTTGTTTTGGTCGGATTTATTTTTGGTAATGCCATGACTTATTTTCGTTGAATTGTTTTTTTATATTTTAATGCTGCTACGCTGTCTAATTCCTTTTTTAAAGGAAGCATTTGCGCCATAAATCGCGATTTATAGGCCGGATTCATCGGACTCGAATTGGGAAGTTTGAGTCGCAAGGCGTCAACTTGTACCCCGTTTTTCCAAAATCGATAACAAACGTGCGGGCCTGTTGCCAAACCGGTACTTCCCACTTTTCCTATAGTTTGACCTTGCGTTACATGTTGTCCGCGTTTTACAAGTATTCTAGACATGTGTAAATATTGGGTCGAATAGGTTCTGTCGTGTTTCACTTTGACAAAATTACCGTTTCCTGCTGTAAAACCCGTTTGTTCTACAACACCGTTTGCGGTTGTCATAATTGGCGATCCTTGAGGTGCGGCATAATCGGTTCCTTTATGGGCTTTCCAAATCATTTGAACGGGATGAAATCGGTTTTTTGCATATCGGGAGGTGATGTTTACAAATTTCAGAGGCGCTTTTAGGAAAAAATTCTTCAACGCTTTTCCTTCCTCATCAAAGTATTCAATTTTACTCGATTGTTGATTTTGAACAAATGGAAAGGCATAAATCATTTTTCCTTTGTATTCAAAAAAAGCGGCTTCGAGGCTATCAACTCCGTCATAAATACTATCATTTATAAATCGTTCGGTAAATGTGATTCCAAATTTATCGCCTTTTTGAAGCTTAAAAAAATCAATGGACCAAGCATAAATTTTTGATATTCTTGTGGCCAATCCGCCTTCTACTTTTTGTTTTTCTAAGGTTTCCGAAAGCGATCCATTTAATTCTCCAGCGATAGTTCTGCGTCTAATGGTAACGGGTTTTATTTTTTTTCGGGCAACAATTGAATCCTTAAAATCGATAATATAATAACTCAACCGATCAGGTTGATAAATAAAAGCTTGTAGTTTTTTGGATTTGTCTTTTGACAAAAGCATCGTGTAGGGTTTTTCTGTTCGAACAATTCGCACATCGAACGTGTCTTTTACTTTTTCTACTATGTCATAAATTTGTTTATCGCCGATGTTTTGTTTGGACAAAATACTTCCGAACGTATCGCCATCTTGAATCGTATCCCTAAGCACAATATAGTCGTTGAGTCTGTATCCAAACTCAAATACAATGGGTTCGGGTTTGATTTTGATTTCTTTGGATTTATTGCAAGAAACCAATGTCAAAAAAACGATAAGAAATAGGGCTATTCTTTTCAAAATTTTTTCTTTTTTGGGAAACTATTCTTTTTCTTCCCCCCAGTTTTTTAATTCCTCTTCGCTCCATAATTCGGGAAAAAATATTCTCCTTTGGTATTTTGGATGCAGGTATTTCTTCCAATCGCTTCCGCCGGTTGCTTCTCCAGAACCCTGACTTTCAATGTATTTTTTTGCTGCGTTCAAATGACCCATTACCCAAGTAATGTTTACGGTATGGTCATAATGGCGCATGGCGTTTCGTAATTCCTTGTTTTGTTGGGCTTTTTCGGGCAACTGTTTGAATTTTTGCCAAATATTAATGGTATTATATTTTTCCATATAATCCAGGAAAGTCGCTTTGTATTTTCGTTCAAATTCTTCCAAAAGAAACGATTTTTTTCCTGTTTTATAATCTTTCCCAGCGGCCTGCCAATACAAATGATTTAAGGCGTGTTCGCAGGGCGTATTTCTGTCAATTGTAGTTCGAAAACGGTAATCAATTAGATTTATCAAATCGGTAGATGCGAATTCGATTAATCGGTATTGGGCGCTTTGAAAGCCACTTGCGGGTGTTAGTGTGTTTCTAAATTTCATGTATTGTTCAACCTCCATTCCGTCGCCCATGATGTCGAAAGAAGTGGTTAACATGTCAAAATAGCGGCTAATTCTTGTCAATCTTTCGGTAAAAAAGGAGGTTTCCAATTTTAAATTTTCGGAGATTTGAGTGATTTCCCAAAGAATCATTTTAAACAACAATTCATTTACTTGATGGTACATAATAAAAACCATTTCATCGGGCAAGGTCGTTCGTTGCGTTTGAAGGTTCAAAAGCGCATCGGTTTGAATATAATCCCAATAGGTAATTGGTTTCGCCCAAAGCAATCCTTCCAGATGGGTTTCGGTATTTTGATTAATACTTTGAAATTTATTTTCTAGCTGTTCTAGAATTTCTTTTGAAATTTTGCTTTCGTTCATTAGGGTTTTGCTTTTACTACAAAGGGGTGTTTTAACCCCTTAAAACCATCTAAGTCAGCCTTTATAGACCCTACAACTAGACTGGCTTTGATTCGTATTGGTATTTTGTTGGCATCATCGGAAATCCAAACCGTAAGACTTTCTTCTTCTTTGAAAATTCTTCCAGATTGCACTAGAGGTCTGAATATCATTGTTGATATGGTTCCAAATTTAGTGTTTATATTCTCTCGACCTAAAAATTTTAGCTTAAACTTCGTTGTTTCGTCGTCAAAAAACATATCGATTGCTATGGATTCGCCCGCTTTCATGTTGTCAACATTGGGATAATTTCGTAAGTAATAAAATGTAGAAACGATGTCTTGTGTGTTGTTTGGAATGGAAATGGTTTTTTCTGTTTTTCCTTTATAATCCTTAACCAGAATTTTATCAGCCTCTTGATTAAAGAATCCTTCTTGATTTTTTGTATATCCGCCTTCGTTAATTTTTCGGACAAATTGATACGGTTTTCCTGTTGCTTTGTCAAAATAACTTTCGTAAAGATCTTCTACTTTAAAGAAAAAACGGGACACCCCTGTGGAATATCCTTTCCCGATAACGTGGAAAACTTTTTTATTGTTTCTAATGGCTTCTTGGGTTTCTAATGTAGCGTAACCAGCATTGATAATGCCATAATGGACGCGGAATTTCAGCCATTCGCCCGCTTCAAAAGCATCTCCTTTTTGAGTTCCGGAACCCAGTGTTATAAAAAACAAAAAGAATAAAAGTATCTTTTTCATAGTTGTTGAATTGCAATTATTGGTTAATACAATTTCTGTTCCAAATGTATTAAAACAAAAAAACCCAGTCAAATATTGACCGAGTTTTTATGCTATTAACCAACCAAAAACTATAAATTATGAAAATTTATATAAAATTCAGGAAACCACTCCGTCATTTTGATATGCAAATGTAAAACAAAATGTTGAATTAAATGTAACGATTATTGAAATTTAACATTTATTTTACAATTTTTTGATTGTATTGAGTGAAAATATTGTGAAATATTTGGCAATTTTCGTTTTTTACAAAGTTCCTCGAAGTTCTTGCTCTCTTTCAATTGATTCGAATAATGCTTTGAAATTTCCTGCGCCAAAACCTTTTGCGCCCATTCTTTGGATGATTTCATAGAATAAAGTTGGTCGGTCTTCAACTGGTTTTGTGAAAATTTGTAATAAATAACCGTCTTCGTCGGCATCAACCATAATTGATAATTTCTCTATTTCGGCAATGTCTTCCTTCATCATTTCCATGTGAACACCTAATCTTTCGGGAATTGCTTGATAATAGGCGTGCGGTGGCGCAGAAAGAAATTCAACCCCTCGTGCTTTCAATTCGGAAACTGTTTTGATAATATCGTCGGTGGCAATTGCAATGTGTTGCACGCCAGGTCCGCCATAAAAATCAAGGTATTCTTCTATT
>Ga0209550_10003465_pt1 | contig 15031 bp, 13 predicted proteins | sample LauGreSuBDMM15SN_2_FD_187567 | JGI IMG/M metagenome (GOLD analysis project Ga0209550, IMG submission 187567) | Freshwater lake microbial communities from Lake Michigan, USA - Su13.BD.MM15.SN (SPAdes) (version 5) | ecosystem: Environmental > Aquatic > Freshwater > Lake | place: Lake Michigan...
GCGTTAGCTTGTGCAGCTTTTGGCTACATTTAGCTTTCTCCGAATTTGACACCATCCCTTATGCAGTTTCCACGCATAAGGCACAACTTTCGCTATGAGAGCAGACATCCAAAGAAAACAATTAGGATTTCAAGAGGTTACGTCTCCTAAATATCGGTGTGTGAGTATTTGTGTGACTAGATTAACTAGATCACAACAAATACTCGCTCTCTCTTTGATTTTCAAAACCACATGATTTTTGGAGCAACCATCTAGTACTTCGTTGCTCCAAAGTGATTTTTGAATGATTTGTAAGCGTTACTTTAAGTAACGCTCAAAAAAAAGCCACCCGAAGGTGGATAAAATCAGGAGGCGGTAGTAAAACTATTTAAGCCAAGTCGTAAATTCATCCGCACTAACACGAGGTGTATGAAAAGTATTTACTAATTCATTTTGATCGGCATAACCCAATGCCATACCGCATACCAGCATCTCATTTTTATTTGCTCCAATTAGCGGCAAGATAATTTTGGCGTAGTCATTCCAAGCAGCTTGTGGGCAAGTAGCAAGCCCCTCCCCTTGTGCTGCGATCATAATATTTTGCAAAAACATGCCATAGTCGAGCATTGAGCCTTTGCCTAGCTCTTTGTCTATAGTAAAAAACAGGCACACTGGCGCACCAAATGCCTCAAAATTTTTACGATGTTGGGCGTGCATCTTATCTTTATCGCCTTTGGTTATCCCTAGCAACCCATACAGACCCCACCCATTCTCACGACGCCTGTCTATATATGGACTAAACCATTTACTCGGGTAATAGTCATACTCCGATTGATACTCCAGAGCTAAATCAGGATTAATAGCTATATTGTCATAGGCAGCACAAACTTTTGCACATAAATTCTGCAATATATTTCCTTCTAGCGCATAAACTTTCCAAGGCTGAGTATTCGCTCCAGACGGAGCGCGAGCAGATAGATTAAGGATACTCATAACCATATCTCTTTCAACTCGATCTTTTATAAATGACCTTACGGACATTCTAGATTTGATCGCATCAGATACGGATTTAGATTTCATTTTCAATTTTGCTTTTTGAATGTAATTAATGGTTTATTGCTAGGTAAGTTAAAAGTCTTTCTGTCAGACTCCACTTTAGATAGTGGAGTGCAGATCTTAAGGCTATTTAGGCTACGTATAGTCAGTTCCTTGTACATATCCGTACCCTCTATTTTCCAAGCCATTTCCGCATCACTTAAATTACGCATCACTTTTGCTGGCATTCCACCTACAAGCATTTTTGCAGGCACAACCATTCCGGCCTTAACAAATGCACATGCAGCCACAATTGACGATTCACCAATTTCCGCATTATCCATAATGACTGCATTCATTCCGATTAATGCATTTTTACGGACAATGCAGCCGTGCAAGACAGCGGCATGTCCAATATGGCCGTCTTCCTCAACTAAGGTATCAGTTTCTGGAAAGCCATGTAAAACGCAGGAATCTTGAATATTGACTCCTGCCTCAAGAATAATGCGTCCAAAGTCACCCCTAAGAGAGGTAAAAGGTGCAATGTAACAGTTCGGACCAATCAATACATCACCTATTACAACTGCATCTGGATGCACAAAGGAGCTAGGATGCACGACGGGTTTAATGCCGTCAATTTCATAAAAGGGCATATTAAGCGGACGCCCTAATCCCGCCCATACAAAGATACTTAATTTCTAAGTAATCTTCTATGCCGTGCTTAGACCCTTCGCGACCCAATCCACTCTCCTTTACTCCGCCAAAAGGAGCAACCTCAGTAGAGATTAAGCCTTCATTAATACCAACCATGCCATATTCAAGAGCTTCTGCAACCCTCCAGATACGACCTATGTTTTGACCATAGAAATACGCAGCTAATCCAAATTCTGTATCGTTAGCCATCTCAATCGCTTCTGCTTCAGTGGAGAATTTGAATACAGGGGCAAACGGGCCAAAGGTCTCCTCTTTAAAGGCCAGCATATCTTTTGTAGCGCCCGATACAACGGTAGGCTCAAAGAAAGATTTACCCAAAGCATGACGCTTACCTCCAATAACAAGCTTTCCACCCTTGCGTATTGCATCGTTGACATGCTCTTCTACTTTGACCAAGGCTTTGTCATCAATTAGTGGGCCAATAATAGTTCCATCTTCGGCACCATTCCCTACCTTTAGAGTACTTACAGCTTTAGCTAGTTTTTCAACAAATGCATCATAAATAGTATCTTGCGCCATTATCCTATTAGCGCATACGCAAGTTTGACCAGCATTCCGATACTTTGAGATGATTGCACCCTTGACAGCCTCATCCAAATCGGCATCATCAAAGACAATAAATGGCGCATTACCACCCAACTCCATCGAAGTCTTTTTAACTGTAGTAGCGCACTGGGCCATCAACAACTTACCAATTTCAGTAGATCCCGTAAAGCTCAGCTTCTTGACAATCGGATTAGAAGAAAGTTCACCGCCAATTTCAGCAGCAGATCCAGTGACACAAGAGAACACACCAGCAGGAACACCCGCCTCCTCGGCCAACTGACAAAGAGCTAGAGCGCTAAATGGAGTCTGGCTTGCAGGCTTCAATACGATGGTGCAGCCAGCCGCTAAGGCAGGGCCCACCTTACGAGTAATCATCGCAGCAGGAAAATTCCAGGGCGTAATAGCTGCACATACGCCAATCGGCTGCTTAATAACAACTAAGCGTTTATCAGCGCCATGTGGCGGAATTGTTTCGCCATAGATACGCTTAGCTTCTTCACCAAACCACTCAATAAACGAGGCGGCATAAGCAATTTCACCTCTGCTTTCCACTAAAGGCTTGCCTTGTTCAGCAGTCATTAGTTGCGCAAGGGATTCTTGGTTTTTCATAATTAGATCAAACCAATTGCGTAAAATCTTGGCCCGCTCTTTTGCTGTTTTATCTCGCCATGCTGGCAACGCTTTATTGGCACACTCAATCGCTCTTCGTGCTTCAACCGCTCCCATCTTGGGGACCACACCAATTAGATCGCCAGTAGCGGGATTAGTTACCCTGATAGTCTCTTTACCATCAGCATCAACCCATTGACCATCAATGTAGGCTTTTTCAAACTTGAAAGGCAAGTTGCACATGTCGTATTCGCTCGATTATTAAATTTCAAACAAGGTTTGTTTCATGCCAGGGAATTAGGTCATGCTAAATCCACCGCTAATACTGATAATTTGACCTGTAATCCAACTACCAGCGTCAGAGGCTAGAAGCACAACCATAGGTGCAACGTCCGCAGGAGTCCCAAGCCTTCTTAATGGGTAAAACTTTGTGAGTTTTTCACGATTAGCCTCTATAAATTCAGGGTCATGAGCTGTTTCAATCAAGCCTAATGCAATCGCATTAGCTGTCATGCCAGAACGTGTTTCACGCGCCAAAGACTTCATTAAAGCTACATTACCTGCGCGAGTTGCAGCAGCCAAAGCTAATCCGGATTCACCGACACGTGACGAATCACCAACGATTGAAATAATTCTGCCGTTACCTTTTTCAAGATAAGGCAAAGCAGCGTGGCAGCAATTGAGCGTTCCATAAAAACAAACATCAGTTTGCTGGCGCCACTCTTCAGGGGTGGAATCAATAAACCGCTTTCTAAAAACCAACCCTGCGTTATTTATAAGGATATTTAATCCTCCAAACTCTTCTACAGTTTTAGCAACCATCGCCTTAACTGCATCCATATTGGAGATATCACAACCAATTGCCTTTGCTTTACCGCCTAGATCTTTAATTTCCTTCACAACTGCTTCGGCACGTTCTTTAGATCCGTGGTAATTGACTACAACAGCAGCACCATCAGCAGCTAAGGCTATTGCTATTTCTCGTCCCACATCACGCGCACCGCCAGTGACAAGAGCTACCCTTCCTGCAAGATTTGTCTTCATGATTTTCCTTGTAGTCCTATTGCAGAATTAATGTTTATTAATCAATTGAAAAATACGTTCTGGAGTAACAGGCAGTTCATTTACCTCACATCCGAAGCTCGATAACGCATCAGCAACTGCATTTGCAATTGCAGCTGGAGCACCAATAGTGCCTCCCTCTCCAACCCCTCTAAAGCCTCCAAGAGTATTGGGGGCTTTAATATCCATATGAACAATCTTGACATCTGGTATATCAAGAGCCGTGGGGATTGCATAATCAACCAGGCTGGCGGTGAGTACTTGCCCAACTTCGTCATACACAACCTCTTCAAGTAGTGCCGCTCCAATTCCCTGGGCAACCGCACCTCGAATTTGTCCATCTACGATCAATGGATTGATCATTTGACCGCAATCTTCTGCAATTACATACCTCTTGATATCCACCTTAAATGTAATTGGGTCTACCTCAACCTCAACAATATGAGTAGCGCTACTGGTAGTGCCATAAATTGGGTCATATGTTTTCGTAACTGTTAACTCCAATCTATGATCTGCAGGAATTCGGCCCATCTCCGAGTACACGGTTTTAGCCAACTTAGAAAAATCAATGCTATTTGATGCGCTTAATTGCTCGATCGTGCTATTCATAAAGCGCAAATCCTCAACAGTAGTATTGAGTAAATATGCAGCCATGGATGCCATGCGACTCTTTAGCTCCCGCGCAGCTAATATGCCTGCACCACTACTAAGCACAGCTGTTCTGCTAGCGTAACTACCAGTTCCATGAGGAACTGCTGAACTATCACCTGTAATGACGTGAATATCCTGAATCTTGGCTCCTAATTCATCCGCTACTACTTGAGCTAATGTAGTTTCATGACCTTGACCATGTGCAGCGCATCCAAATGCAGCAGTTATTGCGCCAGTTGAATCTAAAGAAATGATGCACGTATCTGTACCGGTATTGATCGGCATTCCAGGTGATGCTGAAATTTTCGAGCCAATTCCAGAAAGCTCTGCATAAGAGGCAACACCAATACCCACCCACCTACCTTCTGCTCGAGCTTTAGATTGATATTCCCGTCTTTCGTTATAAGAAAAAGCTTCCCCAGCCGCTACCAATCCTTCGGTAAATGCAGAGTTATCCCAAACAATGCCGCTCGGGGTTTTGTATGGAAACTCCTCGGAGCGAACCATATTTTTTAAGCGTAATTCGACTGGATCCATGCCCAGCTTTTTTGCAGCCATATTCATCAAACGCTCCATCACAAAAGTGGATGTAGGTCTGCCAACACCACGATATGGAGCAGTTGGCGCCTTTGGCGTAGATACACCAATGGCACTACCATGATATGCCGGTACTCGATAAGGACCAGGCATAAAACTAATAATCTGAACCGGCTCTATGCCTGCCGTCCAAGGATAGATAGAGTAAGCGCCAACATCACTAATCACTTCGGCAGCTAATCCCAAGATATTTCCCGAAGCATCGACAGCTAATCGCGCCTTAATACGCTCATCAAATGCCTGACTTGTAGAAATTAAATCTTCAAGACGATCACCCGTCCACTTGATAGATTTTTTAACCTTTTTTGCCAAAGCACAAACAATCATTTCCTCGGGATAGAGGGATGTTTTGCCTCCAAAACCACCGCCGACATCTGGTGAAGTAACGCTAAATTGGCTACCAGACATATTCAATAGTTCAGCCAAAGCATCGCGGATAATTCCTGGTACCTGACTTGATGTATAAAGTTTGATAGCATTCCTACTTTTTTCGTAGTCAGCAAGGTAAACCCGATTTTCCATTGCTACAGAAGTTTTTCGGTGAAAACGAAACTCCGCCTCAATTAACGCATAAGCGCTCTCAAATACCTTATTAACATCACCCTTAATAAAAGATCTCTTAACCAATATGTTGCTAGTTAAATCCTCATGTAATAAAGGAGCATTGGGTTGACTTGCCTTAATCGGATCAAACTCAATATTCAAAGGCTCCAAAGTTACCTCTAATAAATTGAGTGCATCTTCTGCAATATATCGACTAGAAGCCAAAATCACTGCAATAGGCTCACCTACATAGCGAACTACGCCATTAGCCAATGGATAAATTACTGTTGACTGGTAGTCGGCCATCCTAGAAAAAGCAACTGCAGGCTTAACCTCATTAGCAATATCCTTCCAGGCATACACACCGTAGACGCCAGAAAGTGCTTTGGCTTTCTCAGTATTGATTGACAATACTTTTGCATATGGCTTATCGCTACGATAAACACTCATATGTAAAATATCGCGAAGTTCAATATCATCTACATATCTACCCATGCCACAAAGTAAGCGCGCATCTTCAGTTCGACGAACAGGCTGACCAACTAGACGCTCCCCAGAGCCACTTTTCACGGGCTCATATCCTCGTTCATGCACTAAGGACGAAAAAACCTTACTCATAAAATACTGGTCCTTTACGCATGGACTGCCATTGGTCATCATCATGACCAAATAAAATCTGAACTCCACCCATTTGAATACGCCTAACCTCATCCATGGATGCTATTGATAAATCAGGATTCCAGGTATTTTTAGGATTTAGCTCTAAATCTAAATTTGCTTTCATGGGGACAGCATCAGAGGCTAATAAGAATGAGCCATCCTTATCTAAATTAACCATAGCCCCTATCATTCCTGGCGTATGGCCTGGTAAAGGGAGTAATACAACTTTGTCATTACCAAGCAGATCGTGTTGACCAGTGATAGTTTTGATTTTGTTGGGGTGTTTCCAGTCCTTAGAGATATAGCCCTTCTGCAAGCCATCTTCAGCTTGAGCAGCCTCTAACTCAAGCAAGTGACAAAAAATAGTAGCACGCTTAAAGAATTCATTACAACCACAATGATCAGAATGAAAATGTGAATTTATTACAACATCAATATCATTCGGCTTTAGGCCAATAGAATCGAGTTGAGTGATTAAGTTATTGTCTGAAGCATTGATCGGAACCATTACCTTTGCCATCGAGCCCCAACGTTCTTCTGCATTATCAGCGACAGATGGATGGCAGCCAGTATCAAATAAGATGTTGCCTTGATCATGTCGAATCAGATAGCATGAAACAGGTAGCTCAATTGTTTCTGTTTTTTCTGCCGCAGGTAGATATACGCTTTTACGCATTCTTAAGCGACCGCCTGATAAAGCATGCATTTTCATAATGATCTCTCTGTTCTAGGTGAAATATCCTCAATACTGATAACGCCAGCATCACGCTTACGAGCGCACTCCCGAACGGCATCAACAATCCCTTGATATCCAGTACAGCGACAAAGATTTCCGGACAATAGTTCCCGGATTTCTTCGTCAGTTTTTAAAGGGTACTTTTGCAGCATCTCAGTTGAAGTCATCAGCATTCCAGGAGTACAAAACCCACATTGAAGGCCGTGATTCTCATTAAACGCTTTTTGCAATGGATTGAGGTTATCTGGAGAGCCCAAGCTTTCAACGGTACAAATTTCCAAGCCATTAGCCTGAATTGCAAGCATTAAACACGATCTTGAGCTAGCGCCATCTACTAAAATAGTGCATGCGCCACATACGCCATGCTCACAGCCCACATGAGTGCCAGTTAATCCTAAATTGATACGTAAATAATCAGATAGCAATAGTCTTGGATCAACCAGATCTTCGTGCACAACTCCATTTACAATGACCCATAAAGAGACTTTTTTAATTTCAATCATTTTTTTTCTCTATAGTCGCCCTATCCCATGCGGACTTAAAATTTCTCTTAAATAACTGTCCAGCTAAATGCAGACGGTACTCAGAAGATGCATGTAAATCTGTATTAGGTACAAGAAAATCACCCAAACTTTCTCGCACCGCTTCTAATAAGCCATCAGAATAAGTTTGGCCATTGAGGCCCGACTCGATAGAATGAAGTCTTAAAGCAGTCTCGCCAACGCCCATCATACTTATCTTGACATTTTGAATTCGGCTATCCGCGTCCCTATCTACCAACACACCAACCGCTGCTAGGGCAAAATCGCCATCACGTTGTGCAAATTCTTCAAAAGCCCAACCAGTGTGAGTCTTCAATTTTGAAAACTTAATCTGCGTCAATATCTCATCTTCAGCCAAAGTGGTAGACAATGACCCTGCAAAAAATTCATCAGCGGGAATAGTACGCTTTTGATCTACCGATTCGCAATATATTTTTGCATCGAGTAAAAGACTTAACATTGGATACTCAGCCGCAGGATCTGCATGAGATAAGCTGCCACCGATAGTTCCACGATTACGGACCGCCAAATGGGCAACATGTTTTAAGGCTTCATGCATGACTGGTAAGTACTGCTTAACCATATCTGATTTTGCTACTGTGTTATGACGTGTAAGCGCCCCAATCACAATATCCTCTCCATCATCTCTAATGAAATCAAGCTCCACTAACTTGCCGATATCAATTACCAAAGATGGTTGCACTACTCGAAAATTCATCATTGGCATCAAGCTCTGACCACCAGCAATTATCTTTGCATCATCATAAGAGCGCAAATGAAGAAGCGCCTCCTCTAAAGAGTAGGCGCAAAGATAGTTAAATGAGACTGGCTTCATTAATTTCCCTGAAACTGCGGCTCACGTTTTGAGGCAAAGGCATTGCGCCCTTCTTGGTAATCATTACTTTTACCAGCTGCTGCAATCAGTTCTTCTGCCAAGTCGCTATCAAGAGCGCCACGCCCCATAGCAAGGCCATTCAAAATATACTTAGCACCCGAAATACTGAGTGGCGCATTTGAAGCAAGCAATTTTGCAAAGGAGCGGGCAGCAAGCATTGGATCATCTGATAATTTTTTCTCTAACTTTCTCTTCTTTCCAAACAGCCTCTTTAGGTAGTTGGGCTCTGCTTCTGGCTCAATAGACCCAGACATGTTATCTATAAAACCGAGCTTCAATGCCTCGAGCGCAGTAAATCGTTGTGAGCCAAACAAAATTTTCTTAGCTTGGACTAAGCCAACTAGGTTTAATAGTTTCTGTGTACCTTTTACACCATAAATAATTGAAAGACGTGCTGCTGGTATCCCAAATTTTGCATTCAGAGATGCATAGCGGAAGTCGCATGACATTGCCAGGTGTGCACCACCTCCTAAACAGAATCCACGAATCACTGCAATAGTAGGTTTATTGATATTAGCGATGGCATCACAGCATGCATCTACCGCAAGCTCATAGTCCCAAACTTGCTTATCAGTAGAGCGGACTTTTTCAAATTCAGATATATCCGCTCCGGCACTAAAATCTTCGCCAGCACCAGTCAAAATGACTGATCTGACATTAGGATCTCTTTCAAGTGCGCCCAAAATTCCCGGGATTGCTTTCCACATACCCAGGGTCATTGCATTCTTTGTTTTTGGTCGGTTAAAAGTTACAACCGCAATTTGATCAGAAATCCAAATTTTAATTTTATCATCGGCCCAAACATTCATAACATCCGAATCAGCAGCGCCAAACTGAAATGCAGCTTTACCAATTCCATAACTCAACTTGACATCACCATTACTTACTTCAGCGCTTGCTTTTATAGTTCGCTTTGCTGTCGTAGCGTCTAAGGACACTTGTTGATATTGAGCAAAATCTAAACCTGCTGTAGGCTTAGAGTCTATACATCCAACTGCCTTATCAAAGTTATCAAAAAAATCATCTGCATTTTTACGAGCTGTTGCATCAATTAATCGTGAGCCCAGTTGTGCCAATTTACCGCCTACATTGGCTTTCACTGTGTAACGCAACAAAGTTAACGATTGATCAATCTCTTCAAGTTCGACTCGAATCTCTGCTTTAGCAAAGCCCGCCATCCCGCCTTGACCCTCTCCAACTAATGTGTAGCTTGATGGCGCCTTAATATCCGACAAACTTACATTTCCTAAAAAGCGCGCTTTAATTGGTCCGACTTTAGAAACTACTACAGCCGTATAGGCAGTATCAGATAGCTTTTGTAACTCTTCGCAGCCAGGTATGCTCTTTTTCAAAATTTCAGGATCATTTAGGGCATCCCAAACAGTACTTCGTGCCGCCTCTAAACGTACTTCGCCTACCATATCCATCTTAATTCTCCGGATGAGGATTTATTAATTAATCTACTTTTACAAGTTTTTGCAATACATCGCGAACATTTTGTGGAATTGGTGTTGTCTTATTGGTCTTCCGATCAACATAAACGTGTACAAAATGGCCCATCGCCGATGCAACATCATCCTCATTCTTGAAAATTGCGACTTCATATTTCACACTACTATTTCCTAAATGCGCAACTTTCAGTCCAACATGAATCATGTCCGGATAGACAATGGGTGAAAAATATTTACATTGGGTTTCAATTACTAATCCAATGATTTCACTTTTAGACACATCCAGAACATTTCTCTCAATGAGATAGCGATTAACTGCTGTATCAAAAAAAGAGTAATACATGACATTATTAATATGTCCATAAGCATCGTTATCCATCCATCTTGAATGAACATCCTCAAATGCTACAAATTCAGCACGTACTGGTGGGGATGGTTTTTTGTCACTCATAAAGCCTCTCTATATAGAAGTGCAGCATCATTCAAAGTAATTTCGCGGGGGCTATTTTGTAATAATCGTGTCTGAAGCATTGCATCAGCAGCTAACTGATCCACGTCTTCCTCGGTGATACCTACATCAACTAATCGTTGCGGCAAACCTAGCTCACCTGCAAGATCTCCAAGATAGTTAGCCAGTTGAGTCGCCTGTTCCATGGCCGATCCCTTTAAACCTGGTTTGATAATTTGTCCCAGTTCAGCATACATACAATGTGCAGCCTCTAAATTAAAGCGCATCACAGGTCCAAGCATTAATGAATTTGAGAGGCCATGTGGAACATGGAATCTTGCACCAATTGGATAAGCCAAAGCGTGCACACCAGCTACTGGTGCATTAGTAAATGCCATTCCGGCGAGACAGGCGCCTAACAACATTTTTTCACGTGCATCAATATCCCCACCAACTTTAACAGCCTGATGCAGATTACCAGCCAATAAATGTAAAGCCTCTTTGGCTAAACAATCAGAAACAGGGTTTTTTAATCGCTTGGTTGTAAAGGCTTCAATAGCATGAACCATCGCATCTATTCCAGTTGCAGCTGTAACGTGAGCCGGTAGTCCTAAAGTTAGCTCAGCATCAAGCAAAGCAACGTCTGGAAGTAATTGAGGAGAAACCACGCCCTTCTTCTCACTCTCGCTAACAGTAACAATGGAAATGGTTGTCACTTCAGAGCCAGTACCTGCCGTTGTAGGAACCAAGATTAAAGATAAGCGCGGTCCTTTAGCCATACCTACGCCATAAACGTCTACTAATTTTTCCTTACCGGGTGCCAATAGTGCAACTAATTTAGCTACATCCATTGAACTACCACCACCAAAACCAATAATGTAGTCAGATTTAGAGGCTTGAGCAGCTTTTACAGCTGCATCAATTACTGAGACAGGAGGATCTGCCTGTACGTCAGAAAAAATCTGTACCGGCAAGCCTATCTCCTTAAATTGAGGCATCACCTTATCGAGAAGGCCAGCAGATAAGACGCCAGGATCAGTAACAATGAGCGCAGATCTTCCACCTCTCTCGGCAATTCTCTTGGCAAGATTATTGGCACCACCTCTTTCTACCAAGATCGAACGTGTTGAGTGAAAGTCAAATTGCATATTTGTTCCTTGCAAAATTTCTAAATTGTTTCTTTTAATTTAAAGCGCATTACTTTTCCGGAGCCTGTTCTCGGTATCTCTTTCACCATATGAATTTCCGCAGGAACCTTGTATAAGGAGAGATGGTCTTTTGTGAATTCAATTATTTCAGTAGCCTCTACTGACTTACCATCTCTCAAGACTACAAACACAACTGGAATTTCTCCAAGATGTTTATGCTCAATTCCAACTGCTGCGCAATCCAGAATTGCTGGGTGACGAAGGACCGCTTCCTCTACTTCTCCGGGCGCAATATTTTGACCGCCTCGTATAATGAGTTCTTTTAGTCGACCTGTAATTGTTATATAGCCATTAGCGTCTACTTTTGCCAAATCACCAGTGTGGTACCAGCCATTCTTTAGGGCTACTGCAGTCTCCGCTGGCTTATTATGGTAACCAACCATTACATTTGGGCCCCGAACGATAAGTTCGCCTTCCTGCCCAGGACCCAAGTCAGCGCCGGTAGCAGGATCAACGATTCGAACAGATACGCCAACTACTGGCAATCCACAGGAACCAAGGGTTCTACCCCAAACAGGTGAATTCATCGTTACCATTGTTGAGGTTTCAGTAATGCCATATCCATCTAACAACTTGATGGCAAAAAATTCTTCGAAACTTCTATTAAGATCTGCTGGCAATATTGCACCCGCCGAGATACATAAGCGCATACCATTTAGTTCAACTCCTGAATCTGCTTTTGCAGACTCCAGAATGTAATGGAACATGGTTGGCACGCCAGGTAGCACTGTAAATTTTCCCGTTTTCAATAAAGTTAATACTTGACTAGAAGAGTATTTCTCAACAATAAATTCACTAGCGCCAGCGGCAACAATAGAGAGCACTGAAAAATTCAGGGCATAAGAATGGAACAAAGGTAAAGGCGATAGAACAACATCTTCATCATTTATTCCAGCAATCGGAATCCAGCAAGCTGCGACCACCCAAAGCATTGAGCGCAACGTTAGTTGAACACCTTTAGCCTTCCCAGTTGTTCCAGAGGTATAAACGATAAAAGCAACATCATCCATGCCTCCAAAAATTTCCTCCTCAATTAACTCGGGGGCATCTGCACAATAGAAGGAAAAATTCTCACATCCTAAGATTTGGTCATCATCAACAATAATGATTTGCAGATTTACGTCAATTTCACCTTTAAGTCCCTTAAGTAAGCCCAATCGGTCTTTGGTTGTTACGATCGCTTTTGCTTCAGAGTCAGCAATTCTGTAACCAACCTCTCCAGGGGCTGCATCATGGGATATTGGAACGGCCACTAAACCTGCACGAACTACGCCAAAGCAACTTAATACCCAATTAACGGAATTGGGCAGATAGATGACTACTTTGTCAGCAGTTAGCAACCCCTGACTTCGTAGTTTTTTGGAAATATTTCCACTTTGGCGATTTAATTCGAAGTAGCTAGCCTCTTTATAGCTGTCCCAATAGGCTACTTTTGACCCATATTGAACTGCTCTTTGCTCCAAAAGCTCGCCAAGTGGCTTTATTACGTCCGTCTTAATCATTTCCAATTCCTCTAACTTTTTAATTTAAGACTTCTATTTGATTGGCCCAATAGAGCGACTAAATTAACCCCAAAGTTACTATTGTTATTAGACTATATATTGATATTAAAGCAAAATATATTATTTAAAATTAGGTATAAACACCTATAATTTTCTGTAACATATTGTTTAAATTAGGATTATTCCATAAAAATATTCGAAATTGATGTATTTACTAAAAATATACACTTGTCTAAATGAACTTATATTACTAGCATTTAACCTGTAGCAGGACAAACCATAAACGCAACTAGAGACAAGGAGTTTTTACATGTTTAAGAAAAAGTTACTAGCCTCAATCAGCATCCTAGCAATATCTTCCACTTTAGTTGCACCACCCGCCTCTGCTCAAGCATCTAATAATTCCGTTCGCATTGGCGTCCTTACTGACATGACAGGTCAATTCTCACATGAGGCTGGTGAAGGCTCAGTGACTGCAATCAGAATGGCGGTTGAAGATTTTGGTGGGAAAGTACTCGGCAGACCAATCGAGGTTATCTTTGCTGACCACCAAAATAAGCCAGATATTGGAGCCGCTAAAGCGCGTGAGTGGTATGACTCGGGAATCGATATGATTGCTGGCCTGATTAATTCGGGAGTGGCTTTATCTGTCACTAATGTAGCAAAAGATAAAAATAAAATAGCAATTATCAATGGCTCTGGTAGCTCGAGACTAACCAACGAAGGCTGTACTCCTGTAAGTATTCACTATGCATACGACACTTATGCATTAGCTACAGGCACAACAAGATACTTGATCAGAGAGCAGAAATTGGATACCTGGTACTTTTTAACTGCTGACTATGCATTTGGACACGCTCTTGAAGCAGATGCTACGGCCATGATTAATGCTAATGGTGGCAAAGTGATTGGCGCTACGCGCTACCCAATGGATACTACAGATCACTCATCCTTCCTCTTAAGGGCGCAAGCTTCAAAAGCGAAAGTTGTTGCCATGGCTGGATCAGGCCAAAGCTTTATTAGCGCAGTTAGGTCTGCCCAAGAATTTGGACTTACCAAAGGTGGCCGCCAAACTTTAGCAGGGTTGTTAGTTTGGGACACCGATATTCATGCGCTAGGCTTGAAACAAGCACAAGGTATGGTCATGACAACTGCATTTTACTGGGACAGAACTCCTGAGACTCGTGCATGGGCTAAGCGATTCCAAGATCGCATGAAGCGTATGCCACATATGGGTGATGCTGGTGACTACTCTTCAACCATGCATTATTTGAAAGCGATTCAGGCAGCAGGAACCGATGAAACTGGCGCGGTAATGGCTAAAATGAAGTCAACTCCTATCAATGACTTTTTTGCCACTAATGGACGAATTCGCGAAGATGGTCGAATGGTCCATGATATGTATGTTTATCAAGTCAAAACCCCAGCCGAATCCAAATATGCATGGGATTACCTGACACTCAAAGAAACAATTCCAGCGGCACAAGCATTCCGTCCGCTAAGCGAAAGTTCTTGCTACTTGGTAAAAAAATAATAAGAGATCATAACTAATGAAGCCTCCATAAGGGGGCTTCTTTTTTAGTAAAGAGGTAATCCTGTGAATTCGCATGATGTAATTCTTAATACTCAAGAAATGACTAAGTCATTTAAAGGATTTACAGCGGTTAACAATGTCAACTTATCTGTAGAACGTGGAAGTATCCACGCCCTAATTGGTCCTAATGGCGCAGGAAAAACTACTTGCTTTAACTTATTGACGAAATTTTTAAATCCTTCATCGGGGAAAATACTCTTTAATGGAATAGATATTACCAATGAGAAGCCTGCTCAAGTCGCAAGAAGAGGCGTAATCC
>Ga0209550_10003468_pt1 | contig 15023 bp, 19 predicted proteins | sample LauGreSuBDMM15SN_2_FD_187567 | JGI IMG/M metagenome (GOLD analysis project Ga0209550, IMG submission 187567) | Freshwater lake microbial communities from Lake Michigan, USA - Su13.BD.MM15.SN (SPAdes) (version 5) | ecosystem: Environmental > Aquatic > Freshwater > Lake | place: Lake Michigan...
TTAGCCGTTGTGATCTTGGTCTGTTTCGACGTGGAACGCTTGTAGGAAGCGATCAATCGTGCGTTCGATCGCCAGATAAGGATCGTCGGGGCAGGGCATTCGGTAAATATGTTGCCGAATGCCAATATAGACGATGCCGCCATGCAGGTTCCACAGGTCTTCCATCAATGGGGTGATGGATTCAATTGATGACACCCGGATTTCTTCAAGCAACGGATGCAAAACCATTTTGTGCATTTGGTCGAGATACCGCCGATTAAGTTCGGAGCCCGCTAATCCCGAAAACATGAAGATCCGCATCCATTCAGATTCGAAAATAAGTTTGCTGTAATCGCTGTAAAAGGCCAGCAACCGCGCCCGAAGTGGCACCGAGCGATCCTTGAGGCGATGCGGCCACTCCGACGAAAGACGGTTGAGATAGACCTGTTCATAAACAGCCTCGATTAAGGATTCTTTGTTATCAAAGTATTTAAACAGAAGCGATTGGGTGATGCCCAAATGTTTGGCGAGATCACGGGTATTCCCGTCTAGACCCACCTCTGAAAAGAAAGCCACAGCACCGTCGATGATCATATGGCGGCGCTCATCGGGACGAAGGCGGCGTCGCGCAGATTTCGTCTGTTGGGCCGTAACTGGATCGCATTTTTTGTTCATATCCATGATCCGGTTTGTGGGAAGAAAAGAATTTTCTTGCAATATCTATATCTTTATTGATCATACGATCAACAAGCGCGATCAGAATATCAATCGTCGGATCAGATTTAGGAGGACAGTAAATGAAAGCGTCAGTGGCCGGATATGCTCGGGCAACGGACCTGCAACATGCAATTGCGCTCTTGACGTCTGCCGACGGCATGGCGCGTGTCTTGGCTGGCGGGCAGAGCCTTGTTGCCGCGATGAACATGCGCCTGTCTGCTGGTGATTTTCTGGTGGATATTTCCCGACTGTCAGAGCTACGCGGCGTCACGGACGAAGGTGACACGATACGTATCGGGGCCCTAACACGACATGTCGAAGTGGGTCGCGATCCGCTAATCAAAGCCCATGCGCCTTTGTTGTCGGAGGCCGTCAAGGTCATCGCGCACGCCGCCATTCGCAATCGTGGGACGATTGGTGGAGCCGTGGCTCATGCAGATCCCGCAGCTGAATTCCCTGCCTGTGTGCTCGCATTGGGTGCAACGCTACACGTCGCGGGGCCAGAAGGCGCGCGCTCCGTTGCTGCCGAGGATTTCTTTCACGGCATTTTTGAGACGGATCTACAACCCGACGAAATTCTAACGACGATCAGCATCCCAAAGGCGGGAGCCGGTGAGCGTCAAGCCTTGCAAGAAACCGCGCGACGGTCTGGCGATTATGCGTTGGCGGGGCTTTGTCTTGTGCGTCGCGAGGGCGGGCACAGGATCACAATGCTGTCTGTCGGCGACAGGCCGCAATTGGCGCGAGCCGCGATGGCAAAGCTCGACGCTGGGGATATCGATGGGGCGGTCACGGCGCTTCATGGCGAAATCGACCCCTCCAGCGACACAAAGGCCAGTGCCAGCTATCGGCGCCATATTGCGGGCGTATTGCTGCGCCGCGCTTTTGATCAAATAACAGGAGATGCATCATGAGCGAGATGTTTCGTGACAAGGTCGAGATTGACCTGATGGTGAATGGTGAATCCGTTGAGGCGTGCGTGCCCGCTGGTCAGCATGTGGTCGATTTTCTGCGGCAAGAACTGAGCCTGACAGGTGCTCATGCGAGTTGTGAACATGGTGTTTGCGGGGCTTGCACCATTCGTGTTGATGGTGAGGCTGTCCGCGGGTGCCTGATGCTGGCCGCCCAGCTTGACGGAGCAGATGTCTGGACGGTTGAAGGTCTGTCAGACAGCGACGCTATTCGCGATTTGCAGGATGCGTTTTTGGATCGAAATGCTTTGCAGTGCGGCTTTTGCACTCCGGGAATGCTAGTCTCGGCGGAAGAGCTTTTGTCGAAAGGCGGGGTGCCTGATCGGGCGGATATTCGAGCGCATATGTCGGGCAACTATTGCCGCTGCACGGGATATGAGGCCATTGTTGATGCGATTGAGACTGTTGCGCGGCAGCGGGCGGAAAAGTCAAAGTCATGACAATTAAATTTGGGAATCCCGATCGTCCAAATTCATATATTGGCAAGACAGTCCCGCGCCCCAATGCGGGACGGCTTGTTGAGGGGCGTGGCAGATACGTCGATGATATCGTGTTGCCTCGTATGGTCCATGTAGCTTTTGTTCGGTCGCCCTATGCGCACGCGAACATCACTAGTATTCAAACCGACGATGCCAAAGCAGTTAAAGGTGTGCTGCGGGTTTTCACCGGTGCTGATCTGGCGGCGGTCTGCACGCCGTGGGTTGCGGTCCTAGCACACCTTAAGGGATTAAAATCACCACCAGAACATCCAATGGCCATTGACCGTGCTTGCTGGGTAGGAGAGCCAGTTGTTGCCGTGGTCGCCACATCACGCGCCGCTGCCGAAGACGGCGCGGAACTGGTTGAGGTGGATTATGATCCGCTCCCAGTGGTTGCCGATATGATGTCGGCCCTTGATAAAGATACACCCGTTTTGCATGCCGATTTGGGCGACAATCTGGCGTTTCAGCGTGTGAACGAAGAGGGTGATATTGAGGGGGCCTTTGCTGACGCTCACAAGGTTGTTTCGGCGCAGTTCAGCACGGCACGGCACACAGGCGTAACCCTTGAACCGCGGTCGATTTTGGTCGATTGGAACCGTGCGGAAAACCAGATGACGGCCTATCATGCCACACAGGCACCTCACATGATGCAGAGCGTCCTTGCCAAACATCTCGACCTGCCAGAATCTCGTGTCCGCGTTATTTGTGGTGACGTGGGCGGATCTTATGGCATCAAGGTGCATGTCTACCCAGATGAAGTAGCCACGGCCGCGATTGCGAAAATCATGGGGCGTCCGATCAAGTTCATCGCCGATCGGCTTGAGAGCTTTACCACCGACATTCATGCGCGTGACCACAAAATTTCGGCAAAGATCGCGGTTGATAAGGACGGCAAAATCCTCGGCTTTGATGTGGATGACTGGACTGCGATCGGCGCCTACTCGGTCTATCCGCGCACCTCAGCGATTGAAGGCAATCAGGTCATCAACCTGTGCGGCGGCCCCTATGATTTTGCCGATTACCGCGCCAAAACGACGGTGGTGTTTCAGAACAAGACGCCGACGTGCCAGTATCGCGCGGTTGGACACCCGATCGCGGTCGCGATCACCGAAGGTCTGGTGGACATGGCCGCCGCCGAGCTTGGTATGGATCCGGTCGAAATCCGGCGTCGCAACATGTATGCCGATGATGCCTATCCTGTGACATCGCCTGCTAAGATGCGCTTTGAGGGCCTGTCGCATCATCAAAGTATGGACAAGCTGGTCTCGCTGATGGACTACGACGCGTTGCGGGCTGATCAGGCAGCGGCGCGTGAAAAAGGGATCCACCGCGGTATCGGGATCGCGGCGTTTATCGAACTGACCAACCCTTCGCCATTTATGTACGGGATCGGCGGGGCCCGCATTTCGGCGCAAGATGGCTGCACAGTACGGATGGACCCTGATGGGTCAATCGTTGCGATGTCTGGAGTGACAGAACAGGGTCAGGGCACCGAAGCGATGCTCAGCCAGATCGTGGCCGAAAGCGTTGGCGTCTTTCCGTCCAAGGTGCGCGTGATCACTGGCGATACGCAAGTGACGCCTTACGGTGGTGGTACATGGGCGTCACGCGGGGCCGGCATTGGCGGCGAAGCGGCGTTGCGCGCTGGCCGCGCGTTGCGGGACTCGATTCTGGAAGTGGCGGCAGCGATTCTGCAAGCGGATCAAAGCAGCCTCGATATTCGAGACGGCGAAGTTGTCGACAGTGACACAGGTGCGGCGCGGATGCCGCTTGAGGAGCTGGGGCGGATTGTTTATTTCCGCGGCGATACGCTGCCCGAGGGTTTGCCGCGTGAACTGGTGCAAACTCGCCATTACATTACTTCTGACTACCCGTTTGCCTTCACCAATGGTGTTCAGGCGAGCTACGTCGAGGTTGATATAGACACGGGCGAAGTGACGCTATTGAAGCATTGGTGCGTTGAAGACTGCGGGCGCATCATCAACCCGCAATTGGTGGATGAGCAAATTCGTGGCGGGATCGTTCAGGGCCTCGGTGCGGCGCTATTTGAAGAGATCCACTATGACGCGGACGGCCAACTGCTGAACGGATCAATGGCCGACTATCTTGTGCCGATGGCCGCAGAGATGCCTGACATGATCATCGGACATGTGGAAACGCCCACCAAAGAAAGCGCGCTTGGCGCGAAAGGTGCGGGCGAAGCGGGAACGGCTGGGGCCCCAGCGGCCGTAATGAATGCCATCAATGACGCCCTGCGCCCAATGGGTGCGCAGGTCACAGACATGCCTTTTACGCCCGACCGTATTTTGCGGGCTTTGGGCACAATCGACGACTAATACAAACCGAAAATGCGAGAAGGCATTTTCACCTAGAGAGGAACGACTATGAAATATACGCTTTCAGTGCTGTTGCGGCGCTAAGTGTGACCGCAGCGTCTTGGGCTTCGGCGCAAGAGCAGATTACCGTTAATCAAAGGACTGCAAAATGGAACTCAAAGACGAGATCGTGATCAATGCGTCGCAGGCCGTTGTCTATGCAGCCCTGAACGACCCTGAAATCCTCAAAGAATGCATTCCAGGTTGCGAAGAGCTGATCAAACATTCGGACACAGAATTGGAGGCAAAAGTTGTGCTGAAAATTGGTCCGGTGAAAGCCAAATTCAAGGGCAACGTTACGTTGAGCCTTGATGCGCCCCCCCAACGGTTTTCGTTGATTGGTCAAGGTAACGGCGGGGTCGCGGGCTTTGCCAAAGGGGGGGCCGACGTTGAACTTGAGCCCCATCCTGAGGGCACGCTACTGCGCTACAATGCAACGGCTGAGATTAGCGGCAAGCTTGCGCAACTTGGCAACCGTTTGATCGAAGGCACGGCAAAAAAGCTCTCTGCGCAATTCTTCCAAAGTTTCGGGGGTCGCTTTGGTGATCATGAGCGTGACTGAGAGCAGCATCAACTATGCCGAACATGCCGTTGATATTCTGGCTGCAGCGGTTGCGCTGATTAAAGACGGTCAGCGATGCGCGCTTGTTGCCAGCCTATCGATAGAAGGCGGGGCTGCCCGCGAAGTAGGATCATTGGCCGTGATCGCGCAGAGCGGTGTTATGACGGGGTATCTTTCAAACGGCTGCATCGACCGCGACATTATGCTCCAGGGGTTAGATGCAATTGAGACAGGACAGGTTAAAAGCATTCGGTATGGGACAGGGTCGCCATTTATCGACCTTGTGCTGCCGTGTGGCGGTGCGCTTGAGCTTGTGATCGACCCTGAGCCACATTTGGCGACATTGCAGCGCGCCCTTGACTCACTGGTGGCGCGTCGTATTGCGAAACTTGCGTTTTCACCGATTGAAGGCCTGCTTGCGAGCGAGGAGGGACCAACATGTTTTCGATACTATCCGAAAGTCGCGTTGGTTCTTGCGGGGCGCGGTGCCATTTTGCGGACAACTGCGAAGCTTGCTGCGCAAATGGATTTCGATTTGCACATTGCGTCTCCGGAGGACAGCGATCTTGACGATATTGCGGCGTTAGGACCCAAAAGTATCCAGCCGATGCCGCGGTCAGACGCCAATCTGGATATCCCAATCGACCAATACACGGCGGTTTTACTACTTTTTCATGATCATGACTGGGAGCTGAATTTACTCATGACGGCGGCAAAGTTGCGTCCGTTTTTTCTCGGTGCGATGGGAAGCAGGAAAACCCATCAAATACGGTTGGAGCGACTGCGGGAGAATGGGTTAGCGACGGATATTTGCGAAACAATTCATGGGCCAATCGGACTTGTTCCGTCACTTCGGAGCGCCTCGCAGATCGCGATCTCTGCCTTGGCTGAAGTTATTTCGAAAATGCCGCGCTAAAGTCGCGTGCGGTTGTTTATTTAGCGTACGAACGCGCGTAACTCTTAGAGCTACCGGAGTTGACGAAAAAATTCTGCGCGAAATTGTCGATTGCGCAGTGATCCATTCGCTGATGGCCCCCTGTGTCGGGGAAGTTGTCCGCTGGATAAACCGGACAGAATGCGCCCGGATATACATATTTACACGCGCTCAAAACAGTCTTGGGTCGATTCTTCCAATCGAAACCCGTCAGTTTAATGAGATTTACGTCTTCAATGAAATTTGGTCGCATGCCAGCATAGAGCGCTTGGATCGCTTAAAGAGTCCGCGGGCATCTTAAAACCCTGCACAACTTGGCTCTGGCACCGGACGACAATTGCTCGCTCGACTTGTGATACCGTCAAGTATACCGCCCACCGACCCCAGAAGTCATTGTCCCCATAGACCAAAGGCCAATCATGCACTAACTTTCAATTCGGACCACTCAAGTGGGGCTGCTCAACGCCCGCCTCGATGTTTATGGCGAGTAACAAGCCCTTGGTTTGCGAGATGAACTGGCGACCCCAAGAAATTGGGGTCGTCGGTATTTAGAAGGTAGTGTGATGCGACGACCCATAATTCCAAACGATCTAGCGTCCATAGAGGTCTGTTCCAACCGGGCACAAGGCGAATACTTGAAGTTATTGTTGGCCTGGAGGGACAAATCGCGACACCAGTCGACAGACCAAACGCTTGGAGCATGTAACGTGAGACCTGAATGGTGTCCGAGGGCAGTATGGCTGGGCAAACCCGACGTCATAGTGAAGGAAGCTCGGGGTGCAGGTCAGCGCCCATGTGTCCGTTCAATGGCAATATTTTGACCCAAGACGGATACCAGATTCGAGAAATTAAAACGATCGGAATTCTTCTGGCCGCTGGGAAGTCATGCCGATTTGGCCCAGAAAACAAACTTCTAGAAAGCTTTAACGGGCGTCCGTTATGCATACATGCAGCCGAGGCAATGTCTGACGCGGGCCTTTCGAAGTGTGTCTCAGTTGTAAGTGATCCAGCAGTCGCGGCGTTACTTCCAGGGTTTGAATTAGTGCGTTGTTCGGGCAGTCAATCTGACAGCCTCAAAGCGGGCGTGCAAACCGCGATCGCCCTGGACGCTGATCAAATAGTCGTCTGCTTGGCTGACATGCCGTTTGTTACGGCGCAGTTGATCCGCAATCTATTAGCTCTAGCGAAAACTCATCCAATTTGCGCAAGTAGATGGGGCGACAGGATATCGCCGCCTGCGGTCTTACCAAGGGCCCGGTTCGACGACCTCCTTAAGCTTGAGGGTGATAGAGGTGCATTTTCGTTGTTTAAGAAACAACGCGAGACGTCATTCTTACGCGTGGAGGAAAACGTTCTAACCGACTTGGACACGATCTCCGACTTCCTAACCTTCGGTGAAAATCTCTAGATCCTGGTGGTCCAAGGTTGGGTGCAAGTGCACCTGCATCTATTATGGAATTGGGCGCGGTCATCAACGGAACTCACGTTGGGCGTAGCAACGACGCCGAAGTCACGCTTTTCGATGGCACAGGCGTAGGGCTGAGGGGTAATCCCCCCCGAAAGTAAGGGCGTGCAAAAGTAGAATTTTCTCGGCAAGATGAACGAGGAGATTTCGAATGAAGACAAGCAGATACACTGAGGCGCAGATCATCGCGATCCTGCGGCAGGCTGAAGGCGGTGTGCCGGTGGCCGAGCTGTGCCGCGAGCATGGCATGAGTAACGCGTCGTTCTACAAATGGCGGGCGAAGTATGGCGGCATGGATGCGTCGTTGATTAGCCAGATGAAGGCCATGGAAGATGAGAACTGACGGTTGAAGCGGATGTATGCTGACCTGAGCATGCAGGCGGATTTGCTCAAGGAAGCCCTTGGAAAAAAGTGACCGGGCCATCTCAACGCCGCGAGATGGCCGAGAGCGCGGTGGCGCGACGAGGGGCGAGCATTGCCCTTGCCTGTCGGGCCTTTGGGGTTAGCGAGACCTGTTATCGCTATGGCCCGAAGTTGCAGGCCGAGAACGAGCAGATCGCCGATCTGTTGGTCGGCCTGACCGACGCCCGCAAGACCTGGGGTTTTGGCCTGTGTTTCCTGCATCTTCGCAACGTGAAGGGTCATCCGTGGAACTACAAACGCGTCTACCGCATCTATTGCGCACTGGAACTGAACCTGCGGATCAAACCCCGCAAGCGGTTGAAGCGGGACAAACCCGATGCGCCCCTGCTTGAATAGCCCTAGATTTGTAGACGCCTTGCTTGGTAACTTTGGAAGCAAGGAGGACAAGATGTCCACGAACAAATTCACAGACGAGTTCAACCGCGACGCGGTCGCGCAGGTTGTTGATCGGGGCTACCCTGTTCGCAAGGTGGCCGAGCGATTGGGTGTCAGCACCAAGTCGATCTATACATGGCAGAAGCAGTTTTCGCGGCCAGCGAAGGTGATCCACGAGGTCGATGCTCAGGCCGACGAGATTCGTCGCCTCAAGCGCGATTTGGCGCGGGTCACGGAGGAGCGGGACATCTTAAAAAAGGCGACCGCATACTTCGCCAGGGAATCTCGGTGAGGTATGCGTTCATCGCGGAGAGCCGGCTGGTCTTTGCAGTCCGGGCCATGTGCCGAATGCTGCTCGTTCATCCGAGCGGCTTTTATGCTTGGCTGCGCGAGCCCCTTTCCCAACGGGCGCTGGAGGATAAGCGGCAGACCAAGCTTATCAAAACGGCATGGGAGGAAAGTGGTGAGGTCTACGGATATCGCAAGCTGCATGACGATCTGTGCAATATGGGCGAGGACATCAGCCCCAACCGGGCTTGGCGTTTGGCCCGTCTGGCGGGCATAAGGGCCCAGATTGGTTACAAAAAGACGCCTGGTTCTTATGGCGGCAGCCCTGCTGTCGTGGCGGACAACACCTTGAATCGGGAGTTTGATGTCGATGCCCCCGACCAATTCTGCCTATCGGCGATTGAAGGCAATCGCCTGTCGGTGACAGGTCACAGATATCACCTACATCCGCACCCATGAGGGGTTCTTGTACTTGGCCGTCGTCATCGATCTGTTTTCGCGGCGCGTTGTTGGGTGGTCAATGCAGGGCCGAACTTACACCGACCTGCCGCTGCAAGCCTTGCTGATGGCCGTCTGGCGCCGCAAACCGAAGACTAAAGTCCAGGGGCATTCAGACCAAGGCTCACAATTCACCAGCTACGAGTGGCAGGAGTTCCTCGAACAGCACAATCTGACGCAAAGCATGAGCCGTCGCGGGAACTGTTGGGATAATGCGGTGGCGGAAAGCTTCTTCAACCTGCTCAAACGCGAACGCATCCGGCGCAGAAAGTATAAAACCCGCGAAGAAGCCCGCCAAGACGTGTTCGACTACATCGAATTCTTCTATAACCCGCAACGCAAACACGCTAGAAACGGAATGTTGTCGCCGATCGCATTCGAACTGCAGCAGAAACTGAAACTGCAAGGTGTCTAGGAAACTAGGGGCTATTCACAGGGGCCAGCTGAGACTGCCGCATTTACACTTCTTGACGCTGGCCATGCGCAGCGACTACGTGGTCGTTTTTCAATGACGTCAACGGTTTATGAAAGAGTTGGCTCAGCGGTTCGTATCGACGCCAAGGGTAACGCAGTGCTCTTCTAACCGGGAAAGACTGATTTGCCTCGCTGGCGCCTTGGGTATATGTTCGATGTGTGTACCATCTGGTAAGGCGACTGCGGTCGAACTGCTTAGGCCAGAGCAAAAATACCTGTTATTTTTCGTGTGCTTGCAGAAATTCACCAAATCGGCGCAGTCATGAGGTCTGGAGAATATCGGCTCTGGGAGACCACTTTCGGGCCTCGTTGCGCCAAGGCCAGTGCTCAGCCTGGCCCGTATAACCCTCGAAAACAACGGGAAAATTCGGCCACAGCCAGATCGGGAGAATGCTTTCGCGAGGGCAAATGGCGGACAGAGAGTCTGCCATATCAACGTCCTAGTCTGTCCTGCATGATCCTATAAGTCTCTTTAATTATAAAGAAATAAGGTAGTTTTCGTCCTCTGACGTCTTGCATTGTCCTCGATCATCCACGATGATTTAGGGGACGTATAAGGGGACATAATTGAATGGCTCAGTCAGCACGCCTAAGTGCAGCTAAGGTCCGACAAGCCCTTGCAGCGGGAAAATACTACGATGGTAACGGACTTTTCCTTCGGGTAGAGCCCACCGGCTCGAGGCGCTGGGTCCAGCGCCTGACTATCCACGGCAAGCAACGGGAGATTGGTCTTGGCGGGGCCGATCTCGTGACATTGGCAGAAGCACGCGACGCAGCCCAGCAGAACAAGAGGATCGCGCGCGCTGGTGGAGACCCACTGGCCGAGAAGCGAAAAAACGCAGCTATCCCATCGTTTGCAGACGCCATTAACCGGGTCATAGAATTGCATGAGCCAACGTGGACCAACCCAAAGCATGCAGCACAGTTCAGATCCACCTTGGAGTCGTACGCCTGCCCAAAGCTAGGCAACCTGCCTGTTTCAGAAATCGCTGCCTCAGACATCCTGTCGGCGCTACAGCCCATTTGGACAAGCAAGCATGAAACGGCTCGACGGCTGAAGCAGCGGATAGGCACCGTCATGAAGTGGGCCGTGGCGCAGGGATATCGAAACGATGATCCCACGGCCGCACTCACTCAAGTCCTGCCTAAAACCACCAAGAAACCTGAGCACCGAAAATCCATATCCTATGCCGAGGTCGCAGACTGCGTAGCCGCTGTCAAGCAATCAGATGCTATGGAAAGCACAAAGCTTGCCTTCGAGTTTCTGGTCTTGACCGCTTCTCGGTCTGGCGAAGTTCGCGGAGCAACTTGGACTGAGATCGACTTTGAGAAAGCTGTCTGGATTATCCCTGGCGCTCGCATGAAGATGAAGGCAGAACACAGGGTTCCACTGTCGGCCCAAGCGCTTGTTATACTTCTGAAAGCAAAAGCTCTCGGCGATCCTAACTTGGTGTTTCCCGGTTCCCGTGATGGGCGGCCCATGTCTGACATGACCATGTCAAAGTTGATCAAGGAGTTGGGCTTTGAAGCAGATATTCATGGCTTCAGAACCAGCTTCCGCGTTTGGGTCCAGGAGCAAACCAACACACCCTTTGAGGTGGCTGAGAAAGCATTGGCTCACAAGACCTCGAACAAGGTCGTGGCAGCCTATGCACGTTCTGACCTTTTTGAAAAACGGCGACAACTGATGGACGCTTGGAGTTCCTACCTGAACGAGTCCTCGAACAATCTTGTCAGGTTGGTAATCGGGTGACCAATCTACCGGATAGAGATGCGCTGATCAGCGAATGCGCGGAGTGGCTTCGGGGGCAAGCGGAGATCTTTGAGGGGGACCTCAGTCAAAACACTCTCAATAGCTTTCGCTTTCATACCGCACAATTGTGGCTCAAAGAAAACCCAAGTATGGTGCTGCACATGGCCGAGAGCAGCAGATCGGCCGCCCAAACCATGCTCACCGCCACTGGCGTATATCTCGCCAAAGGCGGAGAAATAACCTCAGAAAATCGGCACGCTATAAGCAAATTGTTGATAGCCAGCGAGCGCCTCCTGAGCAAAAAGGGTGGCGAGGACCGCGCCAATCGAACCATGTTGAACATCGCCGTGGTTCTTTTGGTGGAAGGACTAAGGCGCAGACATCACATCAAGCCGAGGCGAAACCCCGCCAGCGACCACCTAATGTCTGGGTGTGATATCGTTGTGGAGGCATTCGACCTCAGCGGTATTGGTGTGAAGACCACATACGAAGCCGTTAAGCGCGTTTGGGATAAGCGGAAAAACCTGCTGGCCCAAATTCCTCAACAGCACGACATAGGCGACGATCTATTCGGGCCAATTACGCGAGACTTTAACAGCTACATCGAAACCGTCGCCACTGCTGACCTGTCCGTGAGTGCGGGCAGTGTGCGATAAAAAATTCCAAAATCCAACCGCACGACTCCCATCGCTAAAGGATCTTTAATGCCCCTATCGGAACATAGGAGCAAGAGATGGTCCCCCGTATACTTCGCAGACAACTTGTCGAGGCCCAAACAGGGCTCAGTCGCTCAAAGATCTACGACTTAGTCACACGTGAACAGTTCCCTCGCCCAGTCAAAATCGGCGCCCGCGCCGTCGGATGGGTCGAGGCAGACATAGCAGCGTGGATCAATGAGAAGATCGATGCAGCAAAGCGCGAGGGCAGAAAATGATGTCCCGCCAAAATACGACAGCACCCACCCCCACCCCCGCCACAAATGGTGTGCCAACAGCTACAGTGTACTACGGGTCACACAGAGAGAGGGACGATGACTACTTTGGCGTCATGTTTCAATTCTCCAGCAAACATCGCGTAATTGTTGACGCCGATTGCCTCCAATTCATCCTGCAGAAACGCCACTCAGAGGGCGCGCATGGGGGCGTATGGCGCGCCATGGGCTATGCGACCTCAATAGACGGCCTCATCGCGCTCTGTGCGCGCTCTCTGCCGAGCTGCGGGCCAAGCTTTGGGCTTGCTCGAGAGAGACTGCCTGCGAGGCCGCGGGATTGCTCCTTGCAAAACTGGCAGCCGTTGAAAACCAACAATGCGCCGGAAGGCCCGCAAGCACATCAAGGCAAAGGAGACGGACATGGCAGCTGACATCCTGCAACAGCCTCACTTCGCCGTAATCATCGGTGCCTCGAGTCGGCTCGCCAACATTGCCATCAAACTGGTCCTGTTGTGGTGGGTGAAGGTAGTCACTTCGTGCCGCGATTTTGTGACGGCGTGGCCATTAGACCACGAAAAGTGGGGCAACAGGCGAATAGTGTCAAAGAAAACCTGCACTCACAGCGCGGTTCTTCATCTCGTGTCAGAGGTTGACGCGTTGAACAAGCGCTTCGCCAAGCACCAATAAAACAACCGCCGACGCGTGTGTGCGCCGACGGCTGGTTTTTCGATCTTGGGTGAGATCTGGACCACCATAGGGCAAAACGCGCTTGGCCTCAAGAAAATGAGGCAAAGATATGGTTATCGAACCAAACCGCGCTGATATGGATCAGCATTTGCGCCTTCTGATCGATCCATGGCGCGGACGATTAAACGCTCAGATCGAATTTCGGGCGCTGTTTAAGGGGCAAAGAGCAATCTGCTGGTTTTCAGAGGTCGACGAGGACGTCCTTGAGGACTCAATCGACAAGGTCGTCAGGCTCAATGAGGCAGAAGCAGCGCGCAACATCTATGTGACCGTTAACCCGGTCTCGCTGAAGGCGACCCAAAGCGCAAGAGACACCGACATTTTGGCGGCATACTTCAGCTTTGCCGATGCGGACAATGGCGCAGCGGCAGTTAGGCTGCGTGATGCTTTGCCAAGGCCATCGTTTCTTGTCCACACGGGAAGCGTACCGGAAAATCGCGTACACGCTTATTGGCGCTTCGATGGGACGGACGATCTCGAGGCCTGGACAGCGCTACAAAAGCGGATTCAGGCGAAGTACGGCACTGACAGCGTCTTTAATCCGTCTCGCGTGCTGCGACTTGCAGGGACTGTTTCGTGGCCTGATGAGAAGAAGCGCGATCGTGGGTACACGCCAGAAGTTTCGAAGCTTGTGGAGGGGTTCAAATGACCTATCGCTTCACTGAACTAATGGCCGCGTTCCCAGAGATTGCGACCACCTCGTATTCTGATGGCGAACCACGCAAGACAGCGCGTGTGGACAAGCTAAGGGCTGCGATTTCGGAGCCGGGTCAGTGGCACAACAACGTCAGGGACGTTATTGCGTCATTGGTGGCGAAAGGGCTAACCGACGACGAAATCCTGTTATTCGCTGATGTTCTCACAACGCAGGGCTACACGGTTGAACAGACTGAGCGCGAGTTGCTCGAATTTGCCTCGTCAGCCCGTCGCAAATGGGATCATAAACAAAGCGAAAGAGATTACTCAGACTTTGAAGCTGGTTCGCCGGGGCAGCGCGAAGCGAAATCACATCGCGCATCCGGTTTTCCGCTTATCCGCGTGGGCGACATGGACTTTTCAGCTCCAGAGTTTGTCGTTTATGGCCTTCTGGAAACATCTTCCTTGGCGTTGGCTTTTGGTGAACCCGGATGCGGCAAGTCCTTTGTCGCAATTGATCTCGCGTGCTGTATTGCATCCGGCCTCGCGTTTCATGGGCGTGAGGTTAAGGGTGGACCTGTCATTTATCTTGCTGGCGAGGGTCACAGCGGGATCAAACGCCGAACAATCGCATGGGAGCGGCACAACGGGCAAAGCTTGCAGAATTCACCGCTCTATTTCTCTAGGGTCCCCGCTCGCTTGCTTGACGCAGATCATGCAAAGAGCGTGGCCAAGGCAGTTGACAATATTGCCACAAAGGAAGGCATACCCGTATTAATCGTCATCGATACCCTCGCACGTTCATTCGCTGGTGGTGACGAAAATTCCACCAAAGACATGAATGATTTTGTGGCTGCCGTCGACGACATGAAGGCACGGTATCCGGGCTGTACGGTACTCATCATTCACCACAGTGGTCACTCAGACAAGCAGCGCGCTAGGGGCGCTGGCTCCCTTAAAGGCGCGCTTGATGCCGAATACATGGTAAAGAGGCAGGGAGAGACAGTATCGGTCACCTCGCCCAAGATGAAGGATGCGCCTGAAATCGAACCACTGGCTTTCAGGCTAAAATCGATCGATTTGGGGGTCACTGAAGACGGGGAGGTTTTCACTTCTGCGGTGCTGGAGGAAACTCAGGCACAACGACAAAAGGGACCCGTTCTCACGGGAAACAATAAGCTGGCAATGGAAACCTTCTCGCGCGCCAAGGCCAACGCAGGAGCGGCAAATGATCCAAGTGTGGCAGTCTATTTGGAACACTGGCGCAGCGAGTTTTACGCAGCACATACGGGCGACAATCAGGCCTCAAAGAAGACCATCTTCAACCGGGCGCGAGCAAAACTTGTCGAGGAAGGCTTTCTGACTGTTTTGAACGACATCTACCGGCTAGCCGGGGTTTCAGATGGTAAATCA
>Ga0209550_10003469_pt1 | contig 15021 bp, 12 predicted proteins | sample LauGreSuBDMM15SN_2_FD_187567 | JGI IMG/M metagenome (GOLD analysis project Ga0209550, IMG submission 187567) | Freshwater lake microbial communities from Lake Michigan, USA - Su13.BD.MM15.SN (SPAdes) (version 5) | ecosystem: Environmental > Aquatic > Freshwater > Lake | place: Lake Michigan...
GTTAAGAACCCTCGGTTAAGAACCCTCGGTTAAGAACCCTCGGTTAAGAACCCTCGGTTAAGAACCCCATTGCTCATTACATACCAGACAACAATACTGATATTTCAGATTCTTAGCATCAGTCTTGATATATAGAATATCACGAGTGGTTACATCTGCCTGAGTTGCACATGCCGGATTAGGACACGGAATTGTTTTCAAATGAGGCAGAGTTGGATCTAACTTAGTATAGTCATTAAGAGCAGACACGGTCTGTTTCTGGCCCGTAGCAGAATGAAATGTTGTTTCTAGAATCAATGCGTCTTTTGAATTTTTCGGATTCATTTCCTCCTTGAAACCACAATGTCTGCATATCTGTTCGAGTTTCTGTGAATTTGTTTCTAAGAATAAGTAATAAGAACACACTGGACAAAATCGCATTCTACTTAATTATATATATTGTTCTTAATGTCAAGTTTTTGACTAAGCAAAACTTGAATTATGACCTATGATTTCAGCAAAAACAATGGTCCAACCGAGGCTTCTAGATATCTTTGATCCTAATCTTGATAAATGTGCTTATTGTGGAAGACAGACTTATGTTACTAAGTGGGTTATAAATAGGCATATTTTCCATTGTCCTTTCCACGTAGATGATGCCGACAGAGATATTCGGGATTATCTCAGACTAGAAAATAAAATCAGAAGAAAAGATGCATTGGAAGATCCTATATTTTCTATTTTACCATTTAAGCTAACTGTTAAGAGAAGCGATGGTACAATAGAACATGACTGGGAACTTCAATTAGGACCCGAAGAAATCCTTGTTCTAAAAGATAATGAATGGAAAATCTGTGTATGTAAAATAGATCCTCCTCGATATATAACTAAAATAATACCAGTTACCGATTTGAAACTATCTTTGCCAGAAGAACACGTCGATGAATTCATTGTTAGACTAGAGTCACTTTCAAAAGAGTCTCACACGCCGCCTTGATTTCAGAATCTACAGAGTCCCACACAAAATCTGCAGACTTATCAATTTGACTATAGTGAGAACCATTCCACTGTCCATTAATTCCAATATGGGCTACTGCACTCGGTTTACACACATTAAAAATCTTACCTACTAAATGGCAAACAGACCAATCATCATGTGAAACACCTAGACGAGACCGAATATTTTGCATTGTTTCACGAGTAAACACCATACCTGCAAAACCGGCAGTGTCTTTAATATAATAAGTACCACAATCCTTGTTTACAGGATGGCATGTCGAATTATACAGCGAGCCAATCTTGAAGTCGGGAGTAAGAATCAGTTCATCTAGACGGGCCCTCCAATCAGGAGCTACTATCATATCACTGTCAATGATGACTAGATGACTATAATTACCTTCTAAGAATTGGTTGAAACAATAGTGGGTATTTAAGAGAGGATGCCGATGTTTTTGATTATGTTTGACTACGGTGGCCCACGGAAACATAACCTGGAGTTCAGCTCCCGAATATTCAGTTGATGCATCATCGGATACTAAATAATCTGTGTTCTGGAGATCAAGTTCACTTGCCTGTAATGATTCTGCCATGAGAGAAATAATTGACTTACGATTCCATGATGGAGTTGCTACTAAAATTTTAGTCTTTTCCATTTGAATGGATTTAGATTTTAATGGGCTAATTTAGACGAAATTATTTATATAGTATAGAATGGATTTTAATGCATTAAAAAATACTATTAAAGATTCTCAAAATGAACAAGAAGTAAGAGATGCGATTAATACTTACAACGGTGATGTTAATCAACAAGATATGCAAGGAAAAACTCTTCTAATGTGGGCTTGTCAAAAAGGTAATAAAGAAGCAGTAGAAGGACTATTAAATAAAGGAGCTGCTGCAAATATTAGTTCTGAAAAACTGTTTACTGCTCTCATGTATGCTTGCATACAGGGTGATTTAGAAATAGTGAAGCTTCTAGTCAATGCAGGTGCGGATATAAATGCTAGATCTGATGTTGGAATGACTCCTCTTGCATATGCTAAGACTCATAAAAACCAAGATGTAATCGAGTTTTTAGAAAAAAAAGATGCAAAAGGTGGTTATCGTAAACGTAGACATACGAGACATAAACGTACTAGACGTAATCGTAGCAGAAAAAATTAATCACCAAAAATTTTATCCCCCTCTTTTTATTATTTTCTATTTCTGTTCCTGTTAGTCTTTAAGAATCAAAGACCAGACGCTCAATCTCCCCAACCGAATCACGGACCTCTCTCGTGTTCTTGCAGACCACATAACCCGTATCCCAGCCCTTAGCTACCATCAAGTCATCTAGGCAGTGAGGCTTCCCGGGCACTGGTGCACCGAAGTAGGAGTGTGAGATGATGTGCCCCCAGAATGGATGTGCCAGTGTGCATGCAATCACCCACTCACTACTTGTCCCAGCCATTGCGGCATTCGCATCCTGCATCAGAATAATCATGTGGCCAGACTCAAGGATGACATTGTAAACAGCATCCAGAGTCTCCAACTTAGCCCTTACATGGTGTCCAGGATGGTCCCACTCTGCATTTTTGGGGTCAGGAGTCGGCATGCCACTCTCAGCACCTATGAGGATAGGATGGAACTCTGTTAGCCCGGCATCTCCGAAGCGGACAATGAGCTGTGGACCCTTGACATCGTAGCGGACCACGCACTTGATGGTGTTGCCTAGCTCATAGTCATTGGGATCCAGGAGAACATCACCTGGGCGAAGCTCATCTACCCGCTTGATTCCGGACAAGAGGCGTACCAGAGTGTCTCCTGTGAAGCAACCGCCAGAGTAGTTCATGGTCGGTGCAACATAGGCAGGAGCTGGAGCACCAGCACCAGCAGAGAAGCTGGTCTTTATGGGAGGTAGACCCTCGTAGATGACGACTCCATCTGCAATTGCCCGCTTGGTGACTGGGCCACAGTAGTGGACAGACGATTCGTCCTTGAAGTTCATGGGCCACATGTTGCGGTGTCCACTGATGACACCCGGCAGATAGTGTTTGCCCCACTTGGCATAATTGGCCGGAACAAATGCCTTTGCAATCTGGCCCTTGTAGAGGTCAGGATGCTCGAGGTCGGTCAGGAGGGCAGTGATGTAGGGTGTCTCACCATTGCGCTTCAACATAGCCTGGAAGGAGGGCAAATTGATTGTGGCTCCATGAGCAGAAAGACACTCTACAAAGAGACTCTGGGCTAGTGCATTGATGTCGGCCTCGGTCATCTCACTCACCTCGGAACCAATCTCCTCTGTGCAGAGGGTCTTGCCGTGGGAGCAAAGACGGACCACGACACCTTCCATGGGTCCGCGCATAGTAAAGGTGCGAGACTGGCCAGCATTGAGAAAGCCGACGGGAATAAATGCACGGTCACAACCTATCGAGCGAAGACTCATGTCTGTGTGGGTGACAGTTGCCAGATTGGCAAAGAGATGGACGACCACCTGTGCAAGAACACTGCCGTCTGGCACATAGTAGAAGTCACCACCACCCACTCTGGCAATCTCACGGAGCAGGTCTGACTGGAGTGCTTCACCGTATCCGTAGCCGATGGTGTGAAGCGTGAACTTGATGTCAGGATGGCGCTCCTTCCATGCTACAATTGAACCTACAATGCCTAAGAGGGGGTCGAAAGAGGCATCGGATTCTCCGTCGGTCTGGAAGAGAATCACATTGTTGGCATCTGGGATTGCTGATGCCTCTAGAGTTTTGAGGGCTTCTTGAATGCCGGCCCAGAAAGAGGTGCCACCGCGAGGCTGAATCAGAGGAATCTTGGTCATTGCCCTTGATTTTCCGAGAGGCGACATAGAAGTTGTCGGAAGATAAGTCACCACTCTATCATCAAAGCCGATGATTGTCAGATTGTCATCGGCTTTGAGAGTTTCTGCAAGTACTTTTGCAGCATGCTGAGTCAGGTCTGTGCGACTCATTAGAGTCGTATCCTCTGGCTTTTGGCCAGGTGGTAGAGGCTTTGGCTCTGTTGCACGTCCGCCCATGGAGCCGGACATGTCCAACACACAAACGACATTTTGAGGCATCGGTTGTGTGTCTGCAGGCACTGAGACATTAACAATGATGTCCTGAGAGGGAAGACGCTTCAGGGTCATCGTGGGTATAACCTGTACGCGTGCAGTTGCAGATGCTGTTGCTGTTACAGTTGCTGTTGCAGTTGCAGATGCAGATGCAGATGCAGATGCAAATGCAGCAACCGCATCGTCGATGATTCCCTTCATTTCGATGTTGACAGCTGGACGGTATGAGTCTGGGATTACAGCACGGCACGTGGGACAATGCTCAGTAACAACATGTCCATAGCCGGGTAGGCCCCAGCCGTGGAACTGACGCGCACCGAGAAGAGTCTGCATACTGAGAAGGTCAAAGGTATGACCACAGGGAATTGTGCAGGGCTGTTTCATCAGGCCGAGGTGAATGGGACAGCAGAAGCGCGGATTGTTCTCAGGATTGCTCATTTTAATCAAAGGTTCTTACCTAGGACTGCCTACTTCTGGTTCTACCGTGACCGCGTCAACTTTTTAGTAGGCTTACGCTTTGACTTTGACCGTCTAGAACGTTTATTTTTATAACCTCCAGCTTGTGGTGCAGTCCAGACAGGAGTTATATCCCTAAAAGGTGCAAGACCATCTCTTGTTATTTTATTATAAAAACGGTCAGCTCTTAATCCTTCTACATGAGAAAAGTGTAGAATTTCAGCCGTTCTAGTTTTTTCATAATCCCAATTATAGAAAGGCCTAAAACTATTACACATTCCGATATCTACAAACCCTAGACGTGGGCCTGTAGCATCAGAGCACCCAATTAATACACATCCACCCGCTCTACAATTATTAGGTTGTTGATATTCTTGCTGTGCAGTAATCTCAATATAATGTTTATGAATAGCCCAAAATTCTGTTGGACAATGACCTACTATTATCATATTATACGGACTTTTAACAACCTCTGGGCATACCACAGCACTTGGATTTTCTGCATACCAACGTGTCCATAATGGACTTGTTACTTTACCAAATCTACTATCCGTTGTACATCTGGGACTGGTAGCTGATACGCAACTAAGAATATCATGATATCCCTTTGCAGTAGCATCATTTCCATAGTCCTTTGCCATAATATCTAAACCGTTTACATCAACATATTCTTGTATTTCTGACATAGTAGGAGCATAATCATAACCTGGATTTTCAACATTATTAAAACCTCCATGAACAAATGCTAGTTCCCTTCCTACACTTAACATAAAGTATGGACTACACTTATAGAATGGTAAAAGAAAATGAGCTCTTGAAGCACGGTCTCCAAAATAATTTTTTGCTGTTTGATGGACATACAAATCATAAAATTGGGGAAGTTTATTTCCTCCGTTGCTTCCATTATTATTATAAATAATTGTATGATAGTCGTGATTTCCAATTGTAAATCTAATTTCTGAATTACGGGCCCGTGCCTTTAACCGTAAATTATAGAGATAAATATGTAATAAAAATTCTATATTTCCTAAAGTATCGTCGATTTCCCTCATATCTCTTTTTCCGTCTACAAGATCTCCAATAATAATCAAGAGAGTATTATCTTTAATCCAATCTATAGTTTCTAATGATGCCATAATTTCAAGAGCAGTTATGTCATCATTACCATTATTAGATACTAATTCAGCCCGTTTCAATAAGAAATGAAATTTCCGCAAGTCTGCGTGTATATCACTTGTAACATATACATGTTCATATCTCGGTTCGATTATATGTGGCATTTGAAATGAAGGAACAGCAGCGTCAACAATTTTTATTATTTCGTTAAGTTGTGTCCCGTGACCCCCGGGACTTAACAGAGGTACGATTAATTCGGTCGGTATCATTTAATTTTATATGATAAAATTAATGGCTCTTAAAAGAATTACAGTAAATAAGAAAAAAGGTAAACAATTTTTAATTCATTGGTCTGGCGGAGCATCTTTTGTAGTACAGGTTTTCAATAAGAAAATGATTATATATACGAGTAAATATTCGCCTGATATAGAAGCAGACAAAGAAGTATATAGAACAACGTTTAATAAACTCTTTATTCCATCAAGTCTAAAACCTGGTGATCCTGAACCGGCAGACTTATATAATATAGGTCTGGCGGGAAATTCTCTCTTAGCTCACATTGATTCTAACAGATATATCTATGTCGGTCATGATGTAGTCGAAGTTATTCTAGATGAACCTGTTGAAAGTTATTATTCAGAATTAGACACAGGATTTGCTGGAAATAAAATCTTTAAAATTCCATCAGATGCACCATTGGCCTATGCAATAACTCCTACGTATGTCTATTGTTTCCATACATGGAAACGGTACGACCGTGCAATATTTCCAAGTCTCCGTGATATTATTCCGCCTCTGAATCCTCCAAGTAATTATGTTCCATCATTAAAGTCCGATATGAAGAAAACGGCCAAACGTATGAATAAAGAGATTCTGGTAAAGTTTGTAAGTTACTAACAAGGAACCGCATTAAATGTTACCATATCTCCATGAATAATGTGCTTAAAATCTGTAATAGACTTTCCAGATTTTTTGAGAAATTCTTTGAATTGGTCCATAGTAACCGTTAACTTATATGTCGGTGCAAAACTTTCTACTTCAACACCAGCAACATTCATGTTAGAATACGAAGATAGTCCCAAATTGTAATACGTAATTTCTTCTTGAGCCTTCTGTTCTAGTCCTAGATCACGAGCATGAATCATCTTGCCATTTACAGCTACACGATGTCCCGGAGAAATTAGAAGATCTTCGATGGCACTGTAAGAACCCTTGGGAATTAGAAACGGATTTGTAGATTCACTTGGCGTATATGACTTGCGGAATATTTTCTTAATTGTTCTAATTCCATCTCTAGTAATCACTTCATCTCCTATACTAAGAGAATCAATACGACGATATCCAGACGGTGTTAAAACTGGCGCATTTGCAAAGAAACAAGGTGGATTCTGATTATATACTGGTATCCAGACTATACCATATCCGCCACCATACCATGTTCCTCCACCCAATACTGATTCAAATGGTGTAAATGTAGTCCAAGAATTGAAATTTGTTGTTGTAGCTAGATTGTATGCCGTATTTGCTCCTGTAACCGCCCAGTATGTTCCATTATAACCTATTCCATATATGGGTCCATTAAAAGATAAATTTGTTGCTGCCGTCATTGATGTAACATCAGGCCCGTGTACTACTAAACCATTTCCACTAATATTTTCCCCAGATGCTACAAGTTTATTACCACCATACGCCATAGCATAACAAATACCACCGTCAAAAGGATCAGTATACTGAGTTGTTAAAGAAGTCCATGTAGTTAATGTATTATCTGTAGAATAAATAGTAGAACCGTCTAAACTGGTTCCACCTACTAACCAATAACCTGTAGGAAACCATAATACACAGTATCCAGTAGATCCAGAATATTGAGTGTTAGATGAATTAAAAGGATTAGACAAGGTAGCAGTCCAATACATCCCATCTGTACTAGTTGCTACACAAATAGTACTATCTGATGATGATCCTACAGCCATCCATGTGTGTGTAGGTTCAGACCATGCTAATCCATAACATGTACCATTCGTAAATGGATTATTAGTAGCATTATTCCATACAAGTCCAGATGGATCAGTAGACCATGACATAGTTATATTAGTATTTTTCCTACCTCCAGCTACCCACATTGCTCCGTTCCAGACTATACAATATCCAATATCTAATGTATTTGTACAAGTGGTCCAAGATGTTCCATTATATGTGTTAGCAAATGATGTTCCTGCTACTACTGATACATTATTATTATAGGCTATAGCATTTGCACGATTAGAATCTCCATTAAAATTATTATTTGTTTGAGGAGTTAACCCAGACCCATCGTTAGTAGTAGTAGTAAATATACATGGAGGACCACCATTAGAGTCTCCTAATAAAAACCAGCCTGACATTATAATTAACTCGGATAAATTTAGGCCATAATATATAGTTTTTAATCCAGAATATATATTAGGGGCATGGAATTTTTAAAAAGTATAAAAGAAACAGTAGGCGACAGTTTAGTATTCAAGAAGGGAGAACATTATTATGCTGGTCAAATAACGGATACGATAGTTAATCTTGGAACTGAAACGACCTATGATTATAACATTAATGTGCTTGTTAATGAAGATGGAAGTACTGTCCCGGCTATGTTTTTTAAATACTCAGATACAACTGATGTCTGGTATTCTAAGGACCCTATAAAAATTCTTCCTGGTCAAAATGGGTATGATATTATTGTATCTGAAACAAGTTGGACTGAACCGGAACCTACAGAGGATATAAGTCTTATGTGTACTGTTGAAACATGTGATACACGGGACACTAAGCCTGTAGCCACTAACAGAAAACCGTCAAATCTTACTGGGTCAGTGTATAATACTATAGATAAAACCAATTGGGGACCAAATGAATATGTTGAATTAGGTGAAGGGCTGACTTCTGCAAATGGTCGGCCTATCCTTGGCAAAGATGGAAATCAGATTATAGAAATCTGGTATTTGAATCCTACTACAAACCAGAGTACCTATATTTTGCCCCCTGGTGCTACTGTACGTGATTACGCGGTAACAACTGAGATTGGTCGTCAGTTCCAGGAACTCAAAGATCGTTATAATGCATTGATTCTTAAGGGACAGGCAGAAGCTAAGAAAGAAATAGCGGCAGCTGTTGCAGCAGCTCCAAATTTGGCCGCTGCAAAGGCTATAGCTAGTGCAGCTGCAATTTCTGCTCCTAAATATTCTGAACTTCCTGAAATCAAAAGCAAATTCAAAGAATTATTGAGTCAGAAAGGTGGTGCTCTTAAAGAACTTGACCGTTGGCAAAAGGCGTTAAAATCAGGTGTGCCTGAGCCAGGTGTAAGAAGAAAGATGGCAGAAGCAGGTGAGTCTCAAGCTGATATTGATAATTTTTTTTCTTCTAGTGGCCCTAGCCCTAGTCCTAGTCCTAGTGTAGAAGTTAGTGCTATTGATCTATCAGATGAAGGAGTAGCAGAACTAAAGAAACTTGTGACTATTATTAAGTCAGACCCAACCAAGGATTTAATACAATCCAGTGATAACTATCCATTATTTGAATATACAGGAACATCGTGCAAAGTAAAAGAAGAGTTTAAGAAGAAACGTTCTATTGGTAATAAAACCGCCGCGCCGGCGGTAACTGTAAATGATTCTTTAGGATTACAAGATTTTATGGATATGAAACCATATCTATCCAAACCCTTGTTAATCAGCAATATGTACACTAATTATGTAAAGACTGGTAAGTTAGACTTGTTTGGCTCTGACCTTGTTAAAATATATCCTGGAATTACATCTGCAGAAACATTACCAATTATTCAAGAACAAATTACACGAAACGAGGATGAGCAAATTCTTAAACTATATAAGACAAGCAACAAGGATATTACACTCTTTTTTAAAGAAGTAACGGAAAAGATAAGTGCTGAGATAAGTATGTCTCGTGTAAAACAACTTATTGAATCTATTAAAAAGATTGAATCTACGGGTGTAAAACCGGCAGCGGGCCTTACTTTGATAGAAGAACTTGCAAAGAAACAGAAAATGAGAAAAGAACAAGGATTAACTGCAGTAACTGAAATTTTAGATAGCGTAACTCCTTATGAATCATATACAGAAAATGAAGAAAAACTTCTTTTCCAGAAAGACGATCTAGATAAACGTTATGATGCATTAGAAAAATCATTAACAGAAAAAGTGGCAGATATAAAAAAATTAGAAGTAAAAAAAGAAGTCAAAGACCATCACATTAAAAAGCTAAATGAAATTATTAAAGAAAAAAATAAAGTATTCAAAGAAAGAAAGAGTAAAATACCACCTGAATTACAGAATAAGGTAGATTTTGTAAGAGGAACTAGTAAAACATTAACAACCACAAAAACATTAGATGGTTCTTCTCTTCCTGAAGGATGGAAGATAGTAGTTAGTTCTGAACCAAGAAGTGTCAAATACCAAGAATTTGTGACTGAAGGTGGCAAGGTTGTAGCAAAATATTATGATAAACTTCCTACAATAACACCTGTATCTGCACCTGTATCTACACCTGTAACTGCACCACCAGGTAAATTACCAGGTAAACTAGGTGCCGGTTTTGGTTCTGCATTAGCTGGGCTCTTTAAAAAGGGCGGAACTCGTCGAGTCCGTAAGAATCCTAAGAGGCAATCAAGAACTGCAAAGTAAACACTCCTCTGAAACCTTTGCACCTAGACTAAATTTAATAGCCTGCACCGCCGACTTTGTTCTCAGATAATATAGGCCCGTCTTCAGACCTTTCTTCCAGGCATAGAAATGCATGGACGAAAGTTTAGCAATTGTTGGCTCACTTACAAACAGATTTAGGCTCTGGCTTTGGCAGATAAATGCACCACGGTCTGCAGCCATATCAATCAGTGTTTTCTGTTTAATCTCCCACACTGTCTTGTACAAATCCTTCAGATTCTGAGGTATATCAAGACCTTGGACAGAACCATTGGCTCCAATAATCTGGTCTTTTAGCTCAGGTGTCCACAGACCCAGTTCCATGAGATCTTTTACCAGATACTTGTTAACCACTGTGAACTCACCAGCCAGAGTCCGTCGAGCATAGATGTTAGTCGTAAAAGGCTCGATGCACTCATTGTAACCCAGAATCTGACTAGTTGATGCCGTAGGCATTGGAGCCACTAACAATGAGTTTCGCAGGCCCGTTTTTTGAATACGCTGGCGAAGACCTGTCCAGTCCAGAGTAGAACTGGGCTCTATGCTCCATAAATCTGGTTGCAAGATACCCTGAGATGCAGGTGAACCAGCAAAGGTCTTATATGGGCCCTCGCGTATTGCTAACAAATTAGATTCCTCCAAGGCAGCATAGTATATGTGTTCAAAGATTTCCTTATTTAGTGCAGAAGCTTGTGGTGTCTCCCATGGTATCTTGAGCATAGCAAATATATCGGCCAATCCCTGAATCCCAATACCGATTGGTCGATGGAGCATGTTAGACCGTTTAGTTTCCGGAGTAGGATAGAAGTTGATATCAATAACCTTGTTAAGATTCCGTACAAGAACTGCTACTACTCTGCGCAACTCTTTAAAGTTAAATGTGTTATCAGAAACAAAGTACGGAAGTGCAATAGATGCCAGATTACAGACCGCCGTCTCCTCAGGACTCGAATACTCGATAATCTCGCTACAATTACCTGTCAAGATACCATTAAAGACACCGGCGTGATTTATGGGTTCATCGAAACAGAATGTTTCATCAAATCCAACAGGTCTAACATCGACCACTCGTTGTTTAATCCACGCACCGTCTTTGTTCCTCCATGTATACAGCTCGGTGCCATTTTTTAGAGCCTGGGCCTCTACTCGCGGAGCAGTTGCAAGAGGTCCAGAACCCAGAATAAATTTGTGATAGAATGTGCAATCAAGATGAGACACAAAGACCGTATCCATATATTCCATTTCAATAGATACACGGAGCAGAGGCTGATGTTCACTCGTCTTTTTAACCACTACTTTGGATGGCCCCGTACCATTCCAGATAATTACTCTCTTGTTCTCGAGCTCTTTAATAGTAAATGACTTCCACTTTCCAGTATCCTCGTTATAGACGGAAAGCTCAGTATCAGGTGCAACACAGAGATTGGATGACTTGATAGTACCCAGATTCTTCTGATTTGATTTCATATTAGCGGCGTCCTTGTACAGAAGATACGGTGTACCTGTCTCAATCTGGCTTACCAGAATGTCAGACCATAGCTTCTGTGCAGAGACTGTCTTACGTGCTCGGCCCTCTGCCTCGTATTTGAGATACAGTGCATCGAACTCAGGACCATAGACATCTGAGAGTCCAGGTGCCTCGTGAGGACAGAATAGACTCCAATCCTGACCGGCCTCCACGCGTTTCATAAAGAGGTCGCATATCCACAGTGCATAGAAGAGATCACGAGCCCGCTCCTCTTCATTACCCGTGTTCGACTTCATCTTGATAAATGCATGAATGTCTGCATGCCACGGCTCCAGATAAATAGCAAAGGAACCATTGCGACGGCCTCCTTGATTAACATATCGTGCAGTATTGTTGAATACTCGGAGCATAGGCATGATGCCATCAGATTGACCATTTGTGCCCGCAATAAACGAACCCTCGGCTCGGATATTATGAATACTCAGACCAATGCCACCAGCATACTTAGAAATCTGGGCACACTCTTTTAGAGTCTCAAAGATGCCATCAATGGAATCCTCTTTCATAGTCAGAAGAAAACAAGAGGACATCTGGGGTCGAGGAGTACCTGAATTGAAGAGAGTCGGAGTAGCATGTGTGAATGCCTTTGAACTCATTAGATCATATGTTTCTTTGATTTTGGTGAGTATCTCTGAGTCATCATTTGTATAATGAGGATACGTAGAACGTTGATAATGAATACCTACAGAAACACGGAGCCACATATATTGTGGTGTTTCTACGATAGGTCTTGAGTCCTTAAGACGAGTTCTCATCAGATAGGCCCGCTCAAGAGTCTTGAAACCGAAGTAATCTAAGAGATAATCATTCTCATGGCGAATCATGCGGTTCAACGCATATGCATTTGTCTCAATGAAATTCATAACATCATCAGAAAGAGCAGGAGAACAGGTTCCTGTGGCATCTTTGATAGTATATAGGATTCGCATTGCATCTGTAAATGTGCCCGGCGTAGATTTTTGGCAGTTACTTACAATGATCTGGGCGGCAAGAATACCCCAATCAGGATGTGTAGTTGAATAACTAATAGCAATTCTTGATGCGAGCTCATCAAGCTCGGTCGTATGAATTCCGTCAGCAATCTCGGCCAAGACAAGCTGAGCCAACCGCGTATAATTTACAGAAAGACCTTTTGCTGCTTTGCGAATTCGCTCTAATACCTTATCAAACTGCACAGGCTCTTTAGTCCCATTACGCTTGATTACGTTCATTTGCCCATCATCAGACATTGTAAGTAATTTATGGCGGGCTTTGTTAAAGTCAAGTTTACCCTTGGTGCCAGATTATCTATGTAAATATTAAATGGCATTTCTTGGTTCTCTATCTCTACGTAAAAAACTAACATTAACAAATCTAGGTCCGCTAGTAGAACCTTTAACAGGCAAATCCTTAAAAGATAAGATTAGGATGAATTTAACACTTGTAAGTAATGTAACCTTAACAGCTGAAGAGAGGTTACGTATACCTACAGACGTAAAGGATATAATTTCTTTAACTGATTTGCAAAAGGCATGGTGTTGGATTAATTGTTCGATGCGTCTATCTTCAGCAGAAACACTTGAGTTTATGGGTTTAATTAAAGAGTTTAAGCAAACGTTTGAATCTATCAACAGTATGTTAGAAAATGAACATTCAACTGATGATGTTTTAAAGAGTGAATTTAACAAATTTATAAATCTGCGTATACAGTTGAATGCATTAAAAGTAACACTACAAGAAAAGTATAAACCTGGGGCAACAAGAGAAATTAATGCTCCGCGTGAAGGAAAAGAGTCAGGTGCACCATTATGGGCAGAACCTCTTGCAAAAATATATCATAATATTGGCGGGCCAGATAATGTAAGTGCTAATGCATTTATACAGTATCTACAAGACAGAAGAGAAAATTTAAATTCTGGACAACAACATACAGTTCATTCAACTCTGGTAGAATTTGGGCCTACAAAAGAATTAGCTGCACCAGCATTAAAAAACTATATATCAAAAACAAGGGCTGCATTGCCTCCTTCTTTTACCCGTATTTTTGCTAAAGGTGGAAGGCGTAATAGAACTCAAAGGCGTAGAAAAACTCACAAGAATAAAAAATATTAGCTGTCTGAATATGTAGTGTTTTTAGTTTTTAATCCTTAGTCTAGTTCCTCGTACTCAATGACAACTCCTTTCGGAACAGGGCTCAACATGGGTGTTGCTGACTCTGGCTCGGCAGGACTCAACATGGGTGTTGCTGACTCTGGCTCGGCAGGACTCAACAGTGAGGGAGGCTGAGGACAAGGAGTCTGTGACAGATTTAGCGGAGGACAGGGAGTATACAGAGTATTGTATCCTGGCAGAGTACTCAGTGGAGCAGGAGGTTGGGGAGTTGGTGACAGATTTAGCGGAGGACAGGGTGTACACTCTTGTATGGCCTCTTTCAAGGCCGTTAGTTGGGCCTGGTTCCGAGCCTCTTTCCGAGACTCTTTCAGAGCGTCGTACTGAAATGCGGCAAGGGCCAATTCAGGGTCTATGTTGCGCCCTTGCCATGGAAGATTCATGGCCAACTCAAAGGCTCTCATTCCATGAAACCCCATCTTCTCCTCTCGGCGACGTGTACTTGCATTTTGCTTGCGGGCCTCATCTAGTGCAGGATCGGACATTTGGCAGTTACTTTCTTAAGCAACTTCCTAATCATGTTAGGTTGATGAGCCCGTTTGTCAACTTTTTTGTAACCAAAAAGGCTCTACCGAGCCCGCATAACAGGCCGATAGGCCTTTTTGGATACTTTGTAACCAAAAAGGCTCTACCGAGGATCGAACTCGGATTTTCAGATTCAAAGTCTGACGTCCTAACCATTGGACTATAAAGCCTTTTTCCGATGCCGGGAGTTGAACCCGGGTCTTAGCCTTGAAAGGGCCGTATGCTAACCGTTACACCACATCGGAACAACTACCAACATAGCGGGGTAACCCTTGTCAAGTTTTGGCAAGTATACCCAAAAGTATGGTTAGAAAAGACAGCATAACCTAAAAGCAAGGGGTTCGAGGGGTAAATTCTCTGTGACCGAGAGCCTTGCTCTCGTCAACAGAGAATGAACCTAAATAGGACAGCATGTCCCCTTACCAAGAGGATCCATGAAAGAAGGAAGGACAAATATGACGAGCCAAAGCTACTTTACCAGTCTGTAATTGAAACATGCGTCTGTCAATATTAGTAAC
>Ga0209550_10003471_pt1 | contig 15018 bp, 14 predicted proteins | sample LauGreSuBDMM15SN_2_FD_187567 | JGI IMG/M metagenome (GOLD analysis project Ga0209550, IMG submission 187567) | Freshwater lake microbial communities from Lake Michigan, USA - Su13.BD.MM15.SN (SPAdes) (version 5) | ecosystem: Environmental > Aquatic > Freshwater > Lake | place: Lake Michigan...
AGTACTAAGAGTCCAATAGCCGTAATACTCCCCTTAAGGAATGACAAGACTAATTCTTTCTTATTCGCCATTAGTTATCCATTCACTTAATATCGTGGCCAAATTTTGTGCACCTTCGACTGATAGATGTGTGCCATCGGAATAGTCTCTATCGGTAAAATCATCACAAGTATTTCTAGCGTCTAAACCAAATAGTTTATAGAAATTTAGTTGTCTTTCTACGTTGCTGTAGTAATTCTTTTTAATTAGCGGATCAATTTTATTGACGTATCTGGGATTATACTTACAGGCTACAAGCAAAATTGAGGGACTAAACTTCCTGTCAAAACCAGCCTTTGTATCAATTGCCGTTTTTCTCAGATCTTTATCTGGATAATTATTGCTGGCGTTGCTCTCTACCATTTTAAGTTGAGACTCCTCCCACTCGGGGTTGAGGTATCGCTTCTCGTAGGGGGTATTGGGTTCGATATCAGGATAGCTCTTCAATGGCTGGAAACTCTGATCACCAATTGCTAAAGATTGAGTAAGGGGAAAAAAATTGTATGAAATGTAATTGGCTAATTCTTGATATCGTAGCTTTTCATTTAAAAAGCCAAGAATTCTATCAAGATTAGAAATGGAAACTTTGATTTGCTTATCTATCTGATTCATAGGAGAAAGCATGCCGGCGTATCTAGCTTGCCAATACGTTTTTTGGTAGGGCGAGTTGTTTTGATAAGGTGGAACATAATTAATAAATACGTCAGATATAAATGTAACTTTATATCCCTTTTTCACTAATGAAGTTGCAATGTACTGACCTTGGCCATAAGTAGCTCCACCTCTCAGTGCGAGATTTAGAACCGTAAACTCCTTACCAAGGAGTTCTTGAAGTTTCTCTGAAATAGAATCCTCAACAGGTTGCCCGACCCCCATAAGAACGCTACTGCCGCCCACGATGATAACGTGTTGGTCTCGACTCTCGATTTGTTGAGTAGCCCATGCCTCTAATTGCAGTGCAGTCGGGAAGAAATTTGTACTTGCTGATTGATACATCCAGAACCTCTTTAATCCTGGAAATTGAGGTTTATCGAGTGTATAACTCCCCAAGATTGAAACGCCAAGGAGAGTCAGAGTAAAGCCAACAACAAAAACAGTCGCCTTGTTAATTCTCAATTAAAGACTCCTTGGAAGAATACCGATTGAATAATTCTCCAAGCTTCACTTGGAGGATAGAAAAAGACTAACCAACTAATGCTTACAAAAGTCATTGTCAAAAACCAACTAAAAAGTGAAATCATGACTCTCAAGTTCCTGTTGACGCGCACTTGCGGTTGAGTTTTACTCCTTTTATGTATTTCTTTCTTGATCTTTGGAGGCATCAGTAATGGCGTACTCAGTAAAATTCTAGATCTTTGCCTAATTCGCCGAAATGAATGATTTACTACAAGCGCTAATCCCTGAAGTGCACCCCATAATGCGAACTTACTACCGTAGCCATGCCAAAGACCAATGATAACCATGGAGATAATTAGATTTATTGCTTGTCTGGAGAAAGCTACTCGCGATCCTCCCATAGGAATGTATAAATAGTCTCTTACCCATGACGAAAGGGAAATGTGCCAGCGGTTCCAAAATTCAATTATTGAAGTTGCTAAGTAAGGAGCATTAAAGTTTCTGGGTATATGTATTCCGATTAATCGTGAAAACCCTATTGCGATGTATGAATATCCAGCAAAATCGAGAAAGATTCTTAAAGTTGCACATAAAATCAAGATACGGCCATCATCAAAACCTACAAAATCTCCCTGATTATAACTTCGTTCCTGAATCACCGCACAATAGTCGCCCATGAGCTTATAAATATATCCAATTCCAATACTTGCTAAACCATTCTCAATATCGCTCCAGTTTGTTCTTTTAAGAGTCCGCAAATTTTCTGCAAATGTTGGATATCGTCGGATGGGACCACTGACAACGGTTGGAAAAAAAAATGCAAAGGTAATAAATCCGAATACACTCTTTTCTGGAGTCATTCCACGCTTTACTTCTACTAGATAGTGTATAAACTCGAAGACAAAGAAAGAAACACCCAATGGAATCCAAGATTGCATAGCAGAATTTGTAGGTAACTCTTGGCTCACAATCCACTTAGAAGTTACAATTGCCGATAGATTTAAAAAGATACAAGTTATAATTAGTTTGCTATTTTGCGACTTTCCGGCAAAAAAAGTCAGTAGGGCAATAAAAGCTATTAAGGAAAATTGTTGTATTCCAGCAAAATACAAATAAAAAATAATTGAACCAAACAAAATGATATTTCGTTTTAAGGTTATATGCTTTGTAAGGTTGATGAGCAAAACCCAGCAAGAGAGACCTACTAGCAGTTCTATGTTTAAGAAAAGTGGACTCTGATTCATAAACATTCCTTCCAAGATCAAGGTGATTATAGGGCAATCAAGCTGTAGCGTGTTTGATTTAATGACACCCCTGAGGAGCGTATACTCTGTTGAAAACAACACGGGGTCTCGACGCTAATTTAGAGGGAAATTGATTGGAAGTGTGATGGTGGTTTTTCCGATTCAGGTGCCTACTGTATCTCTCGTTATTCCGGTTTTTAATGAAGAATTAGACACAATCATTAAGTTGAAGGAATCAATAGATAAGTTAGAGAGCCTACTAGAAGGACAATACGTCCTCGAAAAATTGGTGATTGACGATGGAAGTAAAGATTCCCTTAGAGGAGTGATAAAGAGTCAACTTCCTAGCGACGAAAATTGGACTTTGGTGCATTTCACTCGCAACTTTGGCAAAGAAGCCGCATTGAGAGCAGGTTTTGAATTTTCATCTGGCAACGCGGTAATTCCACTCGATGCAGATTTGCAGGATCCTATCGAGATGATACCTCGGATGCTTGAATTGTGGATGCAAGAGGATTATCCGGTAGTTCTTGCCCGACGAAGTGATAGGGCAAGTGACAAATTTTCTAAACGTTTTTTTGCAAACACTTTCTATAAGGTAATAGGTTCTATTTCAGAAATCGAGATACCAAACAATGTAGGTGATTTCCGTTTGCTTGATAGGAAGGTTGTAATTCAACTTTTAAGAATGCCTGAACGCAATATATTTATGAAAGGTATGTATGCCTGGCTTGGTTACAAATTTGCAATTATTGAGTATCCTAGACAACCGAGAACTAATGGAAAGTCCAAGTTTTCATTTTCTAAGCTTTTAAAGTTCGCACTAGACGGAATTGTCTCCTTCAGTAGTTTGCCACTAAGAATTTGGAGCGGAGTAGGGATTCTCGTTGCAATTTTAAGCTTTACATACTCTTTAGTGATAATCGCTTTAAAAATTCTTGGGAAAATTGAAATACCAGGCTACTCTTCTCTAATCGTCATCTCCTTGTCTGCACTAAGTCTAAACTTGATATGCTTTGGAGTCTTCGGGGAATATCTCTCCAGAATGTTTATAGAAATTAAAGGAAGGCCACATTTCGTGGTTGAATCCATAACAAGATCAGAACCTACAGTTTAGCGAAGGTGAATACCCAGTCTGCGCCAGAAGTGAAGCGAGAACTAGATTTATGAATTTCTAGGTTACCTAATTTCGAATCTAATATTGTGAAAATATCTTCACCAAAAGTGTGCATTTCTAGATAATCGTCACGTCGAGGTAATAATGCGAATGGCCCCCCTGCCCAACCATGCCAAATCTTTGGGAGTACAAATAGAACATTTCTAGAGGCATCAAGTTGGATTCTTGAGAAAGTCTCTTTATTGTGAAGTTGAACAGGAATCGTAAAAAATAATTTCCCATTTGGCTTTAGTACACGAACTGCCTCAGAATGCGCCTGTTTAAAATCAACCACATGCTCAAGAACTTCAGAATGCAGGACTATGTCGAAAGAATTTGTCTCGAAGGTAAGATTAGTCATATCCTGATTTGATTTACCATCAATAAGGTCTCCGAAACCATAGCGTGGATCATAAATTGTGGTGACGACATTAGGTAATGCTCCAAGAGTTTCCTGGAGCGAACCGGCGCCCCCGATCTCATTTAACTGAAGAATGGAGTAATTGTTAAGTTCCCCCGAGAGTATGCATTGATTTAAATAGGTGTGCCCCTTCTTACACAAATTTAACATCAAGATTTCAGAAATGCGGCGAACGCGGTAGGGTGCACCACAAACTCGGCAGAATCTAGATTCACGTATCAGATATTCAAATGAGGTAGTCGCATTGCCCCAAGTCGAAAGTGTCCGTTTATTAATGACCCATGGATTGAAATACATTCGACATTCAGCTCCACAGGATAAACACTCTTCAGAGGTGTCGAATTTTCTACTAGAGATTGGCCGAATGTACTTAAAGCAAAATATCGCAATTCGGAAGTAATAATTTCCCAGTATTTTCCTCAAATTATTCATATATCCCCCTTAAGGCAATGAGTTTTCTTCAAGTTGATTGTAGACTTTATCAAGACTTCCTCGCCGCACGAGTGCCTAAAACTGCTACTCGATACTCTTCTTAGAAAGGGCCATTTTTGGATTTTGGAAAAGTTTCCGTGGTAATTCCGACTCTTAGTGGCGGACGAACAATAGAGAAAGCTTTGTGCTCTACTTTGAGTGACTCAGCTATTGGTGAGGTAGTTATCTGCGTAAATGGAGATGTCGCGTATTTGGAGTTGTGCAAGAAATTGTCGGCGAAGTACCCAGATTCAAATATTAGAGTCTTCTTAAATGGGAAAACGACATCACCAATGCCGGACAATTGGTCGTATGCCTGCACACTAGCAACGCTACCTTATGTACGAATTCTTTGTGATGATGATGAGATTCTTGAAGGTTCAACAAGTCATTTGCTAGAGATACTTGAAAAATCTAGAAACATTTCTTTTGTCGCGGGAAGAAGAAGAGTGGTTTCAGCAAATGGATCTACGCTAATTAAAGCAATTGGCTATCGCGGGCAGAGGAAGATTTTTACAGCAGAACAAGCATTGAAATCATGTGCTCTCGCCGGCACTACGATATTTGGTGAACCCTCAGCAATTTTATTCAGGAGGGAGCACCTCATTAGATCAATGCCTTGGACATCCAAACATCCATACGTCATTGATTTGGATATGTGCTTAAAAATACTAACTTCAAGAAAATCTGCTGGAGCGGTTACCACCGAGGTTGTGAGTACCTTTCAAGTCCACAATGATTCACTGAGTACCAATTTATCCAAAATTCAATCAAAGGACTTCACCTCATTATTGAGTGAGTATTCGGGATATTTGTATCCATTCAGCTTCATGTGGTTGATAGTAGCCAGAGTGAAATCTTTGGTGCGAATGTATGGGCGTAAGATGTTCTACCTAACCTTAAAGAGGTCAAAGATAGGTAGACTAATCAACAATTAGTTTTCACAGGAGGCAAATTATGCAGGCAGTTATTTTGGCTGGAGGCAAAGGCTCTCGAATATCTGAATTGAGTCACCTAACACCAAAGCCTTTGATTGAGGCTAATGGTAAGCCTTTGATTTGGTACATCATGAAGCATTTTGAGACATTCGGGGTAAATGAATTCTTGGTATTGGGTGGGTATAAGTGCCACAAGATTAAGGAGTATTTTAGAGATTATTTGTTACACGAATCGGATGCAACCTTTAATTTAAAGGATAGATCAATTAACTTCCATGATTCATCAACAAGCAATTGGAAAGTTACTGTTCTTGATACAGGCTTAGAAACGATGACTGGAGGAAGACTTTTAAGGGCCTCAAAGTATCTTGAAGAAGAATTCTTCTTGACATACGGTGATGGAATTTCAAATGTTGATTTAATTCAAGTCAAAGAGTTGAATCAGAGTAGCCATTCAATTGCCACCTTAACTGCCGTCCGGCCACCGGCGAGGTTCGGGGCGCTTCAAATTTCAGGTAATCATGTTACAGAATTCGAAGAAAAACCATCTAATGACAATAGCTGGATTAATGGTGGCTATATGTACGTCAGGAAAGAGATTTTACAATATATCGATGGAGACCATGTTGTGCTTGAAAGAGATGTGCTAAGTAAGTTAGCCAAAAATAATGAACTTACCCAGTTTACGCATTCAGGGTTTTGGCAGCCGGTTGATACATTGAGAGATTTGACTCAGCTTGAAAAGTATTTGATCCATGACGGCAGCAACTAGTGTTTGTTTAATAGAAAGGAAATCAATGTACGAGTTGACCGTTTGTAGGGGCTGTGGATCAAGAAATTTAGAAGAACTCTTGAACTTAGGCAAAAGCCCGATTGCGAATAATTTCTTGATTTATGAGAAAATTGATATGCCTGAGGTGGTTTATCCACTGATCCTAATGTGCTGTGCTGAGTGTGCATTCGTTCAACTTTCACAAAAGTTACCCGAGAATATACTCTTCAACGATACGTATTTGTACTTTTCATCATATTCAACGTCTTGGCTCGAACATTCCAAAATTTTCGCCCAAGACATGAAAGCCAGGCTAAAACTAGATTCAAGATCACTTGTGTTGGAAATTGCGAGCAATGATGGCTACCTGTTAGATTTTTTTAAAGCTATGGGAATCTCAACATTAGGCATCGAACCATCAAGAAATGTGGCAGAAATTGCCATTCAAAAAGGAGTTAAAACTGAGGTAGAGTTTTTCACAAAGCACTTAGCCAAACAATTGAAAGATAGAGGTGTAGTGCCTGATCTGATTGTTGCAAATAATGTTTTAGCCCACGTGCCTGACATACATGATTTCATCTCAGGCATTGCGGAACTTGTTACTCTAAAAACTGTAGTTTCAATTGAATTTCCACATCTTGTGAATTTAATGCGTCATAATCAATTTGATACGATTTATCATGAGCATTATTCCTATTTATCAATAACTTCATTAGAAGCAATTCTGGATAAATACGGATTGAAGATATTTGATTTAGAAGAGTTAGATACACATGGCGGATCACTCAGGCTGTACATAGACTCTACATCAAGTTCAAGATTGGTTACAAAGGCTGTTAAAAAGACAAGAGCTTTGGAATCAATTTATGACCCACGTGATATCGCAAATAAGAAGGCTCTTCAAGAAAATGTTTTAAGGGTTCGGGAAGAATTAATCTTAGAAATACGCACCATAAAACAAGCTGGTCAGAAAATAGCGCTTTATGGGGCTGCTGCAAAGGGAAATACCCTGCTGAACTTCTGTGGTGTTTCCAGCAGTGATATCGAATATGCAGTGGATGCCAATCCAAATAAGCAGAATAGGTTTCTGCCAGGGACACACATTGCTGTTTATGGTCCAGAAAAGTTACAAACTGATCCTGTCGATGTTGTATTAATCTTGCCTTGGAATCTCGGTTCTGAAATAAACTCGCAACTGAGAGAGATAATCGAATACCCATTTGTTACCTTTAGGGCTATACCAAAGATTGAGTACTACTAGAATGAACCGGAAACCAATAATAGGATTAGAACTAATTCCTAACAATTTGGTGACTGACGACAGAGGCTGGGTCTGTAGATTGTATGACGCAGCCGGACGATTTAACTTAGGGCTAGGGAATGTGGATCACTCGTTGTTTGTTTTTAATCAAAATGCGTTGACTTTACGAGGGATGCACTATCAAATTAACGGATTTGAAGAATCTAAAATCACAATTTGCGTAAGCGGAAGAATCTTTGATGCAATTATTGACTTGCGTCCGCAATCAATAACATATCTCCAGACGTATGTTGGGTATTTTGGACCACAGGAGGAGAACATAGGACTGGCTATTCCTGCAGGATGTGCTCATGGGTATTTAACGCTTACCGACCATACCTCAGTTGTCTACTTCATGGATCAGGTGCACTCTGTAGAAAATGAGAGAGGAATATTGTGGGATGATCCTCAATTTGCAATCCCATGGCCCATCGCCCCACAGATTCTTTCTCTGCGAGATGCAAACCATCCGAAATTTTCCAAATAGATGATTTACACAACCGGGTGTTCTGGGTATATCGGAAAATTGTTTTTAAGTGAGCTCCAAAAACTTGGTATAAAGTCTATTGGATTGTCGAGAACAAAAAGTTGTTCAAAAACTTTCTCACTTCACGAATGCAGAGAAATCAATCTTTTGACAACAACACCGGAGGAATCACTTTTTGAAGTACCTAATGGTGTCTTAGTACACTTGGCCTGGGTTGCCACCCCTGGACTTTTTTGGCATTCAACAGAAAACTCAGCTTGGTACACGAAAAGTAAGGAATTGATTGATGCTTTCTTTAAGGCAGGAGGAAAAAAGATCATTAATATTGGTTCATGTGCAGAATATTCAGACTTAACCTTGAGTAAAATTACCGAAACCGATGCTATTGGTGGCAACACGCTTTATGGAGCAAATAAATCTGCTTTATCGAAATACATTGAAACAATGCATACCTCTAACTTCACTAATCTTCGTGTGTTTAACCTCTATGGGTTATCTGAAAAATCGGGGCGAATAATTCCAGATTGCATTGATAAATTGAGAAGAGGCGAGCGATTCTTTTTGAATGAGCCAAAACAAATCAGAGATTTTATATATATAGGTGATTTGATAAAAATACTTATAACTACAATAGAAAACAATGCCGTGGGACATCTAAATTTGGGAACAGGAATGGGTATGTCAATAGAGTCAGTTGTAGAATTAATAGAGGAAAAACTGGGAATTTTTGGGAAAGTAGACAAATCAAAGGATTATCCGAGGCCTTCAATGGTTGTAGCCTCAACTACCAAATTCGAAGAAACATTCCCAAATTTTGAATTGACGGGAATTGACGACGGATTGTCTGAAACAATATTCGAAAGAGGAAATTAATATGAACCTAAATCCAGTTCATGTGGCCGTTACCGGACATACAGGTTTCAAAGGATCGTGGTTGATTTTATTATTAAAAACTCTCGGCTACAAGGTTTCTGGCATTTCGTTACCTCCAAAGACTGACACACTCTTTACATTAGCTAATTTAGGTCAATACTTAGATCACAATATCAACATGAATATACTTAATCGAGCCCAACTACAAATAGAACTTGAAAACATTGCACCTGATGTAGTTATACACTTTGCTGCTCAATCGTTAGTTCGTGAAGGTTATAGAGAACCAGTTAATACTTTTGATGTAAACATCACAGGCACTTTGAATGTACTTCTAGGAATTCCAAAATGCGTAAGATCAACTTTGATAATAACAACAGACAAAGTCTATAAACCAAACCAATTACCTGCGCCGTATGTGGAGAATGACGCACTGGGCGGGCTTGATCCCTATAGTGCATCTAAATCTGCCGCCGACTTGTTAACTCAATCCTGGATGGCTAACAATAAAGATATGGCGATTGGGATAGCACGTGCGGGAAATGTTATTGGTGGAGGTGACTGGGCAAAAGATCGGCTGCTCCCGGATTTATTGCGGAATTTCGAGGAGAAACAAAAAGTAATTTTAAGAAATCCACGAGCGATTAGACCTTGGCAGCACGTGTTAGATTGCTTAAACGGATATTTAATGATGATTGATCACATACAAAAGAAAGAGAGTCAATTAATTCTAAACTTTGGTCCTAACCATGAAGAAAAAGCAAGCGTGATGGATGTTTTCAATATTGCTGCTGAATACTGGGGGGCTGATAAAGCCGTGGATATCATTGAAGACTCTATGATGAAGGAATCAGATTATCTCCTTTTGAATTCTTCAAAAGCGATGGAGACTTTAACCTGGGAGAATAAGTTGAAATTATCTGACTCGGTCCAGTGGACTGTTGATTGGCAAAAACAATTTCTTAATGGAGGCGACGCAAGAACCATTACAGAGAATCAAATTTCTCGTTTCCTGGAAATTTCTTGAAATCACCAAAAGATTATTTATTAACTGGGTTTAAACTTTATATCTCCAACTAGGAAGCAGAGTGAACGATCATCTGCTCGGTAGTACCACCTATTTGGCAGTTCTCTGAGAAAACAGCTTGGTTGAACGATTTGGATTAAGTTCCAGCCGATTTCTGGTTGAAATAAAACAGTTACAGTTCTGTCGTAATCTTCTGTTTCTAGATTCATTCCCGAAGCATCATATGCTTGCCAAATTGACTTTGACTCTAAATCTGGCCCATCCACATACTCAAACTCAATACTAATCAAATTTTTAGTTTTTGAATAAAGCCCCAAACATATTTGGTTGCTACTCCAACGAGCAAAATCATTTCCCGGTAGTAAGGATATGTTTGACTTAATCAAATCTATTGGAGGGAAAGTGCCACTTCCAATTATTATTTCAGCATATTGTAGATATCTACTATCCTGTATCTGAAGTCGGTTACTCACCATTCGCGCTGTGTCAGAAAACACAAATTTACCCGCAATATCATTTCGAAATTTTGGAAACAGTATTGCACTGTTAGAATCAAAATTTGTTAAACCCTTAGGAAGGCTACAAACCTTGTTCATTCCAACCCCAAGACTTTGCCCGCCTTCTTGAAGGCCGTATGTATTTTCGGAGATGGATTGTCCGAAGCGCCCGCTCAACCAAATGGACTCTTCGATCGTGGGAGAAGATATTAGGAGAGATTGATTGATTTCAGATTTAATCTTACTGATTTCTTCATACTCATTTGGCTTTATGATATTCGGAAAATTTGTCCATGTTGTTGTCCGAGAGAGGTATGTGATAGAAGTTGAAACAATTAATATGGAAGTAACCAAGGAAATTGTAGTGTATCTCAGACTAATTTTTGTTAAGTAATTGCTGCGAATATCTATAGCACTTGTAACTTTGATAAAAAAGAGTGCAATCAAAAGTGGATAAAACCATGTATTCAGTTTCATTACAAGATACGACTTGTCAGTTATGAAGGCAAATAGCATCAAAGAGAATAATGTTCCATGGACACAGAAAACAGCAGCCTGTTCATATCGAGAGGAGGTAGAGCTCTTGAAAAAACGAAGAGTAGTAACAAAAATAAATACACTCAATACCCAAATTGAACCCAGCACGAACTTTCCGATTTCAAGTTTAAAGGGATAAGGAATTAGCCCCGCAACCAAGGGAGCAAATAATCCACTACTGAATTGAGAAAAAATCTTCAGAGTAGACCAAGAGACTTCTCTAGTTGTATCAGTATTTGTAATCGTCCAAATTAGAAAGCGATTCAAAGAAGTCATTACGGCTGACCCAGCTGAGAAAATAATTGTGATAAACGTGAGTCCAAAAAATACCAAATTCTTAATCATATACGGAAAGATTCTGTCTTCAGAGAATCGAAATATCCATAAATTGTAAAGAGCTATCGCCAATATTGAAACAAAAAACATCGCCGGATAAGCAACGAAAAAAAATAGGGGGATTATGAGTAACGTGATTCGAAGTCGTAAATCTCTTGTTTGCGATAACTTGTATATAAGAAAATAGAGAATTGGTAGCGCAAGTAGTTGACCGAACATAAAATACTGGAATTGCATAATAGAAAATGGTGCTAAAGAGGCAACCAACACAGCAAACTTTATTTTACTGCTTGAGATAGATTTTGCCATACATGCGCGGATAGTGGAGTAAAGTGTATAAAATGAAATTATAAACAGTGATAGACCAAGAAACTGTGCACCACCCCATAAATCCATAAATGGAAGGATTTTGGAAATTGCAAATAAGTAACTAACTCCATAACGATCTAACGTAGAGGAGCTCCAACCTAATGGAAGTAATTCTTGATTCTTGTTTTGCCATTCGTAACTACTTGAACTATTTGCGCTGTGTGTACTCAGCCATTCACCATCTTGGATTGCATAATATGCATCAAAGTTTTGTGACGCGTAATCAAAATTGATTCGTAATATGATTAGACTTAATATTGAGTGTATAGACACCAAAAAGATCAAATCTTTGAGAAAAAAACTTTTAATTAAATCTCTAAACTGATTACTCGTCAAAAGTCTAATTGCAAAGATAGTCAAGAATAGCCCACATGAGTAAGTACCAGCCTTAGTCACGGATATTGAAAGAAAGCTCGAAAGGGCAGTTGAGCTTAGTATTACGGAGATTATGCCTAAAGGGAAAACAAACCCATCCTGAATCGTCCTTCTTGAACTCATTGCACTACCTATAATTGCAAATACAATTATATACAACAGACCTATATACATACGAGACATTGTATCTATAGGTAGTACTCTTTATCCGTTCACACCACTAATTTAGTAGCAAAAGAGCAGGTAAACTATGTCGCCGAATCTTAGTAGTTCCGAGTCCCCAATCACAGTTTCAGTAATAACAACAGTATTCAATGATTTACCGGGTCTCATGAAAACTGGTGTGTCAGTTTTAAATCAAGATTATCCTGTTGAGTGGGTTGTTATGGATGCAGACTCAGGACCTGATACGAGAAATTTTTTGAGTAAATTCGAACCAGGGATTCATTCGATAGTTTGGAAGAGTGAGTGGGATCAGGGACTATATGATGGTATGAATAAAGGTTTTGAACTTTCTACAGGAAATGTCGTTATCTTTCTTAATGCGGGTGACTGTTTAGTGAGTAAACAAACAATTCGAGAAGTGATGGCATCCAAACGCACCAATTCCTGGCACTGGGCAGTTGCCCTAGCAGTTCGGATTAATGAGGAAGGCGTTCCCCGCGCTGTGTGGGAATACCTAAACCCCACACTTCCAGGGTTGGCTCTAGGAACAAGAACTTTTTGTCATCAGGCTACGTTTTATTCAAGGGACTTACTCAGAGAGTTGCCACCATATGACATAAAGAATCTTGCCGCAGACCATTTACTAAATGTCAGAGCCTTTAAAAAGTACAATCCCACAATGCTGACATTCGTAACAACTCATTTTGAAGATGGAGGAGTTAGCTCACAGAGACCTTTCTCTGCATCAATGAAAGATTTGCGTAGAATTAGGAAAGAAGAGAATTTACTGATTGGTAACAATAGAGTAATTGATTTTCTAGCATCATTTATTATTGTCAATATCGTAAGTTTAAGTGGGAATCTATATTCCCTCCTTCGCCTTGTATCTAGGACTATGATTAAAGATAAATACAGAGTGACTCCCCAGTCCTCTAAGAAAAGTGAACTCTAGATTGGAGCAAAAAAAAGTAGTTTTAGTATTTCTTGGAAGTAAAGGCGGAGGGGCTCAAGTTTTATACTCAATTTTGAGAGATCTGGAAATTCAAGAGATAGATGTTTGGATTTGCAAATGCTTAGACACCACTCCAATCTCCACACTTATAAATGTCAGATATACACATTTTCATATCCCTCATAGCATTAAGGATGTATTGAATCCTTTATCATTTTTGAGCAGCTTTGTGAGCTTATTGGTGATGTTTACGAAGTCAATCATTTCGAATAATGTTGTTTTTGTTCAGATAATGCCATCACCAACTGACAGAGTAATTGATTTTGGCGCAAATATCCGGGAAAACTCAATAGTACGCTTGATTCACGACAGTGTTTCTCACCCAGGAGAAAATTGGCCAACCAAGAGAGCTATATCAACGAGAGCAAGAAAAGCGGACCAAGTTATAGTATTTTCGAAATATGTTGCGAGTCAGATTAGCGATTTCTGCAAAGAATCTGTATTGCTTTGTAATTTACCTAGTGTACATTTTGCGGGTTCTGGTGAGCACACCCTTACTAAGAAATTCCGAGACATTTTCAGTGTAAAGGATGTGCCAGTAATACTTTTTTTAGGCAGAATTGTTGATTATAAGGGGATTGACAAGTTTCTGGATGAATTACAACATGTTCGGTTACCCTACCGATTTGTGATTGCTGGAGAAGGAAAGTTTTATAGTTCATTAGCCACTTTTGATAAAGTTGCTGTTGTCAATAGATGGCTAAGTGACGAGGAATTTAACTATGCATTAAACGAAGCCAACATTGTGGTATTTCCATATTTAGAGGCATCACAATCGGGCATAATCCCAGTTGCTAGGAGTAAATCAAAAATTATTTTGAGCACAACAGTAGGTGGTTTATCTGAACAACTAAGCAACTATCACAGCGCCTATATATATCCAAAAATCACCAAATTTGAAATAGAAAATGTCCTAAAGGCAGCTAGCGAATTTTCCTCAAAACAATCAAATTCCACAGATGTTCCCAAAGGCCGCGAGATTTCTATTGTTTTAAAGGATCTGATTCAAAAATTTGGTTAGCTCTTCACCACTTCTGTTGTAAAACCTCCACGGCATTCCAAGAGTTGTTATGTAAGTTTCTACGTCGGAGCCTACGTATGGGATCTAGAAATTGACCGCGCCCTTTGCGGTATAAAGCATTTCCCCAATCTTGCTCTCGGTCATATTGCCAATCGACTAACCTAAAACCCTTACTCTTAAGTTGAGTATCTATTTCTGACCACCTTGCGCTACCCCGGTACATTTCAATTTTGGTCACCTCGCAATATACCCATTTAGAGTTAGCCAGGATCTGTGTTGAACCCTCGAGAACTTGAGATTCTGCACCCTGAACATCTAGTACCAGTAATCCCTCTTCATAGAATCTCAGATTTAGTTCATCTAGCGTTTTAGAAGAAACTGTGACCTTCTGTGCAGTTTTTGCACCCTTAGAGACCTTTACAATATTCATTGGCGTCATGAGGCTAGAGGAATAAACATCATCAGAGATTCCCATATCAAATAATTGACCTGATTCAGACCACAATGCCGCTTCAACTACTTCATTTAAAGGGTACTTGTAAACATTTTTTCTTAGTTCATCGATTATGTTTGGTAGAGCTTCGACCCAATAAATCGGAAACATATTTAATTCAAAATATGTTGGAGCCTCTTCTCCCGTATGCGCTCCACAATGAATTACGGGAATTCTAGCTTTGCTCTCCCATATTTTTCTAAAGTGGTAAAAACTTATTTCGGTATTCTTGTTTAACATTACAAATCTCCTTCTTTGGAGCAATATTTGGTGGCTTGGGCCGGGATCGAACCGGCGACCTAACGATTTTCAGTCGTTCGCTCGTACCAACTGAGCTACCAAGCCAAACAAGGTTTTAATATCGGCTAC
>Ga0209550_10003472_pt1 | contig 15017 bp, 13 predicted proteins | sample LauGreSuBDMM15SN_2_FD_187567 | JGI IMG/M metagenome (GOLD analysis project Ga0209550, IMG submission 187567) | Freshwater lake microbial communities from Lake Michigan, USA - Su13.BD.MM15.SN (SPAdes) (version 5) | ecosystem: Environmental > Aquatic > Freshwater > Lake | place: Lake Michigan...
GTAATATATTTATCCGTTAAAAATCTAATTTTCCGAAAGTGAATAAATAGTTTACAAGAACTCACCCATAAATATTCTTTGATCACCCCTAACTCAAATTAAAGATGAGGTTAAAATGAAATTCTCTAAATCTATCTATTATCTCTTTGTATTGGTCTTCATTAGTTTTTCTTCCTGTAGATCCATACCAGGTTATAAACCAGGCCCTTCCCCTGAGTTTACATCATTTGATGACTTTTATAAACTAAAACTTTCCAAAAGCAAGGAAATGAATGTAAGACCTGGAAATGAAGAAAAATTAATTCGTAAATCTCCAGGAAAGACCCCCATTGCAATTCTCTACATTCATGGATTTGGTGCTTCTAGAGCTGAGGGAGAAGAGGTGGTCGATAAACTTGCGGACACATTCCAAGCCAACACATACTATCTTCGCCACCCCGGTCATGGTACTACATCAGAAGATCATCGTGATAGAATATACTTTGATTACTTGGAAGAGGGGAGGATTGCTTTGAAGATGATGAAACTTCTGGGAGATAAAGTTATCATAGTGGGTACTAGCATGGGTGGATTGGTGGCAACTTACCTAGCTTCCAGGTATCCTGAAGATGTAAATGGACTGATCTTAGCATCCCCATTTTATGATTTTGAGGATAAAACCTCTAGAATTCTAAATTTTTATGGCGGTGTCTCCCTTACACATATGCTCTTTGGAAAAATTAGGGATATTAGTTATAATAAATGGAAGCCCGAAATCCAAAAACTTTCAACTCCTGAGTATGATAACTTTTGGACTACCAAACAATACTTTGAAGCTCTCATTCCACTCAATGATTTACGAAGGGCTGTATCTACGGATGAAACTTACAAAACTATACAAACTCCCACTTTGCTTATGTATTATTATAAAAATGAGGTGGAAAAAGACAGGGCTGCGAGTGTGAAAATGATGGTAAATGTTTTCAATGAGTTTCCCTCAACCAAACAACCGGGGAGCTTAAATAAATTGGTAAATATTGAGAATGGAAATCATATTCTTTTGAGTAAATATATCAATATAGATAAAAAACTTGTAACTTTTGAGATGGAAACCTTTATCAAAAATTTTGTGGTTAAGAAATAGGAAATTGGCTTCTTTAAAATAAGAAAAATTCATTTTTTAAAAACGTGTAAGTACAAAAAAAAGCAGGCTGATAAACAACCTGCTTTTTTTATTTCAAAGTGAAATCTAATCTTATCTGAGTAACTGGAGAACAGATTGTGATCTTACATTTGCTTGTGCTAACATAGCTGTTCCGGACTGTACAAGAATTTGGTTCTTTGTAAAGCCTACAGATTCTTCAGCCATATCCGCGTCTCTGATTCTAGATTCAGAAGCTTGTGTATTTTCATAAGCACTCATGAGACCTTTTGCTGCATGCTCAAGTCTGTTTTGGTATGCACCGAGGTTAGCTCTTTGCTTGCTTACTTTGTAGATTGCATCGTCAAGAGTTCCTACTGCATCGTTAGCTGAATCAGCTGTAGAAAGAGTAAGAAGTGTTCCATCCCCTCTTTTTAGAGAGAGAGAAGCAGATGTCATAGTTCCAATGAAAACTCTTTCTCTTTGGTGGATGTTTGCACCAACATGAAAGAACATAGAAGCTACTCTGGATCCTCTTGCAAAATCACCTTGTAAAAGGTTCATTTTGTTAAATTCTGCTTGAGAAGCAATTCTATCGATTTCATCAACCAACTGAGAAACTTCTACTTGGATCATTTGACGATCTTCAGGTGTATAGATACCGTTAGAAGCTTGTACTGCCAATACTCTCAATCTCTGGAGAATATCTCCAGTTTCTTGAAGGTAACCTTCAGTAGTTTGGATCATAGAAATTCCATCTTGGGTATTTCTTTCAGCCTGACGTAAACCGTTGATTTGTGAACGCATTTTTTCAGAAACTGCTAATCCAGATGCATCGTCTGCTGCTTTGTTGATTCTAAGACCGGAAGAAAGAACTCCCATGTTTTTAGAAACTTCTTCGTTTTGGTTTTTGAGGACTCTTTGTGAGTTGATTGCTGATAAATTGTGGTTGATAATCATTTTGTTTCCTCCATGAAACAAGTTGTTTATTTTTTTTGTGTGTAGATTCCATCCCTGGAATCTTTTTTTGTCTGGTTTGGGTTTCCCCGTTTTCGAGGGTGATAAGTCCTCTAGATTCTTAAAAAGGTAACTTTTATAGAATCAACCTAATAACAAAACATACAAAAAATAAGTCAACTAAAATCGGAAAAAAATGAAATTTACTGAATAAAAATAAGTAAATAAAAAAAAATAGGAAGGAAAGGGTTGGATCAAGGCTGACCCAACCCTAAAAAATTCTTAGAAACCCCGACCAGTTTTTGCTATGTTCATGTACCAACCATTCACATCAAAGAAGTTTTGACCGCTCCATTCAAAATTGGTTGCCTGGAGATGATCAATACCTGTTGCATACCACTTTGCTGAGGGTGTTCCTTTGAACGTCCCATACTGTTGAGAAGTTAAGGGAACAACCCCATCATTGTCACCACCCAGACTGTAAAACAACCCACCCGCCCAAGTAATTGGGTGTGTAAGTGCCATTATAGGGTGTTGGATTGGATCAGCAAATGCCATCTTAGAACCATAGGAATAGTATTTAATTCCCGATACAACAGGTGTAGTCTTGTTAAACGCATTTACAAAGCTCACTGTCAAAGACTGACCCATTGCAATGACATCTTGGGGACGACCATCGCGATAGACAAGTTTAGCAAGTAAACTGAGTGCAGAATTTGCAAATGGTTTTAACCAGGAAGGAAGAGCACCTAATACTATGTCAGCCATAGGAGCACCCTTGTGTAAAGAGTTAACTGTAGAAACAGATGCAACTTTACTAGAGAACCCCAAATTAGTAGTTAAATACCTGACCACAAGCCCACCCTGAGAATGACCCACTAGATGAACTTTCGTGCATCCATTGAGTGGCATCCAAGATTCGAGTTGGGTCTTGGTTTGCCTAGCTCTTGTATCCAGACTATTTGCTGCTGAAGAACCGGGAGTAGTAACCTTTGCACCCTGATCTCTCAGATATTGATCCACTCCACCCCAGTACTTAACCAAGCCCCCCGCTAGACCTTTGGTATCATCAAATCCTAGGATCCCATGAACCAAAGCAATGCACATACCCGAGAGAGGTTTGGTAGATGTTTGAGCAGAGAGATTGGTAAATCCAGATAGAAATACCGCCAGAGTTATTGTTAGAATTGTTAATTTATTTTTCACTTGAAGCTCCTTTTTCATTTTTAAAATAGTAGGGTTTTTGCCCTTTGTTTTTGATAAAACATGCAACTAGAAATGCAAGTCATTTTATTGACTTTGTGAATTCTTCTAATTCTTTTCTTCTGGTGTATGCACCCGCATCTTCCTCACCTAACATTTTTATGCGTAGAGCATTTAATTTTTCCTCTTTTTCTTTAGTGGGGAGTGAGGCATTTTGGGATGAAAACTCCTCGGCTTTTTTTTCATAGTCTTGGATCTTTTTTTCTTCTTTAGCAATTTCATCTTGGACTTTTTGGAGTTTTTCTACTCCTTCCTTTCCAAAATACTTCAATTGAGTTTTTTGGAGAATGGTGTTTTTATCATCCATGCTAAGTTTTGATAAATCACTTTCCCGTAAGGAAAGTTCGGTTTGGTAGTTATTATAGGGATCTTCTCGTTTGGTTATGTTATCAAAATAAGATCCAAGTGTTTTTTTCTTCAAATCTTCATATGATTTCACTTTCTCATCCCCTGAGAGTTTTTTAGTGGATTCGAGAAAGTCTTTTTGTGAATTTAGAAATTCTACTGTAGCTTCCTCCATTCCAAAAACCAATTTTGAATTTTCTTCCTTAAAAACTTCCCGCCGTTTTTTCTTGAGAAGCTCATACTTTTCCTCAAATTTTAATGAGTCTGAAATTTCAAATTCCCTCAGTGCTATTTCGTATCGAAAATAGTCTTTAAAAAGTTTTTTAAGAAGTTCATTGTCGGGAGGTGAATAAGATTTATCAATGTGAGATATTATAATTTCATTGCATTGCTCAGGTTTATAATCTTCGGGACAAAGTCTTCGAAGTTTCCATACTTCCCAAACAAAATTAATCTCCCCTGTTTTCAGCTTATCACTAAACTCTGAATAATTTAGAAGAACTTCTGAATCTAGGACACTCGAGGAATCTCCAAATTCACCGGGAACTCCCATTGGGAAGAGCTTAGAAGTATCACTCTCATTTAAATTTTTAATATCTGAATTTATTGATTCGTCATTCTTCATTTCTTTTTGAGGTGATTGTTTTGTATAAATAAATATTATAACTAATAATACTATAGCCAGAAGTGCAATGAGTAAATTTTTTTTATTTTCAAACATGTAAGATCCTTTTTATTTTTGGTTTATAATTTTTTCTAGAGGAGATAGATTTTTACACTTACATTGTCTTGGTAAAAAGAAAAGTTATTTTTATTTTTTAAAGAGAGAAGGGTAGCGACACAGGGATTCGAACCCCGGACCTGCGGATTATGATTCCGTTGCTCTAACCAGCTGAGCTATGTCGCCTTTTTTTCCATAGTTTTAGAAAAGAATCCCCAGTCAAATTGAAACTAATTGGATTCTATAAATAATATTGACGAATTATAAAAAGAATATTATGTCTCAATAATGGGAAAAAATTCCGAGATTCTATTTAAATCAAAGTCATTGTATGTCAAAAAAAGTAATTTACCCGATGCGGGATTAGGTCTTTTTGCAGGTATACCATTCAAGAGAGGGGAATCCTTAGGCCCATACAATGGAAAGTTATTGACAATGGAAGAGTGCAATAAGGAAAATTATCTCCCACTATGGGGACATATGTTAGATATGACGAACATTGAGGGGATTGAACCATACGTAGCCTTACATCCCTCGAAATCCATGATACTACGATTTATAAACCATGCACCGGGGAGTGTAGATGGAAAAAAAATCAAGGGTAAATTGGGAGTGAATGTTGAATTTAGTAAGATAGATCTTCATCCTTTTATTGAAATCCGTGCCACTAAGGATATCGAAAAAGATTCAGAAATCTATCTCAACTATGGTCTCGGTTTTTCAAAGCTATTCCTACAAAATTCCAACTTAAAAAAGTTTTATTTAAAGCAAAGATAGTACAATTCACTTGACTTCCTATCCTTGTGTAAAATGGTTGGAATTCATTGGCGTCGTGGCCAAGTGGCTAAGGCATGGCTCTGCAAAAGCTTGATCCCCGGTTCGAATCCGGGCGACGCCTATTATCCATCCGCCCGGATGGTGGAACTGGTAGACACACAGGACTTAAAATCCTGTGTCCGTAAGGACGTGCGGGTTCGACCCCCGCTCCGGGTAAATCCTATCAATTTATTTCTCTTGTTCAGTTAATATAAACAACGCAATTTTGGCAAAAAAATTAGGGAATAAATAAATTCTACGAGAAGACGTGAAGAAAACTGAATTTTCTATATTGTAATTTTGATCCTTGCAATACTCTTCAAAATCTTTGATGGATAAAAAATGAAGATTCGGTGTGTTGTACCATAAGTAGGGGAGTAGGTCTGTTACGGGTGTTCGACCCTTTAGTAATACATTTAGTCTAATTTTCCAGTGTCCAAAATTCGGGAAAGAAACAATCACTTTTTTCCCTATTCTTAAGGATTCTTTGATTATATTTCCTGGATTTCTAGTTTCTTGGATGGATTGGTTTAAGAGTACAAAATCAAAGCTTTTGTCTAAATGATGGTCCAAACCACTGTCAAGGTCTCCATGGTGAACCATGACTCCTTTTTCAATGCATTTATAAATTTCAGATTCATCCTTCTCTATTCCCATACCAAATACTTTTTTTTGTTTTAGGCGGGAGAGCAGGGTTCCATCCCCACACCCAAGGTCAATCACACGACTGCCACTGGGAATTGTATTGTAGAGATAAAGAAAATCTAATCTATTTGTGAATGAAAATGTCATACTAACGCCTGTAAGATGTCTCTAAAAAATGATGGATCAAATGTGCTTGTTCTTGGTTATAAATTAAAAAAGAGTCATGACCTTTAGAAAAATTGATTTCACAAAAGGTGACAGGGACCATATTAACTTCTAAGGAACGAACAATTTCTCGGGATTGGTATGGGGGGTACAACCAATCGGATGTAAAGGCAATTACTAAAAATTCCGCTTTAACGGAGGATAGGGCTAATGTTAACTCTTTGCCCCTGCCTAGACTAAAGTGGTCTAAGGCTTTGGTTACATAGATATATGAATTTGCATCAAATCTATCCACAAAATTTTCCCCTTGGTAAAGGAGATAACTTCCAACTGCAAAATCAGTGTTTTTTATATTACCACGTGGAGGTTTTCGGCCAAATTTTTCCCTCATTGACTCATCACTGAGATATGTGATATGCCCAAGCATCCTAGCCAATGACAAACCTATTTTTGGATTATTTTCTCCATATTCACCATTGTTCCAATTGGGATCTGTTTGGATAGCTTGCCTACCTACCTCGTTGAATGATATTTGTAATGCAGAATGTTCGGAGGTGGTGGCTAAGATAATACATTTTTCTAAAAGATCAGGGTAGGACACAGACCATTGCAATGCCTGCATTCCGCCCATACTCCCACCTGTGACACAAAAGAGTTTTGTGATACCTAAGTATTCAATTAGCTTTTTTTGGGCATTGACCATATCTGATATAGAAACAAATGGGAATCCAGATTGGTAGGGCTTTCCAGTTTTGGAATTGGTAGATCTAGGTCCGCTACTTCCCATGCACCCCCCAATTACATTGCTACTGATTATATAATATTTATTTGTATCTAATGGTTTTCCGGGACCGATGTACTCATCCCACCATCCAGTTTTATTTGTTTTTACATGAACACCTGCAGCGTGAGCATCTCCAGAGAGAGCATGGCATACAAGGATTGCATTGTCTTTATTTTCAGAAAGGGTTCCATACGTCTCGTAGGCGATTTCTAAAGGGGAGAGCTCAAAGCCTCCCTCTAAAATCAGATTATCTATAGTGACAAAATTGGTCTCTACGTTCCCTATGGACCCCGATCTAGTTGACATATCTACACTTTTTTCAGTGCTTCTTCCAAGTCAAAGAGAAGATCATCGATGTGCTCTAACCCAACAGATAATCTTACGAAATCTGGAGTTACGCCCGCTGTTTTTTGTTCAGCTTCTGTCAATTGGGAGTGAGTGGTGGAAGCGGGATGGATCGCTAAAGATTTAGCATCTCCCACATTCGCCAAGAGAGAGAAGATTTCCAAACTATCTATGAATTTTTTTGCCTCGGGAACTCCACCCTTGATACCAAATCCTACAATAGCCCCAAAAAGTCCTCGCTTGTGATACTTCTTAGCTAATGCATGAGTTTTATCTGTTGGAAGCCCGGGATAATTTACCCAACTAACTTTTGGATGTTTGCTCAAGAATTCAGAAACTTTTAGAGCATTCTGGGAATGCCTTTCTACTCTTAGGTGTAGGGTTTCAATTCCCTGTAAAATTTGCCATGAATTGAAGGGAGATATACTTGCTCCAATATCTCGTAATCCTTGGACCCTAGCTTTGATGATGTAAGCAATATTCACTCCACCAAAAGGCTCAAATTTTCCAAATACATCCCAATATTTTAAACCATGATAGCTTGGATCGGGTTCAGTAAAATTTTTAAATTTACCATTTCCATAGTTAAACTTTCCACTGTCGACAATGATTCCACCTATCGAAGTTCCATGGCCACCTAAAAATTTAGTGAGTGAATGTACTACAATGTCTGCCCCGTGGGCTATGGGATTTACCAAATAGGGAGATGGGAGAGTGTTATCAACTATCAAAGGAACTCCAACATCATGTGCAATTTTAGAAATTGCTTCAATATCTTGGGTATCTAATTTAGGATTTCCTAATGTTTCAATATAAAAAGCTCTAGTTTTGTCATTGGCTGCGGCTCTAAAATTTTCGGGATTGGATGAATCTACAAATTTTACATGTATCCCTAATTTTGGAAATGTATAATGAAATAGATTATATGTTCCACCATACAAAGAAGACGAAGCAACGACTTCTTGGCCTGCTTCCACTATGTTTAAAATAGCCAATGTCTCTGCAGCCTGACCCGATGCTGTCGCTAAAGCGGCTACACCACCCTCTAATTGGGCTACTCTATTCTCTAAGACATCTGTGGTAGGGTTCATAAGTCTTGTGTATATGTTTCCAAACTCTTGCAGTCCAAAGAGCCTTGCAGCGTGGTCAGTGTCTTTGAAGACATAAGAGGTAGTTTGGTAGAGGGGTACTGCCCTCGAAGTTGTGGTTGGATCAACTGATTGCCCGGCATGAAGGGCAATGGTTTCTTGTTGAAGTTTTCTGGACATGGATTTTCTCCAAAAAAAGAATATTTTCTACCATGTTTCCTCCAGGAGAATAAAAGTCAAGAAATAATCCAATAAATTGAATTTAATTATAGTATATTGGAAATTTCCTTCCATTATTAATTTTATAAATATATTTTTGATCCAAAGTATTCCTTATTTTTTCATTTATTTAATGACAGAGAGAGAATGAATTGAAATTCTAAATTTAGAATTCTCACTTGAGAAGAAATTTAATCTAGCAGGGTATTGTATGAAAATTCATGAGTATCAAGCAAAGGAAATTCTCGGCAAGCACAATGTCAGAGTACCCTTTGGTGTAGTGATCGATAAGGTAGAAGATGCCTCTAAAGCATATGATGAGGTGGCACGTTACTCTTCAATTGTTGTGGTAAAAGCTCAAATCCATGCAGGTGGTAGAGGAAAGGGGGGCGGAGTAAAGGTCACAAAAGCTAAGAGTGAAGCTTTGTCTGCCGTTGAAACAATTCATGGTATGCAATTGGTGACTCACCAAACTGGACCTGTAGGTAAAAAAGTTCTCAAAGTATATTTAGAACAGGGGATTGATATAGCAAAAGAGTACTACGTAAGTATTCTATTGGATAGATCCTTAAAAAAAACTATCTTTATGGCCTCCCAAGAAGGTGGAATGGACATAGAGGAAGTTGCTGAAAAATATCCAGATAAAATTATAAAAATTGCAATCGACCCAGGCATAGGGCTTCAACCCAACCAGGCTAGAGAGCTTGTATTCAAACTCAATCTGCCTCCTGAATCCATGAAAAGTGCAATCTCATTTTTTACAGCTTTGTACGACGCTTATATGAAAGAGGATTGTTCAATGTTAGAAATCAATCCACTCATCCTAACCAAACAAAATGAGATCATTGCCGGGGACTGCAAAATCACATTGGATGAAAATGCCCAATACCGTCATCCCGACACAGAAGCTTACCGAGACAAAACAGAAGAAGATCCATTAGAACTAAAAGCTAGTGAATACAACCTAAATTATGTAAAGCTCGATGGAAACATTGGTTGTATGGTCAATGGTGCGGGACTTGCAATGGCAACTATGGATGTCATCAAATATGCCGGTGCAGAACCTGCTAACTTTTTAGATGTGGGTGGTGGGGCAAATGTCAATACCGTAAAAAATGGATTTGAAATTATTCTCGGTGATCCTCATGTAAAGGCAATATTTGTAAATATATTTGGTGGAATTGTTCGTTGTGATCGTGTTGCACAGGGTATTGTAGAAGCAGCTAGATCAGTAAATATTAAAGTTCCCTTAATGGTAAGACTCAAAGGTACAAATGCTGAAGAAGGAAAAAAAATTCTCAATGATTCTGGACTCACCATTGTAGTGGCTGATGAACTTTCTGATGCTATACAAAAAATTCCAGGGCTAATAAAATAAGGATAATAGAATGTCAGTACTAGTTGATAAAAATACAAAAGTGGTAGTTCAAGGTATTACAGGGAAAGAAGGTGCATTCCACACTTCTCAAATGATAGAATATGGAACCAAAGTAGTTGCAGGTGTTACTCCCGGAAAAGGTGGACAGAAGAGTGAACATGGAGTTCCAATTTTTAACACACTAAAAGATACCATAAAGAATGAAGGTGCAAATGTTGCGGCAATTTTTGTTCCCCCTGCATTTGCTGCAGATGCAATTATAGAAGGAGTATTAGCAGAAATTCCTTTGATTGTTTGTATAACAGAAGGAATACCTGTAAATGATATGTTAAGAGTTTGGAGTGTACTTCGTAATTCAAAATCCAGACTGATAGGTCCCAATTGCCCGGGAGTAATTAGTCCTGGAAAATGTAAAATAGGTATTATGCCAGGATTTATTCACAGAGAAGGAACGATTGGAGTAGTATCACGATCAGGAACTCTTACTTACGAATCTGTAGGTCAGTTATCTATTCAGGGACTCGGACAATCTACCTGTATAGGAATTGGTGGAGATCCAATTATTGGAACAAACCACACGGATGCTCTGAAACTATTAAATGAAGATCCAGAGACTGAAGGAATAGTGATGATTGGTGAGATAGGCGGAACAGCAGAAGAAGAAGCGTCCGAATATATAAAAGAACATGTAAAAAAACCAGTTGTTGGATTTATCGCAGGACAAACTGCACCTCCCGGAAAGAGAATGGGACATGCTGGGGCTATTATCAGTGGGGGAATGGGTACGGCAAAGTCAAAAATGGATGCAATGAAAAGTGCTGGTGTTCATGTATGCGTTTCTCCTGCAGATATTGGTGTTACAATGAAAAAAGCATTGGGAAAATAAAATGAAATCTATCCTCTTATTTATCTCATTTTTCTTATTTTGTTTTACTTCTTTATTTTCCCAAAAAGGAAATATTGTTAAAAAAAATGAGAATCCTGCGAATTTAAAACTTACTATCAAAGAAGCAGTTCAAAGGGCAATTGAACACAGTCCTGAAATACGCAATACATCCTTTGAATTAGTAAAAGTAGATTCTAATTTTTTAAAATCAGAATCTAAATATTCCTGGAGATTGATAGGAGGAGTAGATTCCCAAAAATCTATCAATCCTGATAACCAATTGAATTTTTTCACTGGAACAAAGGTTACTACAGATAAGATCAGTGGGGGCATTGAAAAAGTTTTCAACACAGGAACTTATTTTAAAACCGAGATTTCAACCACAAGATTTGACTCGAATGCGTTTGAGGATCCCGTTAGAAATGCCTCCAATGGATTCAGTGGATTGGCATTGCCAGCATTGTATACCGGTGCTGTAACTGTAACACTAAGCCAGGATATCTTGAAAAATAGTTTTGGTATCCAGGATAAAAATATACAAAAGATAATAAAAAACCAAGGGGAAATTGGAAAATTAGATCTAGGCTTTAAACTTTCTACAACAATTGTAGATACACTCATAACTTACTGGTCTTCCATAATATCTGATTCGAGTGTTAAAACATTTGAACAACTCTTAAAAAATTCAAAAGATGTTAGAGATTTAACAAAACAAAAAGCGACTCTAGGACTCGCAGAATCATTTGAAATTAACCAATGGAATGCATTGGTATCACAAACAGAAAATCAACTCGAAAAAGCAAAGCTTGATAATGAAGAAAATAGAAGAAAACTGATAAGAATCCTAAATCTCCCACCAGAAACTCAATTTGGAGAAATGACTGATTTGAGATTGGATTTGCCTTCTGATATAAACTTTGAAAAAGATTTAGAATATGCATTTAAAAATAGAAATGACTGGAAGGGTATTGCGTTTAAAAAAGAAATTGCTCAAATGTCTCGAGACAATGCAAAAAACAATGCACTCCCCTCGGTTAAATTTACTGGAATTAGATCATCAAAATCCCAAACAATTTTAACACCGCAATACAACTTTACCAATACAGACACGGGGGTACCCACTGCAAAGTTTTGGGATGGGACTGCCAACTTAAAAATTGAATATCCGATTTTGGACAAAGGAGTACGGGCGGATATTAGGGATTCTGAAATTCTAAATGCTCAGGTAAAAATCCAAGAAGATGATCTTTATAAAGAAATAATAAATGATGTGCATAATAAATATGACCAAGTAATTGTAGGGCATAAAATCTTAGAAAATGCAATTTCAACTACAAAACAATCAGAAGCATACTACAAAGGAATTTATAATAGTTTTCGTTTGGGTAGATTCAATGCCTTAGCAGTAAAAAATGCTTTGGATACATATGTTCAAAATCAGCTCCAAGAAATCCAGGCAGGAATAAATTATAATATCAATCTAATGAGATATGATTTGTCTAAAAATGCACTTTTGGAGAGATTTGAGATCAATGTAGATAAATTAGTACCAGAGTTTTAAATTAAATTTAACTTATAATTTAATACAAATTTTTCCAAAGTGTTTTCCTGATTTTAGGTAGGAAAATGCTTCTTTGAATTCTGTAAGATGAAATTCTTTGTCTACTATGGGAATGATATTATTGAATTCTATGGCTCTATTCATAGACTCAAATGCTGATTTACTACCCACGAGAATTCCCTGGACTTTGATATTTTGCATGAGGATGGGGAGTAAATTTAAAGTTGCTGAGCTACCACCCAATATACCAATCAAACTAATCTGACCAAATGGTTTTAATGCCTTTATGGATTCTTCTAGGGTTTCTGAGCCACCAACTTCAATCACATGGTCTGCACCTAAAGTAGTAATTTTTTTTATTTCTTTGCCCCAATTTTTTAGCTTCTTATAATTTAAAACAGTGGAAGCACCCAGAATAGAAAGCTTTTCTTCTTTGTCTTCACTTCCTGTAATAGAAATTACCTCTGCACCAAAGAGTTTGGCAAATTGAATGGCAAAAATTGAAACTCCACCCGATCCCTGTGTTACTATGATATCTCCAGGATTTGTCTTACCAAACTCGGTGAGCGAAGACCATGCTGTCAATGCTGCACAGGGGAGAGTAGAGCCCTCCAAAAAAGAAAGATTGTGTGGCAATAAAACCAAACCTTTTTCTGGGAAGACCCTATATTCCTGAAGGGTACCCTCGAGAGGTCCACCCAAAGTCTTTTTTATATCCCTATGAGAAGCCTTTCCTGAGATCCAATTAGATGCAAATACACCCAATACATGATCTCCAATTTTCCAGTCTTCCACATCCTCACCCAGTTCAACAATTTCACCTGCTGAGTCACTGCATGGAACCATTGGTAATTTATAATTTGGGTTGTATTTTCCTTCAACTGTGAGATAGTCACGATAATTTAGTGATACAGATTTGATGTTTACCAATACCTCACCCCTCTTGGGACGAGGTATTTCTTTTTCAGTGAGAGTGAGATTTTCTATTCCAAATGATTTGATCTCTACTGATTTCATTTATTTTAGCTTTTCCCCATACCCAAAGAAGGTGCACTCACCAGGATAGACATGTTTCCATATGGATGTTTATTTTCTCTCATGAGTTGGTGTGATAATCCTGTTTCTTCAAAAGTAAATGTTTTAGAAAGGGCTGGATCTACTTTTTTTTGTATTACAAGATTGTTTAAATCCCTACAATTTTCATCGTTTGCAAAATGTGAACCTTGGAATCTCTTTTGACGCATCCATAGATACCTTAGATCCATAGTAGCATTGAAACCTGTAGTACCCGCACATATTACAACCATACCACCCGTTTCGCATACAAATGCTGAAGTTGGAACTGTAGATTCTCCGGGATGTTCAAATACGATTTGTGGATTTTTTCCTTTCCCTGCTATTTCCCAAATAGCCTTTCCAAATTCCCTAGCTCCTTTGGTCCACTCGGCAAAAACTTCTGCTTTGTTGATGTCGGAAGTTATGGCTCCCCAATGTTTAAAGTTATTTCGATTGATTACACCTGCTGCTCCCAGCTTCATACAAATTTCCCTTTTGTCTTCTGAGGAAACAACCGCAATGGGGACTCCACCTGCCGCTTTCACAATTTGGATCGCCATGGTTCCAAGACCACCTGATCCACCCCAAATTAAAACAACATCATCTTTTTTAACATCGTTGGGTTTCCAATGGTGAAGCATTCTATAGGCAGTGGCAGCAACCAGCATATAGGCTGAGGCTTCCTCCCAGTTGAGATGTTTGGGTTTGGGAAGACATTGGTGGGCCTGTACTTTTGTGAATTGGGCAAATGATCCCCAATTGGTTTCATAACCGTAGATGAGTTGGGAAGGGGCAAACATGGGATCTTTTCCGGCTTTGACCCAGGGATCGTTTCTATCCCATATACCACAATGTACTACAACTTCATCTCCAACTTTTACATTTGATACGTCTTTTCCAATTTTATAAACTATTCCAGAAGCATCCGAACCACCTATGTGAAATTTTTCTGGTTCACCTTTTTTGTTTCTGGTTGCAATTACATCTACAGGATACCCCAATGCAGACCAAACATTGTTGTAATTGACACCAGCTGCCATTACGGCAACAAGGACTTCATCATCTGCTAAGGAAGGTATTTCAATCTCTTCCACTTTAAATGCATCTTTTGGCTCACCATATCTTTCAGGTCTGACAACCTGTGCATACATTTTTTTTGGTACAATGCCAAGGGGAGGTAGGGTTCCAACAGGAACAATATCAGGTATTTGTGTCATAGTGATTCTCAAGAAATTTTATATGTATAGTTTTGCCACTCAAATTTTTCTTTTAACTCATCACTTTGGTTTTAATAAAAATGATGAAAAATCAAAAAAACTGTTTTCAAGTTTGAAAAATCAAAATATTATGTCTCTAAGGTATAACACTTGGATTTAAATAGAGAGCAAATAGAAGCAGTAAATTCCATCAATGGACCACTCCTTATATTTGCCGGGGCTGGATCAGGAAAAACTAGGGTCATTACAAACAGAATCATTCGAATGGTGGAAGAATTACATGTAGATCCCAAAAAAATTGTAGCCCTTTCCTTTACCAATAAAAGTGCGAAGGAAATGAAAGAACGAATTTATAAATTAATAGGAAGAAAAAAAATAAATGGAATTGAACTTTCTACATTTCATGCCCTGGGTTTAAAAATATGCAAACTTCACATTGAAAAGATAGGAT
>Ga0209550_10003473_pt1 | contig 15014 bp, 21 predicted proteins | sample LauGreSuBDMM15SN_2_FD_187567 | JGI IMG/M metagenome (GOLD analysis project Ga0209550, IMG submission 187567) | Freshwater lake microbial communities from Lake Michigan, USA - Su13.BD.MM15.SN (SPAdes) (version 5) | ecosystem: Environmental > Aquatic > Freshwater > Lake | place: Lake Michigan...
CATTGTGAACTTTGCAGCACAGTATACATTTTTGATGACCTCCGATTTGAACCTGTCTATGAGCCACGGGATGCTCGTGTTCTGCGACTTGCACGATGGACATTTCTTTTATTTTTTCTGCAAATTTTGCTGTATCTACTCTATTTATTATACACGCCTATCATTAGGCCACAGGATCTTGAATTTACACCTGTTCAAGATGGTTTAATTTCAATGGGTCGGGCTGTGCCTTATATGCTACTGGTTTTAGCGGGGCTTCAAATGATTGTGCTTGTTCCAGCAATACGGATCTTGAATGACAAGATTCGGTATTTCCGTTATCTTATGCGTCCTGTGGGACTGAAATTGAATCCTATTTTATTCATATGTATACTCATTGGATCCTTTGTCATGTCCTTTTATTTACCTATTCCAGGTTCCGTTATATATACACAATTTATATCCTATCTCTATGATATACACTGTCATACTGTAAATCGGATTAATACAGGAGTTCTTGAGCAGTTTTATTTGGCCTGAAATCAAGACAATGCAATCCGAATGTACTCTCCCCACAATAGTCCATGTAGAGAAACCCGTCTTCATTACCATGTGTATGAAAGAGTTCCCGCATCAGGGAGCCTGTGGTCGGCAGACTGTTTCCAATAAACACAAACAGTGCTTTATCGGATGGGAGTTCCATCCGTTTACGAATAACAAACACAAATTGCCCTAGTGTCAGATCGGCGGGGACTAGAAATTTGTTTTTATCAATGGCAGGCATTGTTTTATCGGCGCGGGGCGATCGTTCCACAATGATCGGGATTCGTCCAGGAAATTTCTCACGAATTCGGCGTGCTTCTGTGGAACGTGTTTCAAAGGAATGTGTTTCTCGGAAGGGCATCTACTTGTTTCACGTATAATCTAATAGGAGTCGGCAGGGACCGCAGTATGCTTATTGCCCACTGCATCATCGCATAATTTATAGAGACTGCTGCGATCACCTAGATCATTTAAGTCCCCAATTAACCGATAAATATCAACATCTTTGCTTTGTAAAACAGATGCAAGACGGGGTCCAAAAAAACTAGTTGCAATTCCTCGTAGGAGTCTTGCCTGTCCTTCAGATGCTACGTTTAAAAAGGATTCTAGTGCCATCCACGCATCTAATTGCCAAACACCTATAATAGGTTCGCTCGGTTTAGAAGGATGTTCAGACATATCCCAGCGATGAGTCTCGCATTCGCTACCCCCAAAATCAATTAATTTAATCATATAAGGATCTGTAAACCGATATACTTTTTCGTCATCGTAGCCTTCTTCATTCGTATACATAACAGTAAATTGACATTCAGGATGTGTATCGGGTCGTTTCACAAGAAAAATATTTCCAGGATTTAAATCTCCATGCGAAAATCCTGGCAAAAATTTAGATACTTCTTCTAATATAAATAATGTCTGTAAGTAATACGTAGCAATATTATCAGAAAGCATGGGATCTTCAAGGGGCGCCGATAATGTTTTTCCTTCAATAAATTCCGTAAATAATATAGGTGTTTCATTCTCTGGTAGAAGTGAGCCGACATATTGTTCACTGTGATTTCCTATTTCCTTGGAAATATTTTTTGCTCCTTTTAATGCTATCATCATTTCAATTTCGTGTTCTAAAGTACGTCTTGCAATCTGGGCCAAGGGAGAATTTTTGGATTCTCCTTCATCAATTTTCACATATTTAATGCCAAAACAGGAGGGAGGGACTATACCTTTTAGGCAGGCCTTTTCAATTGAACCATATTGTCCTGATTTAACCGGAGTGGAGGTGATATTTAATTGTTGTTTAATAGAGTTCAAATTAAATTCTTTAGAAATTTGTGACACATTAAACCCGCCCCGCTGTTTACGCGTTCGGCGATTATTCCTTTTTTGTTTACGGGATTTTCTAGGACGTGACATCACTTCTATTTTGGTTTTAGAAAATAAGGCAGTTAGAGTAAACTCTGATACTGAGTGGCAATATAGACCGAATTTGTGTAGCCGAGTTTATGAAGTTTTTCTGTGGCCATGCGGGCGCGGTGACCCGTATTGCAGTAGATAAGAATACGGATATCTTTATTTGGATATTGTCGCGTTATTTGTTCGTCTAGAACAGCACCCTGTATATGGACGGATCCAGGATAAAAGCCGAGGGCAGCGCGTTCCATATCAGTGCGAACATCCAGAATTAGGTCTACTTGATTACCACGAATCATCTGTTTTGCAACCTCGGCTGAAATCCGATAGGGTGAATCCACTGCATATTGATAGGCAAGAATACCTAGTGTTACGAGAACAGCAACGGCAACTGCGATTGCAATTTTAATGGCCTTGCTCATCTTACTAAGGCATCGCATAATAAAGGCTAAACGACTTGACAGACCTAAACAAAGTGACTAGGTCAAACGAAGTGACAGACCTAAACAAAGTGACTAGGTCAAACGAAGTGACAGACCTAAACGCAGCCGTTCCAATAGAACAAAAGATGGTTACAATTGCTTCTTTTGATCTAGGCATTAAGAATTTGAGTTATTGCGTTGCGACCTTTGATGGGAGTGGAGGTCTCGTGACACTGGATCGTTGGGAGAATCTGAATCTGTTAGCGGATGGCCAGTCGTCCCAGTCGCAGACACGTTGTACCTGCGGCGGGCCGGCGTCCTTTCAGGATCGGGTTCTAGATCGGCTCCTGTGCAAGAAATGTGCCAAAAAGGCGGCAAAACCAGTACTGGATCTGTCGGGAACTACGTTGGCGGCCTGGAGGGCCTGGGCCCCTCTTCGTCCTTCGCTAGGTCTTACTACTGCAGTAGCTAAGAAGATGACCAAGGTGGCGCTAGAAGAGAAGGCTGCGACCGTCTACCTCATGCCCTACAAGGCTCCCAAGGCAAAGGGGGTCAGTCTCCAGACAATTTTACAGGGTATGGAAACCTGTTTAACAACAGAACTTCCTTGGTTAGCGAAGGCATCCCGGATTCGTATTGAGAATCAACCGTCTGAATTTGCACCCCATATGAAGTCCATTCAGATCATGTTGTTTACGTTGATTGATCATCGGCTACGTGTGGAGCATGGATGGACCGGGTCCATTGAATTTGCGAATGCAGGGGTTAAGACCCGCGGTTGCGAAGCGGCCGGAACGGGAAAGGATGCCAAGCGGTCGCGTAAACTTGCTGCAATTGCCAAGGTGACTTCTACCTTAGGGGCAGCAGGGCCGGCAGCAGCCTCCAAGTTGGCCTGGTGGTCCGCTCAAGCCAAACAGGATGATTTGGCCGATGCCTTTTTGATGTGCTTGGATGGTGCTGCTTAGTTATTTTGTCCTACTATAATAAGGAAGATGCGTAAGACTGTGCGCTTGAAGAAAAACCGAAGGACCTACAAGCAAAAAGGAGATGGAGCGAACCACTATTAGACTGACTAATTTTAAAAAATGTCTTAACATCTTAAAATTACCATATCTTGTGTAGTCTAGAGTATGGCTGCAATGACACAATGATGGCCAACGGAACCTATAAAATGCATACACGCATGTGAAAATATTGCACTTTCTTTACAGTTATCAAAACAACAGCTGTCCGTTAGATAACCCCCGTAGTACAGTCCGATCACTAGCAAAAAAGTAAGGACCGCAACGGTTTGTGATCCTATGTCGGAGCTAAGCGTGTACCACAGTCCTGTGCTAAATACTATAATTAGCATGGTCTTATCAATCCAAAACCAATGATTTTCATACAAGCGGGATTTATCACTTGCATGAAGAGCGACAGAGGATACAGTCAGGCCTGCTAAAGCCGCGCTGTACCAATAGGCAGAGCGATAGTAAGCATGGATCGCGTTTGTGGTAAAAATCAGCGATGTTAGAGCAAGCATGAAAACAATCCTGTTATACTAGGATAAAAGTAAACTAGTGCATTGCCGGGCCACCTGCACTTTCACTAACACCTTCGCTTCTCTTCCCCCAATGATTATACTCTCCTGTATATACTGATCCATATCGTCTCTCCAACTCGGTTTTTAAAACTTGTTCCTGTTTTTCAGGTGATAAGGCGTCAAATGAATCGTTTAATATCTTCAATGTCTTAAATTCCTTGATTATCTTCGCGCGAATTTCGGGATCCCCCACAATCGCAGGCTCCAGATACCAGTTGTCTTCTTCATACCAGTGGCGATCTTCGTAGGGCTCTTTGAATAATGTACTGAGTCCGAATGTAGGAACACACCGCCTTTCTTTATGTTTGCGCTGACCAGCAGTAAAATATCTATGGGACCCGCATGTGACTCCCTTTCCACAGGTTGACTCATGCGGTTCACCGCAAGTCCATCCAATGGGTGCTTGACCAATCCGTGGAGGGTTTGGACTAGATTCATCATCGGACCACTGCTCACCGTGATCCAACTTATATTTTTTAAAATGTAACTTTCTGTATTTTTTAATGCCCTCAATTTGTACTTTATCAAATTCGGGACCGTACTCGCCATACGCCAGATCAACGCGGATCTCACGCTTGCCTCCACCTCGTTGGCTCCGCCTTTGCTGCCTTTGCTGCTTTTGCTGCCTCTGTGTTTTGCGGCTGCGAAGACGATTCCGACGCGTTGGCATATTCTACTGGTCTGACAGATTTATTCTCCATAGCGCTTTTCCAACTCGGCTGTCAAGCGTTTTTCCTGTTCGGTTCCGGATAAGGTATCAAATGAATCGTCCAGGATGTTCCATTCCTTAAATTTGGCCACAATCTGTGCCCTAAATGTTGGCTCTCCCACTATCCGTGGCTCTAAATACCAGTTATCTTCTTCATACCATGTTCCGTCATACGGTTTCTTATATGTACTGGGTCCGAATCTTTCAACGCAGCGATGTTCACCAGGCTGGTTTGTTCCCCGTCCCTGAGGGGCCAGATATGTTCTAAAACTGCACATCATTTTAGGGTAGCCATCACACTGAGACCCAATGGATCGGCGGTCGCAGGGTTTTCCAAATGATACAGAGTTATACCTTTGTTGGTTCCGCCAATACGTTTCTGTTTTGCCAAATAATTCTTCATATTTCCTAATACCTGTGACCTGCAATTCATCAAACAATCCGGGATCCATTCTGCCAGCTAGCTGAAACCCCACATCATTCTTTAATCCACGCCTGGCTCCACCTCTTTGCTTTTGCCCTCGTTGCCTCAGAGTTCTTTTGGTTTTTCTGGTACGGTTCCGTCGTGTTGGCATATTCTACATAAGTTACAGAGTTTTAATGTGTATGCGTCTGAACCAGCAATTAAAGCTCTGCTGGTAAGGCAACGGTATGAGCGGTGATTCCAAACCTTCCATGGCAGACTTGGCCTCTTTTGCAAACAAGGGGGCAGAAATTCAGTTAGGTGATGATATTGTAGAACTCGGCGATGATCTGGGTATGAATCTCATGGCAAATCCAAACAAGGTCGCGCAATCCCCGAAGCGGCAGGTCAGTTTCGGAACTCCCAGTGGCGCTGCCTCGGGGCAAAGCGAAATGCCACGCATTCAAATCAAACCGATTGATGATCTGGATGTCGTAAATCTGGATATAGGCTCCGGTACTTCTGACATCCGCATTAATCGGGAACCCGAACCCGCTCCCTTTGTTATCAATACGGGGTCTAGTAGCAGTGACTCTGGTAGTAGCAGTAGTGATGCTGCTGCGCCTGCAAGCAGCAGTGGTGGCATGAGCTTCTTTGGATCCTCTGCCCCCGCTGCACTTACACCCGAACAGGAGGCCACCGAAAAACAGAAATATCTTACGAAGCTACGGCGCCTAGAGGCCAATGATATTCGTGGTGCGCGCATGACCATGTCCAACTCACTGGCCGACATCAAAGCCGAACACGATAAATTGACCGACAGTCGTAATCTGGAGGCCTCTATTCGCTTCCAGCGCAATGCCCTCATGACCTTTGTGACCGGCGTAGAGATGGTGAACGATCGCTTTGGTGATCGTCTGCCGATGAAGCCCCGTCTCAAGGGTTGGTCCGAATCCGTGCACACGAATGTGGAGGACTTTGACGAGATCTTTGAGGAGCTGTATGACATGTACAAGGATACGGCAAAGATGCATCCTATGATCCGCCTCGTGGGTACACTCGGTGTTTCTGCGACCATGTATCACTTGACCAACACGATGGCCGAACGCTCTGGGATCCCTGGAATGGCGGATTTGCTCAATGAGAATCCGGAACTGCAGCGACAGTTTGCGCAGGCGGCGGCGGCAAAAATGGGCGGCGGTCTCGGTAACTTTATGAATGCTGCCAGTGGCTTTGGTCCTGGTTCGGGTTCGGGTTCGGGATCCAGAGGTAGCGGTGGCCCTGAACCCATGGGTTCTCCCTTTATGCAAAAACCACCCTCCCCTCCCCGCACCGGTGCCAATACCCGTGTTCCCTTTAATGTAGCGGCTGCCGCTGCAGAGGAAATCCCGCAGGTGCAGCGTGCTCGTCGTGAAATGAATGGACCTCGTGGCGTGGATGACATTCTCAAAGCCTTTGAAGCCGAGCGAATGATGCAGTCTGCACCCTCCATCAGTGAGGTCCATGCCTCCGTCTTTACTCCTTCGGGTCCACCGCCTACACCTCCCCGCGGGATCCAAATCGTCCGTGAGGGGGTCGGCTCCTCCATGGACCCCCTTGGTGAATTCGCAATGGGAGGATCCGATAGCGGCAGTATCGGGACAGAGAGCACCATGAACCCTGAGCGGCGTGGTCGTGGTCGGCGTCGCACGGTGGCGACACCTGTCGGCTCCACGCTCAACTTAAATGTGTAAATCATTACTTGGTCTAAAAACAAAGGAATGATCAAGATCTCATTGTATTAGGTCGTAAACGGATGATATTTGAGCAAATACCATTCAGATTCTTCGTTCAGTAAATAATGGAGAACGGCAAGTACAACCAATGTTAACCAGAACGCGACAATTAAATTGCGGGTTCCGATAAACATAATGGCGAACAAGAGCAGTGGTCGGAAGACAATGTTTTGGAGGAAGGCTTCCTGGGCGGGTGTAACTGACAGTACCATAAAGCGACCTCCCAGATTCAGTAAAATATAGGCTATGCCGAGAATATACGGGTTCATATTGATGTCCTGAATGCCTGAAAGCAAATTATCCGTAAAGGTTGTTGTATCAATGGCGGGGGATGCGGGTAGCATACCTCCTTTTTGTACCTTCCGATTTGGCATCCCTTATCCTGGACACCTAAAAAAGAGGCTCGGCTTTCTCTGGTTCCCTCGGCTGACGGAGACCCATGTAGACCCAGATGATCCAAACGAGACCAGCACCCAGGCCCCAGAGAGGTCGCATATCGGTTATTAAAAGAACGATGATTGCACCCAACAGACGAAACAGTGGTTGCTGTGCCAACTTGATAAGAAAGTCCATCCCTTACTCATCGTTAAGGTTTTGATTCAACGGGGTCCCATGGAGCCGCTATCATCATAGTCGGGTTCGGTGCTGATTGCACGATCTTGAATGCCCACAGGATGTTCACCTAACATATCTTCTGCGGCCCAGGGTCTTGCTTCTTGTTCTGTTACTTGATCATAGTTCAAATATGTGTTATCTGTTTTCTCTTGAATAGCGTCCGGGAGTTCTGACATTATCTCCTCATTTAACCATCGCTTTTTACCCTTTTTTTGCACATCTTCTTTATTTAGGATCATCGGTGTGAAATTTTCTATAGAATCATGTGATGTCCAGGCCGCTATCAAGAGGCCTGCGTGAAAAATAAACATGGCTGCGCCTAGGACTGGGATCTTTGTACACACAAAGGCTGAGAGACCCGCAAACAAGAGTGAGCCGATCGGATGCTGCAGAACGCGACGGCCTACGCGGGGCACCTGGTGCGGGAGAACCGCCAGGACAGTGAGACCAACGGCTAAAATCCAGGAGGGTTCAACCGGACTCCAATGTAACTTAATTTGGGTTGGTTGGGGCTGTTGTTGTTGTGGCTGTGACTGTTGTTGTGGCTGTGGCTTCCCTGACATAGTCCTCTACTTAGCAGGATGCAAGATTATTTGTAAGGGGTTTTTTAAGTAGATCATCGCGAAGTGTGACCGGTTCATCTGCACCAAAAAAGAAACGTTTGCCAATATCCGTATACAGATTACGTACAGTAGAACCCGTATCTTCATCTGTTGTGTCAACTTGAGGAAAGTTCTTTTGTAAGAAGGCTAATATCTTTATGCGGGATGTATTTGCAACATCAATTGATGGAACTGTATCTTTAATAGCGGGATTCAGGGGGCTTGCCCATTTCGGCCAGTTCTTTAATACATCCTCCACTACAAAATTTTCTCGGAGTGTGGGACGATTAAATAGAATTTGTCCCAGTGATGAAACGAGGCACATGGCCTTTCTGCCACCCTGATCGGTATCATTATCAGTATTTGCACCATTTTTAAATTTGTCATCCACGTAAAGTAACAGGGATTTATAATGATTTTTAAGTTCGGAGGTTGTGGGTGCCGCATCCATCGCTTGGATGGACATCTTCGCAAAATCAATTGGGCTGCCACCATCAACAAATGTCTCTACTCCTCTATCAAAACGCCATGCTAAAAAGGCAATCAGGATTCCTGCTATAAATAGACACCATAGCACAATATCTACAGATTTCATTGATCTCTTACCAGGCACCTGTTTTTTCACAGCGGCTATGGAGGCAGGGTCCGAAATCTCAGAAAAGAACTTTGCCTCCAGTAAGGGAGCCATGAGTAGTGCCTTTTGTTCACTTGACGAAGCATTTTTAGGGCCAGCTACAAAAAGTAAGAATAAGAAGTCAAGCCGGTCTGGTGCAGGGAGAGAAAACGCCGTGCCTGGACCATTGGGCGGATCTCCGACCAATGATTCTGTGCCAGAACCTATGGGTCCTCCTAGTTCTGCTATGAGTAAACCGGATGCTAACGGAATTGCACTCCAGGAATTCTTTCCTCTTCCCGGTGATTCAGCAGAGCCCGATGAATGGGCAAAGGCTTTTACACTTGAAGGATCACAGATGCCGCAGATAATGAGACCGGATGGCCCTATGCCTTATGGCGGATCTAGATCCGGACCTGCTGCTGCGAAGCCCATTTTATGGCAATCTCCACCCTCATCTGTCATGGCAAAGGTTACTGGGGCATTGTCAAATGCTGCTCCTGGGGGCACCTATGGATCGGCTCTTGGATATGCGGGGGCCCCGGGACCTTATTCGGTAACCACTGTACCCGCCGACATAAATCAGCGTCTTGATACCCTTACAAAACAACTTGAAGCGCTTACAACTGTAACTCCTATGCAAAGTACTGCAGAACTATTTCTTTTTATTGCGATCGGACTCATATTTTTATTGGCTATGGATACACTGCTGCGGTGTGCAACAAATGTTGCGCTTTCCAAGGCGGGTGTGGTCACACAGAGTGGGGGTGGCCGCGGATCTTCGGGTCGTTTCTTCAGTCGTCGCTGGCGTATGTGATATGCTTTAGATAAATGTAATGGTTGCAGCGGATCCAGCACCTCTGCGGCTCGTGGAACCATTGGCTAGCATAGCCGCCACACCTTCCGCAGCGGGTTTATAATTCGCGGCCTTTTTCTTATCTGTAGTCTTGGGTGCTGTGTGGGTCGGCGGAGGCGCCGCGGCCGCTGCCATCATGGCCTGACGAATAGGCGATTCCTCTTGATAATATTGAACCGACTGCTCTTTCCAGCTAATGAGAAGTCGGTTAGGGGAAACGTACAAAACTTTAAATCCCGAATGTCGGAGATTCCAAACAATATACAGAATACAGTCTTTGACATCAAAACTCGGACAGCCCGGCTGCCATTCAGGAATATCATGACTTATCATTTGTGTGGAATTGGCACGGGTTGAATGAGCCTTGATTTTTTGATGAACTGTGGTAAGAATCCGATTATAAACTTGGAGCCGTATTGCATCCAAACGGGCTTGGCTATCAAACAAGGATGCAGGTGATAACTGCGGTGGTGCCTGGTTTGACATCTCCCTTGACTTATCTAGAGGAATGTCAAGGGCTGGATGCGACGCAACGTGGAAACCCACAGGCATGAGTTTTAGCTCGGGAGGAGTACGTATTATCGGTCATCTGGGTGTCTTAGCACAGCTCCTGGAATCAGGTGATCTTAGTATGGTTCGGGATTGGTATGGTTGTTCCGGAGGATGCATCTGTGCCATTGTGGCCGCACTCGGAGTGACACCCGCTTGGATTCGTGACATGGCACGCCATTTTGATCCTCGTGTATGTTCTATCATTGATGAAGATGCCGTGTTTGATTATATGTCCACGTGGGGTGTCAATGATGGCCAAGTTATTAGTACAATTTTGGGTAAATTTATGGATACATGGGAACCAGGGTCCTCTAGATGGACATTTGCGGATCTGGTAGCCAACAGACCGGGTGTCACTTTGACGCTTACGGCTACGAATGTCAGTCGTGGCTGCCAGGCAATTTTTAATCATAAGCTGACACCTACCATGCGACTGGTGGATGCAGCGCGTATTTCATCGTGTATTCCCTTGTTCTATTGTCCCTGGACAGATGCCTCAGGAGATGTCTATTGTGATGGAGCGGTGACAGAATACTATCCATGGGCCTCTGTTGTTGATAAAGCGAATACGCTGGTTGTCGTATGTTCCGATACGTTAATCAGTGGTCGTCCTATGCCAAGTGTTGTAGTGAAGTCACTTTCCGATTACATTGGTAGACTAGCAGACATAACACGTTCTCAACGAGCTGTGGAAACGCCTAAAAACTGGATTGCTGTTAATAATCAGTCCGTGGGTGTGTTAGATTTTGATATTACCCAGGAGGAACGGTTGCAATTTTTTGAAGAAGGCAAAGTGGCGGCGATCCGATGGCGTGCCTTTCGTCTTCTCAGAGAGTCAGATGCTGCTGCAAAAACTCCTGAAAGCTTGACACATCGCGGCCACCCGAATACTTTGTTGACTTGCCGTTATTGTCAAGGTAAAAAGTTGGAAATCCCTGAATATCATAGCCCTTCGCTGCATCCTTGTCTTCCTCCGGATTTACATAACGGAGGTTCACGACCTTGCCGCCGATGGTCACTGTAGGACCCATGGACTTGAAGATGGGCTTGGCCGTTTGGCAGTGGCCACACCAGTCCACGCCAAACATGGTAAAGGTCGGACTAGAATCACCTGCAAATCCTTCAGTGGCACCAAACAAGTGTCGGGTGCCCCCTGGGCCTAACAAGTGTTGAATTCCACCTGGGCCAAACCAGTTGCTGGATTCAGGTACGTAGTGACCGGGGCGATAGTTTGGATTAATCCAGTGAGGTCTAGAAGAGATCACCACGACTAAGACAAAAATGAGTAAAATAATAAAGCCTGCAACGAGGACCCAATACGGCTTGATCTCCATGTTTCTATGTTGATCATAAGATTTTTTGTGGAAGAAGCGACAAAAGCTAAAGCTAGTATGGCCATGATAGTATAATGGAATACCAGCTTCTATGGTCTGGTACACTGTGGACAGTACCGATTCCCGTTGAGCTTATCGGTCAGACCGAAAAGATCAAATGGACGTATGTTCAGGCCTTTGCTGTTACAGGTGGATCTCATTCGGCTGCTATGCGCTTAGTATTTCAGCAGCAGTATCCTGGCCTCGGATTTGGATCTGCTACTAAAAAACCTGTTTCTGTGAGTTCAGTCGGCGGGTTCGTTTCGCCATCGCTTGCAAGCGACGTTTGTGTTTCCGAGCCCGGCAAGTCTTCCCCTGCGGTTTCTTTGAACAATCGCTCTCAAAGGCCGAAACCTCCTCGGCCAGGGCCGTCTTTGAAGTATGCGGGGTCGGGCACTTCAGGCCCGCGCAAACCTGCTCCTCAATTTGCCACATCCACACCTGGATTGCCTTCTGGTAAGGCGACTCAAGGGGCGCGGGGCCCACATTCTGGACAGCCGAAGCCCACGCAGCCCGCCAAAATAAACAAGGGAGGATGGTTGGGATCAGCGCCCACCAAGCCCGCAGCTGTTTGAGTCGTTCCTCTCGGGTTAGAAGATTATAGCGATTTCGCTCTTCAAATGTTAGCGGTTCACCATTCTCGGGTGCATCTGGCATAGGAGTTGTCTTATTAGCGCGACCCGGTGTTGTGAATGCAACAGAGGTCATGAAATCCCACCCTAGCAGTGGTGATTCAGAACAAAGACCCTTTTGGATTGTGTCATACTTGGATTTTACAGAGGACCAAGAGGGATCCTGAGTAGTCAACAGTCCTTGACCGCGAAGCTTTGCATTGACACGGTTATGAATATCATAGACCCAGCGACCGAAGGTATCTGGATTTTTGATGATCGTAGTTGTGAGTGGTTGGATCTTTGTGTAATCATGAAAAGAGGCACGGCAGTACTTGCAGGGCAGCACATATTCTAGGAGATCAAACCATTGCTTGACGGCTGCCTGTCTCTTTTGTTCAATGGGTGCAGCGGCAATCAGGTGAAGGAGTGCCCAGCCACTGGGTCCCCAGAATCGTGTGTCCATTGTGTCCCTTGTAGATTGCTGCGACTTTATTTTTATTTTTGCTACTGTTTTAATTTCTGTTACGGTTTATACCAGTACACTTTGGGTACCCAGTTTCCAAGAAGTTCCTTGATAATGGGCCCACGAAAGCCAATGTGTGTCTTCGGGTCTAACTCGGTCCAGTGTGTCTTTTTACCCAGAAGTTTAACGAATCCTTGGGGATCTTTGGCCGGCAGATAACCATTTTTAAGCGGATACCAGTTGTCTGACTTGTTGATCTCTACGTGAAATTCAAACGGGTCCAACACGATGCGTTCGGAATTGCTGAGTAGTGTAAGTTTGCCCTTGAGTCCACTGTCGTGTTCATAGATCGCTTGGTTCGGCTTGAATAAAATATCGGCAGGCATGACCTTGTTGGGAGGAATCCCTGCAGCCTCAATAGTCTCGGTTATATTGCGATCAATTGGCAGAAAAAACCGAAAATCGCCTTGTATGAGATGTTTTAGATCTCCAATCGTGAGCCACCAGCCTTTCGCTTTTGCCATCCTGGTCCATTGATCTACATCCAGCCCCTTGGGTTTTTTGGCAGCGTTGCGGCAGTGATAGTTATCTACAAAATCCGTATCAACGTCCGTATCTTCTACAAAGCCAGCAGGAATCGGAGTCGCCTTTGTCGCAAATTGATTATAGGCATGGCTAACATGAATGTGATTCGTTTTTTTCGTGGAGCGCAGACCGTTTAACAGGCTCTTGGAACCATTGCGTTCTTTTCGGGTGAGATGAACGAAACGTTTTTTACAGTCGCTGCGTCTAGTAGTACGGAAGACTTTGGGTGCCATCTACTTATCTCAGCGTCTTTTAGTACTGAGATAATTAGATAATGATTTGCAGTTTAACGACCGGAGATAGAGGCCAACAGAGGCCGAACCATCCACGGTTCATCTGGTTCATAATTTGCCTTGCAACTAACCTTAGGTTCCGGGCAACGCGGTGGTTCCACGGGAGCACAAGGGGCACAGGCCTTGGGTTCAGGACATGTGACCACGGGACAACGAGGACGCGGGCAAGGCGGGCATTCACCAATCTTGCACGGCTTATTGCAGGTGCTGATGCAAGGAGGGCAGGCAGGTACAGCTGACTTCAAAATATAACGCGACATGTCGGGAGGAGCAGGGCATTCTGTCTTGAGCATATAACGGCTCATATCGGGCTGGGGAGGGCACGGCGGTATACTGGCTTTCAGAACATACTTGGACCAGTCTATCTGAGGACACTTGATGCATTTGCCATTTTCATCCTTGCTGCAGTCCTTCTCTCTACGTTCACAGCCGCACTCGCGTCTAGGCTTACTGCAAGAACTGCATGTGCTCTGTGTTATATCAATAAAGGCCTCAGTGGCTCCAGAGCGGCCAACAACATAGCCTACTAGAAGTCCTACTAGAACGAGGGCAATTCCAATTATTGTAGGTCCGTGGGTTCCTAACCCCAACTGTTTTAGCGTAAGCATACTCTATGATACAGAAGGATAAAAATTATTCAAGATCTAATTCAGGAGTTTCAGAAGTAGGTGCAGGTTCCGGTTCTTCTTGTGATTCACTAGGCTGGCGGGCAGGTTCACTACGAATGCGGGCATCCTTCTTTTGGTTATCAAAGAACTCAAAGGAATTGGGAACAAAATAAACATAGAGACCGAATGCAAGAACAAGCACAAGCAGACCAAGCCAGAGAAAATAGTCACGAGCTAGGGCAGCTGCAGTTGCGGTAGTCAATGCTGTAATAGACTCCATTATAAAAGATCACATGGTTTTATTCAGACATTTCTGGCGGGGCAACCAAATTGTTCGGGAGTTACACTGGGGACCGAATACCGAAGACGATTGCATACGGTATTAATTACTGTTCCTGCCTGAAAATTATCAGTTACAGGTTGACATCCTAGGGCCGCGGCATCCTCGGGAAAGGCTTTCTTAATCCGAGAACAGAGTAGGTTGGCTTGCTGGATCAATTTGGTGGGCTTCTTCTGCTGCTGCAGTGACGGTGGTTTATAACCGGGGTTTTGCATTAATGCGGACATATTTGGTCTTTGTGCCGGTGACTTCGGAAGGTTCTTGGCCATCATATCCTTCGGATAGGTTGTCGGCATAACTCGGCCTACGGAAGGTATACCACGTGTCTGGCGAAGAGTTGCCAAGTGAGACCGGGCATCTGTAGGAGAGACTTTACCCTTTGCCATACTATCCATGAGACCCGCTAATGAGCGTTTTAGTTGAGCCGTAGCCGGGTCGTAGGTCACAGTCAGTGTAAACTGCATATCTTTGATTTCTCTCAAAATATCGCCAAACTGATTTTGTAACAGATCCTGCGGCCTTTGAGGGGGGCCTTCAATACTTATCAGTGTAGGAAGAGGTTGATCCGTCTTAAGCATTTGAACCAAATACTTTTTGGCTGCGCCCATCTTGATCGGCGGTACTCCACCTTTTTTCGTCAAATCATTTAATTGTTGTCGCATGACTTGGAGCTGTTG
>Ga0209550_10003474_pt1 | contig 15009 bp, 14 predicted proteins | sample LauGreSuBDMM15SN_2_FD_187567 | JGI IMG/M metagenome (GOLD analysis project Ga0209550, IMG submission 187567) | Freshwater lake microbial communities from Lake Michigan, USA - Su13.BD.MM15.SN (SPAdes) (version 5) | ecosystem: Environmental > Aquatic > Freshwater > Lake | place: Lake Michigan...
CGGGCGAAGGGACTCGAACCCCCACACCTTGCGATGCCAGAACCTAAATCTGGTGCGTCTACCAATTCCGCCACGCCCGCTTACGAAAAGCTGTCGTTTAACAAACGACGGGAGCCTCTAACGGGAAAGCCGCTGCGGGGCAAGGGGAGAAGCGGCGAAAGCACCGCAGCCCCGCACCGCCTGCTTACCCTAAAGCCTTTTTCAGCAAATCATTGATGATTTGCGGATTGGCCTTGCCCTGCATCGCCTTCATCGTTTGGCCCACAAAGAAGCCAAACAATTTGTCCTTGCCGGAGCGATATTCCGCAACCTTGTCCTCGTTCGCGGCCACGATCTTGGCGATCTCCGCCTCAATCGCGCCCGTGTCGTTGGTTTGCTTGAGGCCCTTTTCTTCGACAATAGCCGATGCCGCCTGCCCTGTCTCCAACATGATTTCGAAGACTTGTTTCGCGATGCTGCCGCTGATCGTGCCATCGGCAACGAGGCCGAGCAATTCGGCAGCTTGCTTGGGATTGACCGGGCTTTCGTCCAAAGTCTTGCCCATCTTGTTGAGCGCGCCAAACAATTCGGACATCAACCAGTTGGAGCCTTGCTTGGCATCGACGCCTTCAGCGAGCAAATCTTCAAACCAAAATGCGGTTTCGGCCTCTGCGGTCAGGACAGCGGCGTTGTATGCCGTTAGGCCCAATGCCTCATAGCGCGCGCGCTTGGCATCGGGAAGCTCGGGCAAGGACGCGCGACATTCCTCCAGAAACGCATCGTCCAGTTCCACCGGCAACAAATCGGGGTCGGGGAAATAGCGATAGTCATGCGCGTCTTCTTTTGACCGCATCGAGCGCGTTTCTTGTTTGTCGGCGTCAAACAGGCGCGTTTCCTGCACCACCGCGCCGCCGCTTTCGATCAGGTCCACCTGACGCTGCGCCTCATATTCAATCGCCTGCATCATGAAGCGGATCGAATTGACGTTCTTGGTCTCGGTACGCGTGCCCAATTCGCCGCCGGGCTTACGCACCGACACATTGACGTCGGCGCGCATGGAGCCTTGCTCCATATTGCCATCGCACGACCCAACATAGCGCAGAATCGAGCGCAGTTTTTTGAGATAGGCGCCGGCTTCCTGCGGGCTGCTGATATCAGGGCGCGAGACGATTTCCATCAAGGCCACGCCCGAACGGTTAAGGTCAACGAACGACATTGTTGGATGCTGGTCATGCATCAACTTGCCTGCGTCTTGTTCGACATGGATACGTTCAATGCCGATTTTCTTGACCGCGCTATCCGGGTCTTTTTCGTTGAGCGTAACCTCAATCTCGCCCTCACCCACTATCGGGTGATAGAGCTGCGAAATTTGGTAGCCCTGCGGCAAATCGGCGTAGAAATAATTTTTACGGTCGAAGCGTGACCAGCGGTTGATCTGCGCATTGATCGCCATGCCCGTCCGGACCGCCTGACGCAGGCATTCGCGGTTGGGCACGGGCAACATGCCCGGCATAGCGGCGTCGACCAAGCTGACATGGCTATTGGGTTCAGCGCCAAAGCCGGTCGACGAGCCCGAAAAGAGTTTGGACTCGCTGGTGATCTGCGCATGGACCTCAAGGCCAATTACGACCTCCCATGCGCCGGTGTTGCCTTGGATGCGGTATGTGGATTCAGTCATTTTCTTCAAACGCCTCTGTGCGTTGCTGGATTTCTTCAAACGTAAAATGTTTCTCTATATACCGGTCACGATTTAACCAGAGGTCGTAATAATCAACTGTCGAACGAAGCATATTGCCGGTCCAAAAGTACTTGGCCCATTCCTTCCATGCCCATGCACCCGTAGCCCAAACATGTTTAGAGGATCGTTTTTCCACCCGCCATTGCGACATCTTTCACCACCACTTCTTGGCTTCCGCCGTAAATCCTGAACGCTGCTCAATCGCAAGGCCGGCATTCAACACCGCCTGTTCATCCAGCGCTTTACCGATAATCTGCAAGCCCAAGGGCAAACCCTCTTTGCTTAGGCCGCAGGGAACCGACATTGCGGGCAGACCAGCCAAGGAGGCAGGGACGGCAAACACGTCGTTCAGATACATCGACAAGGGATCGGCGTTCTTCTCGCCTAATCCAAACGCTGCGCTTGGCGCGGTTGGCGCGAGGATGAGGTCGCAGCTTGCCCATGCATTGTCAAAATCACGCGCGATCAAGGCGCGGACCTTTTGCGCTTGGGTGTAATAAGCGTCGTAGAAGCCAGCGCTCAACACATAAGTGCCAATCATGATACGGCGGCGGACTTCTTCGCCAAAGCCAGCGGCGCGGGTCGCGGCATACATGTCTTGCAAGCCAGCGCCTTCGGGCAAGTCGCGCAGACCGAAACGCACGCCATCATAACGCGCAAGGTTCGATGACGCTTCGGCTGGCGCGATGATATAATAAGCAGGCAGCGCATATTGGGTATGCGGCAGGCTGATGTCCACGATTTCCGCGCCTGCATCCTTCAACCAGGCAATGCCATTGTCCCACATCTTGGCGATATCTTCGTCAATACCGTCGAGGCGATATTCGCGTGGAATACCGATACGCTTGCCCTTCAGGTCGCTGTTCAGGCCAGCTTCCCATGCGGGCACGGGCAAGTCGAGCGAGGTCGAATCCTTGGGGTCAAAGCCCGCCATCGCCTCCAGCATGATCGCGCAATCGCGCACGTCGCGCGCCATCGGCCCAGCTTGGTCAAGCGAACTGGCAAAAGCGACAACGCCCCAGCGCGAACAACGGCCATAAGTCGGCTTAATGCCGCTAATGCCGACGAACGCCGCAGGCTGACGAATTGAGCCGCCGGTGTCGGTTCCGGTCGCTGCGGGGCAAAGCCGCGCGGCGATTGCCGAGGACGATCCGCCGGACGAGCCACCGGGCGCTAATGCGGCAGTGCTGCCGTCATTGCGACGCCAAGGCGAAATGACATTGCCGAAATAGCTGGTCTCATTGGACGAACCCATGGCGAACTGGTCCATGTTCAGCTTGCCGAGCATCCCTGCCCCAGCCTTCCAAAGATTCGCAGAGACGGTCGATTCATAGGTCGGCACAAAGCCTTCCAATATGTGGCTTGCCGCGGTTGTCTGCACGCCTTGGGTACAGAACAAATCCTTCATGCCAATCGGCACGCCCGCCATTTTGCCAAGCGGCTTGCCCGCGGCGCGGTCGTTATCGACGGCCTGCGCCGCCTCTATGGCCTTTTCCGGTGTTTCGACGATGAAGGCGTTGAGCGCCTTTGCGTTAGAGACGTTTGCATTGAAAGCCGTAGCGACTTCAACAGCCGTAAATGCGCCGGAGGATACCCCTTCACGGATAGCAGAAACGCCTAATTTGGTAAGTTCGGTCATACAAAATCCTCGTCATCCTGAACTTGTTTCAGGATAACATGCGACGGTTGGGCGTTATCCTGAAACAAGTTCAGGGTGACGATCAGGGGGCACAAAACGGCTATGCCGCGAGTGTGAAGGCCCATCACTCAATCACCTTCGGCACGCCAAAGAAGCTGCCTTCCTTGGCTGGTGCGTTAGCAAGCACCTTGTCGCGCACGTCGCCATCGGTCACCACATCATCGCGCAGGCGCAGCTTATTGGGAATGACCGCCGTCATCGGCTCGACGCCGGTGACATCGACCTCTCCCAATTGCTCCACCCAGGCCAAAATGCCATTGAGCTCGCCGACCATTTTGTCAGCCTCAGCATCGCTAATCGCGATACGCGAAAGCCGCGCGATTTTGTTCACGGTATCTTTATCTACAGACATGGTGTTCCTTGTGGTCGGGATCGACAAGCGCTCCCTTCGTTCCGCTAGCATTGCGCCCGCATTGCTTCAACGGAAAAGCTTAGGGGCAGCAATAGTTAAATGCACCTTCGCGGCACCAAATTGGATTTAATTGGCCCTGATCCTAAGCGTTACGCAGATACCAATCATAATCAATGCTGGGCACTTGTCCGAAATAGCGGTCCTGCTCCACGCGCTTTACAATAGTGAACATGTCGACAAAGCGGTCGCCCAGATAGTCCCGCAACAATGTGGAGCCGTGGAAGCGGTCGACTGCGGCAAACCAGTTGCTTGGCGGCTTGTTATCGCCAGATCCATCACGGTCATAACCATTACCCACAACCGCAGGGCCGGGGTCAATCTGGCGCGTGATACCATGATGGATACCCGACAATACGCCCGCGACCGCAAGATAGGGGTTGGCGTCGGCACCGCAGGCGCGATGTTCGACATGGCGGCTTGAGGACGGGCCGGCCGGAATACGGAAGGATACCGTGCGATTATTGACGCCCCAAGTGGGGGCAACTGGCGCGTAGCTATTCGCCTTAAACCGGCGGTAGCTATTGGCATGCGGCGCAAAAAGCGCGAAGCAATCGCCAACGCTGGCGATCATCCCGCCAATGGCATGGCGCAACATAAGCGTGCCTTCGGGATCATCGGCGGCGAAGAGGTTATTGCCTTCTTTGTCGTTCATAGACACGTGAATATGCATGCCGGAGCCGGCCTGTTCGGCAAATGGCTTTGCCATGAACGTCGCCTCAAGCCCGTGCGCCTGCGCCACCGCTTTCACGACGCGCTTGTACATGATCGCGTCATCGCACGCACGCAGCACGTCGGGCTTATAGCGCAGGGTCAACTCGCACTGGCCCGGCGCAAATTCGGATATCGCCGATTCCAACGGAAGCCCCTGAATATCGCAGGTTTCGTACAATTCGTCGAAAAAGGGACGGAAATCGTCAAGCTCGCGCAGGCCATAAACTTCGACCATCTGCGGGGCTTCATTACTATATTCTGGCCGCGCGGGACGGATAGACCCATCACGTGCGCGCTTTGGATCCAGCAAGTAAAACTCCAGTTCCACCGCCAAAGCGGGCGTCAGGCCCATTTCGGCAAAACGGTCCACGACAAGGCCAAGGACATGGCGCGGGTCAAGATCATGCGGCTGGCCATCCAGTTCATAAAAATCGACCATGAATTGTGCAGCATTGTCGCCGGCCCAAGGGGTGCGGACCAACGTACCCGGAATTGGCTTCATCGAACGGTCGGCGTCGCCATCTTCCCAGACCAGCCCCGTTTCGACGGTGTCCTGCCCAGTGATATCGACCACAGCGATGGAGCCGGGGAAAAAGCGCCCGATTTCATAGACAGACAAGACTTCATGCTGGCGCAGGCGCTTGCCGCGCGGGACGCCGCCAAAGTCGGTGTAGATCATCTCGATAGAATCGATGTCGGGATGCGCCGCAAAAAACGCCTCTGCCTCGCTACGCGGCGCGATGGTCGCTGATGATATTGCGCGTTTGATTGTCATGATGTCACTTCCGTCCGCCCGAATTTTCAAATACTAATAGCTCAGTCAGCGCATTGTTCAACTCTGCGGCGAGGCGGTCAACCTGTGCGGCTTGCGTTACCGGACTGACCAGCATCATATTGTGGAATGGCGCGAGCAATATGCCGCGATTGGCAAGATAGAGGTGGATGGTTGCTTCCAGTGCATGGTCCATCGCTGCGCGTGCTTCGCTGCCATTGCGGGGCGGCTTTGCGCAACAGACCAATTCAACGCGCGCACCGACATGGCTGACATGCCATTGCACCCCCTTAGCCGCAATCACCACGTTCAATTGCGCCACCAGCCGGTCAGTCATGGACAGCATATGGGCATAAGCGTCGTGCGTAATCACTTGCCCCAGCATCGCGTGCATGGCGGTTATGGCGAGCGCATTGGCGGACAGGGTCGTGCCTATGCCGCTATGCCCCGCTGGACGCGATGCATTCAGCGCCGCCATCCGTTCGGCAATCTCCGCCGTGAAGCCGTAAACCGCGCATGGCACGCCGCCGCCGATGGATTTGCCCACGACCAATATGTCGGGCTTTGGGCCGTGCGTGTTGCTATGTCCGCCATAGCCGGACGAGATGGTGTGCGTTTCATCGAGCACCAAAATCGTGCCAGTTTCATCACAAAGCTGGCGTAGTTCCTTAAGAAACCCCGGCGCATCGCGCACCATGCCGATGTTGGTCATCAACGGTTCTGCCAAGACGCAAGCGATATCGCCGCCGCGTAAAGCAGCGGCAAGCGCATCCACATCGTTAAATTCAACGACCACGGTGGTTGGCAACAAGTCCTGCACTTGCCCGATCAAGCTTGGTCGGTTGACGGCGCGGCCATCACGCAAGTCGACGAAAACATCATCGACCGCGCCATGATAGCAACCGTTGAAGATCAAAATCTTGTCACGGCCCGTTATGCCGCGGCACCATCGAATGACGGCGCGGTTTGCTTCGCTGGCTGTGGTGGTGACTTGCCATTGCGGCAGGCCGAACATGTCGGCAAGCATACAGCCCAGTTCCGCGCCCTTTGCCGTGGGCAGCATATAGCTTAAGCCCTGCTCCGCTTGCTCGGCTGTGGCTTTTGCCAGCGGCGCTGGTGCGTGGCCAAACATGCTCGCGGTATCGCCAAGACAGAAGTCATCAAAAACCTGCCCGTCAATACTCGTTAGCGTCGCGCCAGACGCCGCCTGAGCGACGATCGGAAATGGGGTGGACCAATCGAGCATCCAATGGAATGGCACACCTTGGAACCAACCCTGCGCGCTTTGGGCGTGCGCTTTCGATTTCGGGTTAGCCGCAATGAAGCGCGCGATTTCGCGTTCGCGCATGTCGTTTATCGCTTGGCGGTCAATCATAGTCGGTCCCGCATCGCATAATAAAGTAACCCAAGCGTCGCCAAGGGCCGCGCGAGCCATTTTCCACCGGGAAAGCGGTTGTGCGGTAAGTTCGCGAACACATCAAAGCGGGACAGTGTGCCAATCACCGCCTCTGCCATCAATTCCCCCGCCAGCGTCGTCACCAGCGCGCCATGGCCAGAAAAGCCGTGGGCGAAAAACACATTTCCTGCGCGTCCCATGTGCGGCAGCCGGTTTATAGTGACCCCTACCGCACCGCCCCACGCATAATCAATTGGTGTGTGGGCAAGCGATGGGAACACCTCGACCATATGTTTGCGGACGAAGGCCGCAATGTCTCTGGGCGGTTGCTGCACATATTTCTCGCCACCGCCAAAAATCAGGCGTCTATCCGCGCTCAAGCGGAAATAGTTCAGCACAAACCTGCTGTCGGCAACCGCTGCATCGCTTGGCAACAATTGGTCAGCATGCGATAGCGGCGCAGTCGCAATGTTATAATTCATGATTGGGACGGTGTAGCTGCTCAGTTGGGCCGCGATACCGCCCGTCCAAGTGTCAGCCGCCATGATGACATGCTTGGCGGTCACAGTTCCTGCCCCTGCCCGTATTTCGACATGTGTTCCTGTATCGGCCGGTGTTTGGGCCGCGCTATTTTCATATATCCGCACGCCAGCCTTTTGCGCCGCCTTGGCCAGTCCAAGCGCGTAATTCAACGGATGAAAATGCCCGCCTTGGGGGTCGTAAATACCGCCGTGATAGCCTCCACCGCTGATATGGCGCCCGACATCCTGCGGCGGGACGATTTGTGCCTCCCAACCAAAATGCTGTGCCAAAAATGCGGCATCGCGCTGCATGGCATCAAAATGCGCTGGCTTATAGGCCGCTTCCAAATGCCCCGATTTTGCATCACACGAAATATGGTGCTCGGCGATACGGTTCTTGACCCGGTCGACCGCACCATACGCCAAATCAAATATAGCCTGTGCGCGTGCGCGCCCAAACGCAGCGTCAATTTCCCGCATCGACCAGCGCAGGCCGGGAATGAGTTGCCCACCATTGCGTCCCGAAGCGCCAAAGCCGATGCTATTGGCCTCAAGCAATATAACCGAAAGGCCTTTTTCCGCGCAGGCCAGCGCGGCGGAAAGACCCGTAAATCCTCCGCCAATAACGACTATGTCGCAGTCTTCTGCAGAAGCCAACGAAGCTTGCGTTTCCCAAGCTTGTGCCGTTGCGGCGTAATAGCTTTGGTTGAGGTCACTTGCCCCAATCATTTTCATTGCTCACCCTGAACTTGGTTCACCTGTGGTGACGGGCGTTCCAAGGTCCGTTTATAAGCAAAAGGCGGTTGTCGGCTTTGCGGGATAGATGCTGAAACAAGTTCAGCATGACGACGAAAGAGCGATGTGCAAACGCGATTCACGTTACACCCTCAGCAACAAATGCTCACGTTCCCAGCTTGAGACCACGGACTGGTAATTGAACAATTCATAGTCCTTGACCGCGTAGAAGATGTCAAAAAACTCTTCGCCTAGCAGGTTCCGCACGGGCTTGCAGGCGCTGAACCGGTCCAAGGCTGCTTCCAATGTGCGCGGCAAGGTGCGGGCGCGGTTGTAGGCGCTGCCGGTGATTGCTTTGGCGGGCACCATCCGTTCCACCATGCCGATATAGCCGCAGACCAACGACGCCGCCATGGCGAGATAAGGATTGGAATCCGCACCCGGCAGGCGGTTTTCAACGCGGCGGTTGGCCTTGTCCGAAATGGGTACGCGGAAACCGCAGCTTCTATTGTCTTCGCCCCATTGGACATTAATCGGCGCGGCGCTATCGGGACGCATCCGGCGGAAGCTGTTCACATTAGGCGCCCAGAGCGGCGATATCTGCGGCATAAACTTGACGAGACCAGCGATATAACTGCGGAACAACGCACTGTCCTTGCCATTGGCGTTGGAGAAGAGGTTGCGGCCAGTTTCTGCGTCAACCACCGACTGGTGGATATGCATTGCGCTGCCCGGCTGCCCAGCCATCGGGTTCGCCATGAAGGTAGCGTAGACGCCATGCTGTTTTGCCACCGCGCGGACGGTGCGCTTGAACAGAAACACTTGGTCCGCCAGCTTCAACGGGTCGCCATGGACGAAGTTCACCTCCAACTGCGCCGCACCCATTTCGTGGATCATCGTATCGATATCGAGGCCCATCAACTCACAATCATCATAGATGTGGTCGATAATATCCTCATATTCGTTCATCGCCTCCAGCCCATAAGGCTGGCTTGCGGTTTCTGCCCGGCCACTTGATCCCGTTGGTGGCATCAACGGAAAGTCGGGGTCGACATTCTGACTGACAAGGTAAAACTCGACCTCAGGCGCCATAATCGGCTTCCACCCGCGATCAGCATACATGTTAAGTACTTTTTTCAAAATCGTGCGTGGGGCGATTTCAACATCGGTTCCGTCGCCATGCAGGACATCGGCAATCACGAAAGCCGTCGGTGATTTAAAGCCGGGGGCAACGCAAATTGTATCGGGATCAGCGACCAGGATTTTGTCCGGATCCTTGTCCCAAATGTCCGCAATGTCTTCGGGATAATGGCCGTCGATGGTGCAGATGAAAACACTGCCCGGTATGCGCAGCGATTTGTCACGGACCGATGACAGAAATTTTTTCGCAGGCAAAACCTTGCCCCGTTGCACACCGTTAATGTCAGGCACGATGCACTCAACCTCATCGATTTTGTGCTCAGCGATCCAATTCGCAAGATTGACGGACATTTTTTTCACCAGTTTTTCGGAAGACGAATAAGCGCATGCCGGACTTGAAAGGTCAAGCCCGGCATGTGTCTATTCTACATCGACCGGCGTTTTGCCGCGCCGAAAACGCTCAATTCAGTATCAGAAGCCGTAGCTTACCGTGAAAATTAGTCCAGACGAGCTGTCCTTGGGTGCGAAGATCGAACGGCGGTTGGTGTCAACATAAGACGCACCAAGTGTGAAACCGGAAACAGCCGCGTTCAAGCCAAGCGACCAATCGAGCTTGTCACTACCAGAGGTAAACGCGCCATCTTCCATGCCCAATGTTCCGACGATTGAAATCGGGGAATTGGGCACGGCGATGGTGGCATTGGAACCAAGATAGATATTGTCGTCATTGCCGGTGTTGTCTTGGCTTGGGACATAGCTCAATTGCACACCCAGCGTTGCCGGGCCAAAGGTTGAACCCAGCTTTCCAGTGAACTCAACATAATTGACGCTCGAAACGCCTGGATAGACATAATAAGTTGCGCCAATGTCATAGGTTAATTTGTCGCCGCCGCTAAAGCCCGCGTAGAGATCAAGTTCAAGATCGTCGCCGGCATTATCGGCAATATTGGAACCCCAAGCGCCAACATATAGGCCAGACTCATGTTTGACCGTCAAATAAGGCTGGATCGCAAAACCCTTATCGGAAAGCGATACGCCCCGAAAACGATAGTCGGACACCAGAGCAGCGCCGCCAGATACCGTGATTGGGCCAGCAGCTTCAGCCGCTTCGTCTTGTGCGAAAGCAGGTGCCGACAACGCCATCGCGCTGATCGCAACGCTGATGCCTGCCAATTTTAACATGGAATTACGCATAATTTTACCCCTTCTTAGGTATAATAGATACTAGCCTGATAGCCACGCAATGCGCCACCAACGGCCTATGCCGTTCTCTTCCCGCTAAATCTGTTTGCCCACGCAATGGCTGGCTTTGCCTTTACCGATGCTTTTATTGTGCACGTGCACACAAACATTAAAGCGTTCCCCAAGCAAGCAATTTTGTCGCAACCTCATTGTCCTTTTTAAGTCATGTGACATAACGGACACAGTCTTACGCAATTCTAGACACCATTTATGTCGGGCAAGTCACCGCAATGTTACCAGTGCCTGATCGTCGCGTTTAAGCCGCTTTATGTATCGAAAAGACGGGGAGGAACCGCTCGGTTCACCACTTCGCGCAACGCAAATGCGGTTTCGATCCGCGCGACCCGCGGCAACCGAGCGATTTCTTGGCGGTGAATGATTTCATAATCCTCAATAGATGCGGCGCGCACGACCAGCAGATAATCATTCCGCCCGCTCATGAGGTGACAACGGATGGTCGACGGGCTGTTGACGACCGCTGCCTCAAACGCAGCCATCGCCTCCTCGCTTTGACTATCGAGGGTGATTGTCACCATCACCGTCGCCCCCAGTCCCAGCTTGCGCAAATTTACATCGGCCCGATAGCCGCGCAATATGCCTTCATCTTCCAAGGCTTTTTGCCGCCGCGCCGCCGCGCTTGGGGATAGTCCAGCCGCCTCCCCCAGCTCCATCTGAGTCGCGCGGCCATTTGCCACTAACGCGCCCAGTAATTTACGGTCCGCCCGATCAAGTTGCATATTATTTTTATCCAATAGACGAAATACGACGAATATATGCACCAAATGTCCATATAAGTCGAATCTTTGCGCAGTTTCGGCGTCACGACAATGCTAGTCTTCATCATCATATATTGAGGAGCAGAATTCATGCGTGTTGGCGTCCCGAGCGAAATCAAGGTTCATGAATATCGCGTTGGCCTAACGCCCGGTGCGGTCCGCGAATATGTGGCCGCTGGCCATCAGGTTTTGGTGCAATCGGGCGCTGGCGCTGGCATCATGGCAAGTGACGAGGCCTATCGCGCGGCAGGTGCCGAAATCGCAGCAACGGCAGCGGAAATTTTCGCAGGCTGCGACATGATCGTTAAGGTCAAGGAACCACAGCCAAGCGAGTGGGTGCAGCTTTGCCCCGGCCAATTGCTGTTCACCTATTTGCACCTTGCACCCGATCCAGAACAAGCAAAGGGCCTCATCGCCAGCGGATGCACCGCCATTGCCTATGAAACCGTAACCGATGATCGTGGCACCCTGCCCCTATTGGCGCCCATGAGCGAAGTCGCTGGCCGCCTCGCAATTGAAGCTGCTGGCCAAGCCATGCGCCGCAGCGAAGGTGGCGCAGGCATATTGCTCGGCGGTGTCCCGGGTGTGGCTGCTGGCCGTGTGACCGTACTGGGCGGCGGCGTTGTTGGCACGCATGCGGCGCGTATGGCCGTTGGCCTTGGCGCGGAGGTCACCATTGTTGACCGTTCGATCCCCCGCCTGCGCCAACTCGACGACATGTTCAACGGACGGGTGCGCACGCGCTATTCGACGCTTGAAACTATCGACCATGAAATAAGTATAGCCGACGCCGTCATTGGCGCAGTGCTTATTCCCGGTGCAAGCGCGCCACGCCTTGTGACCCGCGAGATGCTGAAACGGATGAAGCCGGGGGCGGTCTTAGTCGATGTCGCCATTGACCAAGGGGGTTGCTTTGAAACATCACGCCCCACCACCCATGCCGAACCAACCTATGTTGTTGACGGCATCATCCATTATTGCGTCGCCAATATGCCCGGTGCCGTCCCGCAGACCAGCGCCGCCGCGCTCAACAACGCGACCTTGCCTTATGGCCTTGCGCTTGCCAACAAGGGCATAGCTGCGTTGGACAGCAGCACAGAAACTGGACGCGGCTTGCGCGCCGGTTTGAACGTGCATCAGGGCAAAGTTACCAGCCAAGCCGTTGCAGAAAGCCTCAATTTGGACTGTGTTGCACCGGAAACGGCTCTCACTGCGTGACTTGACCACCTGCCAGTGCTAACCCCATAGCATGGGTAAAAAGGGACGCATTACGGCGCATCAAATTGCGGCGATGCTTGGGGTGTCGCAGCCCACGGTGTCGCGTGCCTTGCGCGGGGATAAGAAAGTCAATGAAACCACGCGCGCGCGCATCGTCGCGCTGGCGAAGGAACTCAATTATTCGGTTGACCATAATGCGCTGCGCTTGCGCACGCAGCAGACATATTCGATCGCACTTGTCATCCTGTGTCGGCAAGGTGAGAATAAGGCGAATATCAACTCGTTTTATCTGTCGTTATTGGGCTGCATTGCGGCGTCGGCTTCCGAACGGGGCTATAATCTGATCATCTCATTTCAGGATTCACCTGCCAATTTCTTTGCCAATTATACGGGCACCCGACAGGCCGATGGCCTCATCGTCATTGGTAGCGGTCAGAATATTGCCGGTTGGCAGTTTTTCGGCGAATATGCCCGGCACAAAACACCAATGATCTGCTGGGGCGCCAGCAAAGAAGACCTGATTTCGATCAAAAGTGACAATGTTGAAGGCGCGCAACTGGCCATTGACCATTTGTTGCAACAGGGTTGTAAAAACATTGCCTATATTGGCCCCACCCATAGCGAGCAGCCGCAGTTTCAGGACCGGCTGACAACCTATATGGCGCAGATGGCGGATAAGGGGATGCAGCCCATTTGCCCGCCGCTGCCCGAAAACGCAGTGCGTGAAGACCAAGGCTATGCCGCAGTAAAAGGCCTCTTCCGCGACAAAATCGCTTTCGATGGCTTGTTCTGTGCGAATGATTTTATCGCGCTCGGTGCCATGCGCGCGCTCGAGGAACAGGACATCAACATTGGTCAGGATGTCCGCGTCATCGGGTTTGATGGCATAGCGATGGGCGCTTATGCGCAGCCGCCGCTGACAACGATTGAGCAGGATTATGTACAAGCCGGCGAAATGCTGGTCGAAGCGTTGATCGCGGTGCTCAAAGGCGAAACGCCCAGCATTGTCCCTGTTCCGGTCCGGCTACTCACCCGCGGAACAGCCTGAAGCCCAGCCGATTTACGCGGCACGCGCCACTCCCAAGATATAGGCGACAAAGCCGTCAGGGTCATCCTTTTGAATACAATGTCCAGCATGCAAGCTGCGAGTATACCAGCCATGAGTTGCTTTCGCCCTGAAACAGAGCCTACGCCCCTGTGCTGCACCTCATTTGGGCGCGGGCTTGGCAGGTGCTGGTGTAGGCGCTGGCACTGTTGGCTTTGCAACAACAATGTCTTCATCAAGGAACGCTTTAACAGTGCTCCCCGCTGCAATGGTCGCGCTGCTTCCAGAGGTGAAAAAACCAACGACGGGAATGAGATCTGTTCCGGCAGCACCCTTATCGTCGAATGTACCGCTCAATCGTATCGTGCGGCCACCGATCCGCATGGAAATCGCCCGCGCTTCAATATAGCCTGACTTTCCCCACATGCCTTTATTGCGAACTTCCGTTACTTCACCAATGGCTGGCGTTCCAGATGGGATGATAATCTGATTATTCAGGCGAAGGGGCTCCGCAACTTCCATCTGGAAACGATATCCCGCCTTCAGCTTCTTTTTGTCGGTCGTAAGTTCTTCGCGTAACCTGAGTACAATCTCCGTACCAGACTCAATTACGCTTCCGTTTGCCGGCGCCAGTATGACAGGCTCTATGGCCGATTGCGCGACGGCTTGCGCAGACACAGACGACAATGACAAAATAAAACCAATGCAAATACATGCATTGTTGAACATTCTATTTGATCGAATCATCATCTTTCTCCTCGGACGACATTCAAGTGCGGCGCTTATTTACGCGTGTCAACGCGTAACTAATTGTAAAATAACAATATGGGCTCATAAAATCGCTTCACGATGTGATATTGGGCGCCGTGGTGCCTCGATACCCATGGCCGTCAATGCGATTGCTTTGGCTTTTTCGCCATGATCTACGCGGCACAGCGATACGAAGCAGCTGGTCAGGATAGCCAGCTCAACCTCTCGTTTTCACTTTCGAATGGTTATCCGGAGGTGGATCTTGATTGCACCAGATTGTCCACAACAGACGGATCCGCAAGGGTAGAGATATCGCCTAAATTGGACACATCCCCTTCGGCAATTTTGCGCAATATCCGGCGCATGATTTTTCCCGAGCGTGTTTTCGGTAAACCCGGCGCAAAATGGATGACATCTGGCGTTGCGATAGGCCCGATTTCATGGCGCACCCATTTGATAAGGTCCGCACGTATATCCGCGGACTCCACCTCATTGGCATTCAACGTAACATAAGCGTAAATGCCCTGCCCTTTGATATCGTGCGGGAATCCGACCACCGCCGCCTCGGCGACTTTGGCATGGGCGACAAGGGCGCTTTCGACTTCGGCTGTACCCATGCGGTGGCCCGACACATTGATCACATCGTCAACCCGCCCCGTAATCCAATAATCACCGTCGGCATCGCGCCGACATCCATCGCCCGTGAAATATTTTCCGGGATAAGTGGTGAAATAGGTTTGAAAAAACCGATCATGATCGCCCCACACCGTACGCATTTGGCCAGGCCAGCTGTCGATCATGCACAAATTGCCGTCGGTCGCGCCGTCTAGCAATTTGCCGTCGCCGTCGACAAGTACCGGCTGCACGCCAAACAT
>Ga0209550_10003476_pt1 | contig 15008 bp, 9 predicted proteins | sample LauGreSuBDMM15SN_2_FD_187567 | JGI IMG/M metagenome (GOLD analysis project Ga0209550, IMG submission 187567) | Freshwater lake microbial communities from Lake Michigan, USA - Su13.BD.MM15.SN (SPAdes) (version 5) | ecosystem: Environmental > Aquatic > Freshwater > Lake | place: Lake Michigan, USA...
ACCCCAACTTTGGTTGAAACTACCCATGTTAACACCATTATTGTTCTTATTGATGGTATTACCATTGTTCTGGGCCAATCGCATACCAGTTCCTTCTCCATACACATTTTGATAATCCGGGAATGCAGTTACCTTATACCCTTGGACACTTTGATTAAAATCAATACCCAGCGTTCCGTCTCCACCAGGTTTCCCTTTCTTCAACGTTATCAAAATAGCCCCATTTGCTGCTTTTGCACCGTACAATGCAGCACCATTCGGGCCTTTCAACACTGTGATGGATTCTATATCATCTGGATTGATATTGGAAATTGGATTACCATAGTCAAGATTGCCAGCTGTTCCAATCGGATTCTCAACAGGTACACCATCAATTACCATTAATGGCTGATTGTTGCCTGAAAATGAATTATCCCCGCGCAAGGTGAGCCTTACGCTAGATCCAGGCTGTCCAGTACCTGTTACCTGCAAACCGGCGACTTTACCTGTTAATCCGTTTAAAAAATTTAAATCCCTCGCTTCAGTAAGCGTTGTTGGATCTACCGTTTGAGATGCATAAGTTACAGATTTTTGTTTTTGAGTAACACCTAATGCGGCAACAACGACCACATCAGCCAATTTTTCTTGATTGGGGCTTAATGTTACGTTTATTTCTGAACGCTTGGCTATTAAGATTTCCTGTGTTGTAAATCCTACAAAAGAAAAAACAAGGACTCCCTTATCAACATCCAATACGTTAATCTGATATTCTCCGTTTGCTTTTGATAAAACCTTATTGCTGGGATTAGACTTTACAGATATTACTGCGCCAACCAATGGCGCTCCCTCAGCATCAACTATTTTTCCTTTAATTGGTTTCGCTTGTGCACAGATCTGAGCGGATGTACATAACATCAGTACAAACATCATTAATTTACTCATACAGCTAGCAATTTGATTGTTAATTCTACAATTTAATGTTTACGACATTAATAAAAGAGTTAACAAATCAACTAATAGATAAATTAATTAAACATTCTACTGGAATATGCATGGTGATGTCATAAGTATCAGCTGCCTTTATTATTGTCCAATAATTTCTGCATATGACTTTTCAAAATCCTGTCCGTAATTTTTTGTGTATTCTTTTGTAAAATTTAAATACGTCTCTTTTGCCGATCCATGCCTACCCAATATGATTAGGGAACGGCATTTTAGTTCAAGCGCTTCATCGTTCATCTGATCAAACTGAAAAATACAATTGGCCAATTTTAAAATAAAGTCCGGTTCTAATTGCAAACTCGCTTTGGAAGTATAAGAAAGGATGGCAGTGATAACAAAATCACTTACATTAGCCTTAGTATCATCTAACCAGGAATACTGGGCCTCACGTAAAAAAGCACCCTTGTTTAATATTGTCAACAATTCGTTTATGTAATTTTTATCTATGGCGCTTGGTTTCTCATCAGCAAGCTTTAGAAATTGTTGGTAATCGAGTTTAATAGAATTATTTAAAATTTCAAATCTCCATTTCCCTGTTTCTTTGGAAATAGTAGTGGTACCTACTTTTTCAAGTATAGATTTCAGTTTTACAATATTAACCGAAAAATTGTTTCGGGCATCTTTTATTGGTTTATCAACCCAAATTGTTTCATAAAGTTTATCCGAAGAAATGCCTTTGCCATCTTTGAAAGTATTAATAAGAATCAATAAAAATATCTCCTTAAGAAGCGGAGTAAACTGGCGGGTAATATCATTACCCTCCTTATCAATCACTTCAAAATGACCAAAAAGAAAAATAGTAGACGATGTCATAAAATTTTCATACAATCCATGACTTGATAATTTTTCTTCATCTGCCAAAGGTTGAAAAGTTGGTTGGGATTCTAAAACAGGAAGTTTTTTATCATTAACAGCATGCTGATTTTGTTTTCGTCTTTTCTGTATAAGAAAAATAGTTATCATCAATACGATTGCCGCAAAAAGAGCAGCTAAGAACCCTAAGAACCAATAAATCGATTTGTTGATTGCATTAACTGGTTGTGTTACAAGTAGCCTATTGGGTGGGAAGTCAATCGTAAATATCTCTACGCTAGTTGGTTTATTGGTGGCACTTACTAAAGTTACTGCAACTAATTTTTTACTAGAGGGACAATAATACAAATCCGCAAAAGATTCAATATCATGGAAAGAATATGGAATACTGTCGCCCAAAAACTCATACTCAGGTGAACTCAGGGAACCACGAATCAACTGCAGATGGGAATTAAACCTGTCAATTGGAAATATTAATCCATAAAATTGATTGGCTTGACCGTCAATAATAAGGGTATTGGCAAAACAAAATTCTTTTTCGGGTTGTTTAAAATCATAAATGTGTTTGAACGTTCGACCACCAACACTATAAGCCATTAGTTCAAAATTATACTTAGGATTTACTGCCTGATCGCCCGTTTTACTTCCATAACCTCCAATGATATAAGCAGTATCTGTTGCATCATTGGTACCCAGAGCCGAAAGATAACGGGGCATAAAAAAATCACCCTTGGTATTAAGAACTTCCCACGTATGATGCTGAAAATTATATCGTTGTACAAGATTTTTGTAATGAAGCATGCCATAACCACCAATGACATAAAGAGCACTGTCAACATTTGAAATAAACTTATTAGCCTGCCAAAACTCTGTAAGTTTGGGTTTTGCTGAAAAATTTAACTTCCAGGAATTTTCTAGGTCATCATAGGCTGATACGGTTTTTTCGTCTATAAAGAAATTATACAACGTATTAACCCTATGATCAAAGATGGACTGATTGCCTGCAGGTAAAGTCTTCCGGCTTTTTGAAAGTTTAGAGCCTGTTAGCTGGTTTGTTTTAAAAGAAAACTTGTATAATGTATCAACCGAAATAATATACAATATTTCATTTTTTTTATCAAACGCAACGCTGGGGGTAGCAGTGGTTTCAACTGTTTGAAGCTTTTTCCAATTAAGGTGTCGGGGAGCAATCCAAATAGGATTTTTTATTTCAGCAACTTTCTTTTCAACTATATCCAATGCCGTATTTCCACTAGTCTCCGACAAAGGAAAAAAGTATTTTCTTTTTTTGTTTTGTACAATATCAATGTCCTTAAGATGCATCGGAGGAACATCAATTGTCTTATTTCGCTGCAGGCTGCTCGTCCCAAAAAAAACTTTGCAACAAGTTGCATTGGTAAAGTTTAGTTTGCCTTTGGTGACTAAACTATTGTTTAAGAAGAAATTTACCTCCTTCCGAATTTTATCAAACCTGATTTCACAATGATTCCATTTGCCAAACAAACTTGAAGAATCAATTTTAAAAGAATAAGAAAAAGATTCTCCGATAACAAAATTGAAATTTCCAAATTTATCGACAGATACTATATCTATGTTTTGGTTGTCGGTAGTTATTAACCTTATAACGTATCCAAAATATGCATTAAGATCAGGTACAAATTTAAGATCAAAAGATATTTGGGTATCCCCGGTTAAACATAGGGGTTCCCCTGGAGTTAAATTGAGAGATGTGCGTTTTTCAGGTATTGATTCATGACTGAAAAATTGCAACCCATAAGACTGGCTGTATAATTGACCAGAAAATAAAAGCAAGCCTGTTATTAAATAAAGAAAATTCTTCATATACAATCAAACAGTTACATAGTAAAAATACTTTATTCTTGCAATACAAAGACAATAATATAACCAAGATGATTGTCAGCAATCGGAATTTAAAGAGTGCGTTAAACAACTGATTGAACCCTATATTAACAGAATATTCTTAATCGATGGTCCAATGGTGACTCCAGACTAGGAATTTTGTAATTTGAAATATTGTAACTTTATTCAATGAACATTACGTTTATAGATAAAAAGACCATATTCAACCTTATCGAGCAGCACCAACATGAAATATTGAATTATGGTGTTGAACGTATTGGATTATTTGGATCTTTTGTTCGAGATGAACAAACCGATTCATCTGATATTGACTTTCTTGTTCATTTTTCTAAAGGATCAAAAACCATTCATAACCTAGTTGGACTTGGTGATTTTTTGGAAGATTTGATGGGAAGGAAAGTGGAAGTGATTACAAAAGAATCCCTCAGTCCTTATATAGGTCCACATATTTTGAAAGAAGTTCAGTATGCAGCCATCCTTAACTGAATTTTTACATCATATAAAAGATGAAATTAACTTTTGTCTCAGTCAAACTGAGGGAAAAGATTATGAGATTTTTTCGAATGATCAGATACTAACTCGTGCTGTTGTAAGAAGCTTAGAGATTATTGGCGAAGCAGCAAAATTAGTTTAAAGTTGATGGTTTAAAGTTTAATATACAAGTCACTAAACATAGAACTTTAAACCTAAAACTTTTAACCATTCGGGGTTGAATGTTTAATGAACAGCAGAATAAACATTAAAACCTAAACTTTCAACTAAAGAAATTCCCTATTTTTAATCATGAAAAAATCTTTCCTATTACTACTCATTGTTGCTTCATCAGCAACGTATGGCCAAAAAGCCCTCAAAATCATCACTGTTGAAGAGACTGAACGCATCGAAAAAATGCTTTCCTCCGATGCAATGGAAGGTAGAAGAACATTTTCTCCCGGCATAGAAAAAGCAGCTTCTTTCATTGCTTCCGAATTTGAAAAAACAGGATTGCAGAAGTTTAACAACGCAAACTCTTATTTGCAATCCTTTGCGATGATCAAAGCAAAGCCTACAAAACAAACCATTGTTTTGGACGGCGCTGAAATTGACGCCAAAAAAATCTTGATCCTGTCGCCAAAAGCATCTGTAAATGCAACAGAAAAGTCTGGGTATCAAATAGTGAAAATTGCCAAGGGAATGAACTTTGCCACTGAAGTGCGTAAACTTCTTTCTTCCCCCAAAAATACAATCGTCATTTTAGATTCTTCACATACCGGCATGTTCGGTCGATTTGGCCAAATGCGCAATCAAATGTTTTCTACACAACCCAATGTTGTGATGGTTCTTGCTTCAGAGATGCCCAAAACCTTTACAATTCAGGCTTCCCAAGAAATCACCGAAATGCCATTGGCTAATGTGGTGGGTGTATTGCCTGGAAAATCAAAGCCCAATGAAATCGTGATTTTCTCCGGACATTATGATCACCTTGGCATCGACAGCAAGCGAATGGTTAACAACGATTCAATTTATAATGGAGCAAACGATGACGCTGCTGGCACCACCGCAATGATCATGCTTTCGAAGTATTACAAGAAATTAAACGACAACGAAAGAACCATCATTTTTGCTGCTTTTACCGCTGAAGAAGTAGGCGGATTTGGTGCACAGCATTTTTCTAGACAATTTGATCCAGCTTCTGTTGTTGCCATGTTCAACATTGAAATGATTGGCACTGAAAGCAAATGGGGTAAAAACAGCGCTTATATCACTGGATTTGAAAAAACAGATATGGGTGCCATCCTTCAAAAAAACCTAAACAATACAGGCTTTACTTTCCATCCTGATCCATATACAGATCAGAATCTTTTTTATCGTTCAGACAATGCAACGCTTGCCAGGCTTGGTGTTCCGGCACATACCATTTCTACATCGAAAATGGACAGTGAAGCAAACTACCACAAAGCAAGCGATGAAATTGGCACGTTGGATCTGGAAAATATGACGGCTATCATTCGTTCAATTGCCCTTAGTGCAAAGGGAATTGTATCTGGAAAAGATACACCTACAAGGGTTGATACAAGTACACTTAAATAAGCGTTAACTATACTTTATTATTTTAATTGGCACAAAAAAAGACCGAAGCATTTACGCTTCGGTCTTTTCGTTATCGGTTAAATCATGAATTAATATCCAGGATTCTGTTTCAAATATCCTGGTAAATTTGATGCACCATCAATAGCAGTTTGCGGAATTGGAAACACACGCTTGTTCTTATCTGTGTTGCTCTTTTCTGTCCAAGCATTTTCATACTTTCCAAAACGTATCAAATCAGTTCTTCTGTGCATTTCCCAATACAACTCAAATCCCCTTTCTCTCAACAACAAATCAAGGGTCATGGTACTAAGTGCTGGAGCTGGTTTAGTTACTGTTCTTGCCGCCCTGATTTTATTTACATCAGCCAATGCACCAGAAGCATCGCCCTTTCTCATTTTAGCTTCAGCACGCATTAAGTAAACATCCGCTAATCTCACAATTGAAATATCTGCCTCACCAAAATTTCTACCGCTAGATGATTTTTTACTGAACTCATATTTTTCAACACGGTATCCAGTGCTATAATTACTTCCTGCAGTGGTATAATCTATTTGCTCAGTGTAATCTACTGGTAAATTTGGATTGCTTCTAGATGCATTAAATAACTTTTTAACTTTTAATTTTCCGTCAGGGCACCTAAGGAAAACACCATTTACCCTTTGTAAACCATACTGTTGTCCACGCAAAATACCACGATCAATGTTGAAATCTGCATCAGCTACACATGAGTCAGCAGGATTTGAATTTGCCTTGATGTTCTGCTTGTAAAAACGTGGGTCGGCTGCAGCTGGATCAACTGGTGCATAAGCATTTACCCATGTGCGGTAGTAATCTGGTGTTATGCCTGGACCATCAGTACCATTTGCAGCTGGAAATGCTGGCAAAGGGAACATATCTCCTGAAAGGGAGAAGTAGGCAAGCCTGTTATGTCCATTTAAATCTGCACGCTGGTCTACTGCAAAAATCAATTCTTTGTTGCTGTTATTGTCGTTTCCAAAAATTGCAAAGTAATCAGGTGACAATGCAAATTGAGTTGAGTTGATGATTTTATCTGAATACTCAACAACCTTATCCATGTCTTCTGGTTTGAAAACAAAACTGCTCGCGTATCTATCACGATAAACTGCTGCGTTCAAATGAAGCTTGCTTAATAGTCCCCATACCGCTGCTTTTGTCAAACGGCCTGGTGCTGTGCTATTGTCTAACAAAGGCTCTACAGCTACAAGTTCTTTTCTTACATATTCATAAGCTTCTTCACCGCGAAGAATGGTAGAAATATCGCCTATGTTTTCCTTTACAAATACTACCCCGAAGTTATCAAGTGCAAGCATGTTGTAATATGCGCGCATGCCTCTTGCTTCAGCAAGATATGTTTTCGCATTGGGATCTTTATTGGTAGGCAAGGCATTCATCGCTGTAATAGAGCGTGAAATTCCTTGAACAGTGAGAAGCCACATATTTGTCACATTAGGATCTGTGCTCAATGTTTCATGGCGGTGCATTGAAATGAAGATTCCGTTATCACCCCAATCCGTACCACCACGGTAAGGAAGAATTGCTTCATCAGTTGAAATTTCAGACAATGCAAACAGAACAGTGTGGGTATAAATAGTAGGCAACCAAGCATAAACTGGTGCAATAATACCGTCTGCGATTTGTTTGTCAGTTAAGCCTGTAACAGAAGATTCGTCTAAGATCTTTTCATTAAGTTTTGTGCAACTTTCATTGGTAGAAAGTATAGTAATCAAGAGTAAAGCAATGAGAATTTTATTTTTCATATTCCTAAATTTAGAATGTAACATTTAAACCAAAAACAACTGATTTTGCTTTTGGATAGCTTAAGTAATCGATACCGTAAGAAGAAATTCCATTGATGGTTCTGTCGGTATTAACCTCTGGATCAAAGCCAGTGTATTTAGTGGCAACAAATAAATTCTGACCTGTAACTGAAAGTCTAATCATGTTAACCCATTTGTTCAATCCCAACTTCTTGGTATTGAAATTATAACCCACTGCGAGGTTGTTCAAACGTAAGAAAGAACCATCTTTTAAGAACCTAGTGCTCACTGGCGCTGCATTGTTGATAGATTCTTTAGTCTCTGCAATGGCTTCTGCAGTTGTGTTAACATTTTTAGAAATCTTCAATTTATAAAAATTTGAATTTGAAGTGTTATCATAAATCTTGTTTCCTGATACACCATTGAAGTTAACAACTACATCAAACCCTTTGTACTCAGCACTTCCAAAGAAATTGTACATGAAAGTTGGCAAGGCACTACCTGCAGCGATTCTATCTTTATCAGTTACTTTTCCATCACCATCAGTGTCTCTGTAAGTACTCAATCCTGCAGCATCAATTCCTGTCCACTCTCTTAAGAAAAATGTACCAATGGGTTGGTTATTTATATATCCGTTGATGGTTGCTGATGTTAATCCAGAACCAGATGCTGAACCTGATGGGATAACTGTATATGGTGAATTCTTCACCACGTTGTTAATGAATGTCATATTTCCACCAACGTTATAAGTTAATCCATTAGTGGCCTTCACTTTATAATCAAGGTCGATTTCTAATCCCTTGTTAACAATTTCCATGTTTGCTACGTTGGTCCAAACCGTTGTTGCCGGTTGAATTGGATCAGCAGGTATTACTTCCAATAATATGTTGTTTGAAGTTTTGCTGAAATAATCAATTGATCCTGTAAGTGCTCCTTTCAATAAACCGAAATCCAATCCAATGTTTGTTTGTGTTGAAACTTCCCACTGGATATCCGGATTTGCTAACCTTGAGTATGCAGTTCCTGCTGGATATGGTCCTGTTGCTGTAAGCGGATAGCTGGTTGTTCCTGATACTGTTGAAGTGAACAAGGCTTGTGTAATCTTAGATGGAATCTCTTGATTTCCTGTTTGTCCCCATCCTGCTCTCAATTTCATGTTGCTGAACATGTTGTTCTTAAAGAAGTCTTCCTCTGTTATTTTCCATCCCAATGAAAATGAAGGGAAAATACCGTATTTGTTATTCGCACCAAACTTAGAAGATCCATCAGCACGTACGTTTGCTGTGGCTAAATATTTGTTTTTGTACGAGTAATTGATACGTGAATAATATGACTGCAATTCATTGATGAACGCATAACCAGATGGTCTGTTGTTCGCCAACGTTAATTCTTGTCCAATACCAGGGTTGTATAATGGCTCAACCGGAGTGATTGGGAATTTATTGATGCTCATGCTTCTTCCCTGTACAAATACCTTTTGGTATGAATGTCCAGCCAACGCTGAAAAATTATGCTCAGAAATCTTGAAATTATACGTGAAATAGTTTTCAACAAGGGTATTCCTATTGTACGTATAATATGTTTCTAAACGACCATCTCTCAATGGTATTGCGTTTGCGATTGATTGAATATCCCTGGTTGCAGTAGAATTGTCAACACCTAAATTCAATTTATAGGTAAGTCCCTTCATGATTTTTAATGATGGGCTGATATTTCCAATAACCCTGTTGATGGTAGTTACATCTTTATCCAACAAAAAGGTAAGCAATGGATTGTTGATACTCTGGTATCTCAATGGTTTGCCATTGGCATCTTTTGCTGGGTATGTTGGGTTGTTAGAAAGTGCATCGCCAATAACACTTGAAATGCTTGGTCTGATATTATTCGTGTTATTAGCAGAAAGATTTACATCAACTACTAAATTGTCGTTCAATAATTTTTGCGTTGCATTGAATCTTCCAGTATATCTATCCAACTGATTGGTTCTGATGATACCTTGTTGCTTTTGCAATCCAAAAGAAGCATAATAGGTAAGTTTGTCAGCACCGCCAGAAAGGGTTAAGTTATGGTTTTGTGTTGTTGCCAAACGGGTAATTTCTTTCTGCCAATCGGTAGTTCCGCCTAGGTTATCAACCACGCCGCCTACTTTGGCAACATTCGCAACAAAATCATCCCTATCAAAAACACCAATTGGATTTGCCAAAGAGGAAAGTCCAACCGATGAATTGTAATTCATGCTTGAAACACCCGCTTTTCCTTTTTTAGTGGTAATTAAGATAACGCCATTTGCACCACGCGCACCATAAATAGCTGTAGCAGAAGCATCTTTCAATACATCGATAGATTCGATATCCTGTGAGTTGATAAAATTCAATGGATCTCCACCTCCAGTGCTTGAATTGTCTAATGGCAAACCATCAACAACAAAAAGTGGTGTACTTCCTGTTCTCACACCACCTGGTCCCCTTACGCTGATACCCATAATGGCACCAGGCTCACCGCTTGCTGAAGTTACATTTACACCCGCAACCTTACCCTGAAGCAATTGCTGCGGTGCGTTGATGATACCTCTGTTAAAACTTTCAGCCTTAACACTTTTAACAGCACCAGTCACATCACGCTTGCTCTGCGTACCGTATCCTATCACAACAATCTGTGATAGATCTTTATTGAGTGGTTGCAATTGAACATCAATTGTTGAACTCTTTCCAACAATAACTTCTTGCGAAGTGAAGCCAACAAATGAAACCAAAAGGATTGATTTGCTGTCAACCACACTTATAGAAAAGTTTCCAGCAGCATCAGATAATACCGCTTTGCTGCTTCCTTTCACGGATATGCTTGCACCAGAGAGTGGGTTTCCTGTGCCTGCATCTGTAATTTTACCTTTGATGATTTGTTCGAATGAAATTGCTCCTGCCTCACTCATTAACTTTTCTCCAGCATACGAAAACACCTGGGAAAAAGCTAACATTACAGTGAGTAGCAAACAAGAAACATGTTTCATTCTTGTGCTACTTAAAGAACTTTTGTGCATAATGAAATGGATTTTTAATTTTCTGAATGCGGCAAAAGTATGGTTATGAGCTGCTGAAAAAGGAAATTATAAATTATGAATGAGTTACATTTATGTTAACAAACCATCAATTGTTGGTATCAGTTTTGTGAAATAGTTTTGATGATGCATCTATTTATTGAGGTAAATTCAAATGACCTACATCATAGATAAATTCATAAATTATGTTTACATTAACTGACAAATTACAAACTATGAAAGCTACTTTTCTTTTGATTATTGTGATGTTTAGTGTTGGTTTCTTTGGTTTCAGCCAAACAAAAAGTTTTCTAGACGTACCCTACATTGAAGTCAATGGTTATGCAGATACCCTTGTTACCCCAAATGAAATTTTTATAAAAATTCAACTTTCTGAAGCGGATACAAAAGACAGAATTTCGTTGGAAGAACTGGAAAGACGCATGGTTGCTGGATTGAAGGTATTGGGCATCAACACTGAAAAGGAACTCACCACATCAAACATCCAAAGTAATTTCAGATACTACGCACTGAAGCAAAAGGATGTACTTAAAACAAAGGAATACAAGTTGAAGGTTGGAGATGCTGTATTGGCAACAAAGGTTTTCATGAAACTTGAAGAACTTGGGATCGCCAATGCAGAGGTAGAGAAAGTTGGTCATTCAGACATCACCAAAATCAAAAATATATGTAGAACCAAGGCCATCTTGAATGCAAGAGAAAAAGCTGTATCACTAACAAAACCCATCAACCAAGAGATTGGAGGTGCTTTGTTGATTTCTGATTACAGCAATGATGCAGACGGACAGGTTCAAGTGGCAAGACAAGATGGACTAAGGATGATGAGGGCAGGAGCCGAATCTGTAGAACTTCCACAAATAGATTTTGAAAAAATCAGGATTACGTTATCGGTTGCTGTTAAGTTTCTTATCAAATAGTTGATGACTTTCCATCATAAATGATCTAATGCCGATTTTTTCATTCCCAGGTGGGGAAGTTGATAGAAGCACGGCCTTCAGATTGTAGCGACGCGAGGTTTGTTGGTTCGGGGCAAATAATTAGAATAAAGTTGATTCTTTACATAATCGACTTTTTTGTTTTTTTTCAGCTAATTGGTTTACCAGTAAAGTGATTTCATTGAAAATGAAGTTCACGTTGGAAGTTCGAGCTACCTCTTAAATTATACAGAATTTATTCATGAAAAACGATCCTTCGGAAAGCTTGTCGTGGATGTTATTAATTTTTGACTAAATTATATACATGCAAAACGGGCTGAGCTATTTGGTAAGCCTTCTCTCGTAATTCAACAGACAAATCAATTAGTTGCTTTTCGAGAGGCTTATTGAGAAAGTATTTATCAAGTTGAACCATGTAAAAATCATTATTTTTTGCTTTAAAAACTGGGGTTAAATAAGCTTTTATTGCTTCTACACTTGATTTGTCAATACATTTCTTGAAATCACCATTATACTCAATAAACTTTATGCTTCTAAGATTACTTTCTTGCTTCCACAACTCTACTAATACATTTCTCAAAGCTAGAGATTGTTGATATTGTGGAGAAGTATTATATGTTGCCAAATTGATACCTGCTTTTAAATCTTCTGCATTAAAATTGCCAATAAAAGTTGTGTCAATACTTAATGCATAATTACCTTCCGGTAAATTTGTAATCTTGAAAATTTCTTGGTTAAAATCTTTTTGAAAAGGAACTAATTCCAAGGCGAACTCCTGTTGATTAAGAATTGGAAATGGCAAAGACTTTTCTCTAATAAAAAAGGAATAAGTGTTCTTCTTTTTATCAGTTTTTAAAAGTTCACAATTAATTGAAGATTGTATGGTACCCTCTTTGCTAACAGCAATTTCAGAGACATATTTACTAGCTTTCACGGCTGTTAAAAATTGATACGCCATAATCAAATGCCCTGTTGATTGTGGGTGAACTCTATCTTTGCTCGTGAGCGTTGCAGAAGAATCATTCTGTTGTAATTGCTGATTCAATTTATTGAGAATAGTCCAATAATCAACCACTTGTAACTGATATTTTGCAGCTAATTCTCCAATAAAATAAGCACATTCCTTTAAAGCATCATTAACTCCCAAATTATTCTTTGTGGGCAACTTTGCGGTTTGATCGTAAATAGTGGGCTTCTGTAAAATGATGGCTAATTTTTTAGAAAGAAATAAATTGACAATTTTTTCTAAATTTTTTTTATAGACAACTATCGCATTTTGTCGCTGTGATAAAGTATCAGTATTATTGATTGCATGTTCACCATACAAACTTCGCTTTACATCATTCATACCAATCATTAACACAATGTGGGTAGGTTGATGCACCAAAATATCATCGTCCATTCTGCTTAAAATGCCACTTGTAACATCACCAGAAATACCACAATTAAAAAAACTAACATTCTCTTTTGGATACCTAGTTAAATGATACAAAAGGATATTATGATGGAACTCGCCATTATTAGTAATGCTATTGCCAACAAAACAAACCCTGCTGCCCGATGGAAAAGGCTGGGCAACTATACTAGTAAAATAACAAAGAATATAGCAACTTACTAAAAACACTTTCATACAATTAATATTTGATTTCAATTCAATATTTTCAAAGATAGGAACCCAAACCTCTATTATGAAAATATTGGCATAGTCCTAGTTTTTTAGTGATTGTTGAGGCTAGATGGTATTTTGTTTTGTATCGCTTGCCATCAGCGGCAGTTGTCAAGGATTGCTTGACAACTGAATTCTCTGTTAACTCCTTGTTTTTGAAGCAGTTAATAACTCACTTGCTGTATCTGACAAATACATTTACATAAGAAACTCTTTATTTATAAAGTATCAGTTTGATTGGTTAAAATAACTCAATCAATCAACATCTTAGAAAAAGCTGCACTATCGCCATTAAATACATTGAAATCAACTTTTCCTGAAATACCATTGACCTTCCCCGATTCTGAATGCTGCCAAAAATGCCAATCGCGCGCTACATCCGGCCTTTCATTATCTGTATAATGGGCAATCCATATTGGGTATTTGTAGAATTTATCTGACAAAAAATGCTGATAAAACTTTGCACTGGTATAAATAATTGGAACCTGCCCTGTTTGATTCTCAACAGTTACAAGCCAATCGTTTAATCGCGTCTGCATGACGCGATAATTCACACCATAAAGATCTTCTACATCCACCACAGGCCTTAAATCTCCACTTCCAAATTTGGTATTTTTCAGAAAATGTTTTGCCTGCAATTTTCCATCTTGAGTAGCAAGAAAATAATGATACACCCCTCGCTTGATTTTATGTTTCCTTGACTGCTTCCAATTTTTTGAAAGATACGGATCGATGCGTGAAACACCTTCAGTTGCCTTCATGAAGACAAAACTGATTTTACGGCCTCCGTCTTCCATTTCAGTAACACGCTTCCAGTCTATGTTTTGCTGATATTTAGACACATCAATCCCATGGATTAAAAATCCTTCGGGTATCCTTATTCCAAACTGTTTATAGACAGGTGGAATTGCATTGATGAATCCTTTTCTATTCGAAAAAATGGTTATAATAATCAGTGTGCAAAATAAAATAATTAAAAAAAATAAGATGAAGTAATCTGACGGTTTTTTCACGATAACAAATTAGGCAACGAAAATAATCTTATAACTTACTTGAATTTTTTATGTAGCATCTTTTCACAAAAATTAAGGTTTTCAACTCCTATAATTTCAATCAATTTTTTTGCTGATACAACTCAAAATAAATCCCTGCTATCCGTCAACAATCCAAGTCCATTAAAACGACCTTTGTCAAAATCAATGCGACTGGCTTTTACAGCAATTGGGAAACGTCCGCTGCCTGCCACCATCTTAAGGGTATTGTTTTTTGAGGTACTGAAGTCAATTTTATCTTTAGTGGACTTCTTCAATGCACTGAGTATTTTGCTGGTGATTTTAAAATCAGTTTCCATCTCTGCCACGAGTTGTTCTGCTGTTACAACACCCGTGATGATTATCAAATTATTGCGATTGGCATGGCGGAGGAGCACAGGATTTGGATGAATAAAATCTGCTTTGCTAAAAAAATCTGTTATGTCTCCAATAGGTACAACTTCAGATATTGCATTTTTATATGATATGCTCACCTTCTTACCCGCATTGATTGTTGATGTGAAATCAAGAGGAAGTAAACCAATTGATTGCATCAATTCTTGAACCAAGGTGATACCAATTTGAAAGGCATAATCGTTTTTATGTTTATCATTTATTGAAAGGCTGGGATCTTTGGTGATGGACAATTTCACAGTACTGCTAAAAGCATGAAGGATATCTGTATAATATAATTCAGCTTGATTCAGTCCTTGTTTAAGCCATATCTGCAGTGGCTTGTGGTTGCGAATTGGACCGTCTATGAGATCGTAGCCTGAATTGCGAAGATGTTGTTGGAGT
>Ga0209550_10003477_pt1 | contig 15006 bp, 12 predicted proteins | sample LauGreSuBDMM15SN_2_FD_187567 | JGI IMG/M metagenome (GOLD analysis project Ga0209550, IMG submission 187567) | Freshwater lake microbial communities from Lake Michigan, USA - Su13.BD.MM15.SN (SPAdes) (version 5) | ecosystem: Environmental > Aquatic > Freshwater > Lake | place: Lake Michigan...
CATTAGTACGGATTCATATCCGCCGCGGCGGACTCGGGTTCAACTCCCGATCTCGCCACAAAGGGGAATCATTTGATCCCCTTTCTTATTTATGTTTTACGTTTACATATTATTCTCTGATTTGCATTTTAAGCATTATGTAGGTTACACGAGTGACCTTGATATGCGCATGAAGAGTCATAATGAATTGGGATCTGGTTGGACAAAGAATTACCGACCGTGGAGAATAATTTATAGTAAGGAATTCGAAACAAAGACTGAGGCCATGCAATATGAAAAATGGTTGAAGACAGGTGTTGGGAGAGATTTTATCAGTAAGCTTATTCATAGAGTTTGCATAGATGGATAATTCCTCCTATCTTATTGGAATCGTTATATGCAAGTTGTTTAAAGGGCATCTATTAACAAATAGTTAATTGTTCTCATAATTACTATATGTAAACCTCTTAACCTTAATTTCATCTGATAAATTCTGTAAGTGTCAAAATTTGCTAGCTTCATCAATAGTCATGAAAAATTTTCAATCAAATCTGAAAGTTTACCCGCTTTAAATGACGGTGAAATGCTGGTCAAGAACTTATGCACCAGCCTTTGTCGAAGTGATATTTATACCTACCAAGGAAAACGAATTGAAAAATCACCTACCATATTGGGTCATGAAATAGTGGGCGTTATCAGCCAATTGGGTCCCAATGCGCCTTTATACGATCTTCGTGGTAAAGAATTTAAAATAGGTGATAAGATAACATGGGCTATTTACGCAAGTTCTCCTGAAGACAATCTTTCCAAAGCAGGTATCCCTCAAAAGGCAAGGGATTTATTTAAATACGGACATGAGGAAATAACCGAAAACAATCATTTTCATGGCGGTTTAAGTGAACATACCATCCTAAGAAAAAATACACCTATCATCATTCTTAATCCAGCCGTACCCAATGAGATTGCCTCACTGATAAATTGCAGTGTAGCTACCGTTGCTGGTGCAATTAGGTTGGCGGGACAAATAAAAGGTAAATCTGTTTTAATTTATGGTGCCGGCATGTTGGGCATAATTGCTTGCGCTATGGTGTCTAAATTGGGGGCCAACGAAGTGATTACAGTTGATCAAAATCCAGAAAGACTTGCCATGTCAACTCATTTCGGGGCAACAAAAACCATGCTGTCTTCGGATGATTTTTCAACTAAAGTAGATGTTTCACTTGAATTAAGTGGGGCAGTTTCTGCAATGGAAAATTCTATTAAAGTGCTTGATATTGGTGGAGCTACCATTTGGATCGGTGCCGTTTTTAAACAACCGCCAATTTCTATTGATGCTGAATATCTAATCAGAAACATTCTAACAATAAAAGGCTTACACAATTATAACAATGAAGACTTTGTTAATGCAGTGAATTTTATAGAGTCAAATTATGATAATTTTGAATTTGATAAACTAATAAAAAAAGGGTTTTTATTGGATGATATAGATGCCGCCTTTGAATACGCCGTTAACAACAACCCTTTTCGAGTTTCAATAGACCTAACATAAATGCAAAAAAAATACAGTAAAGAGGAATTATTATTTTTAGCCAAAGCTTCACTTGCTGTTTTTGTTACATATCTAAGCATGTATGCTTTTAGAAAACCATTTACTGCTGCAAAATTCAGCAACATCATGCTGTGGGGGATAGATTACAAAATATTATTGATCATCACCCAATTGATTGGATATACCCTTTCGAAATACCTTGGTATCAAAATAATTTCAGAATTATCAGCAAGCAAAAGAACCGCCACGCTCATTGTTTTAATGGCCATTTCTTGGATTTCATTGCTGTTTTTTGGCATCGTGCCTGCTCCATACAATTTACCTTTTATCTTTTTAAACGGCATGCCACTGGGGATGATCTGGGGTGTTGTTTTTAGCTATATTGAAGGACGAAGGCATACAGAACTGTTGGGAGTAGCTATGGCTTCTAGTTTCATCATTTCATCTGGCATTGTAAAAGGGGTTGGTAGTTTTTTACTGATCAGCATGAACGTGTCAGAAATGTGGATGCCATTTTTAACTGGATTGATATTTTTACCCATCCTTTTTTTAGGCGTGTACCTTCTCCATACTATTCCTCCACCTAATGAAGCTGATAGATTGGCTCGCACAGAGCGTTTACCCATGGGACCAAAAGAAAGAAAAATGTTCTTTTCCCATTTTGCTCCCGGTATTATCATGTCGGTTGCCATTTACGTGTTTTTAACTGTTTTTAGGGATTTACGTGATAATTTTGCTGTTGAATTTTGGGACAGTATTGGGATGAAAAATATACCTACCATGTTGGTATTTTCAGAACTGCCAATTGCTATTTTAGTGATCATTATCATAGGTTCTATGATCTTTATCAAGAATAACAAAGCTGGATTTTTTATCAATTTTTTAATTGTATTTATAGGTGGACTCCTGTTGTTTATTTCTACAGTATTGTTCTCTCAACAATTAATTAGTCCTACTTTTTGGATGATCATCGTTGGATTTTCAATGTACTTACCCTATATCGCCTTTCATGCACTTTTCTTTGAAAGATGGATAGCCTATTTTAAGATCAAAAGCAATATTGGCTTTTTAATGTACGTGGCCGATGCTGCAGGTTATTTAGGCAGCACCTTTGTTTTGTTGTTTAAAAATTTCAATACCACTACGTACAGCTGGGTAACGTTTTTTACATTTACTGCATTTATTACTTCAATCTTCATCATCATTTTATCTGTTACAAACTATATTTATTTCAAGAAGCTTGATAAATTAAAGATGATTTAAAAAACAAGTCTTGGATTTTTTTTTAATTTTATCAGTTTAGTTACATTTCGATTGCATTTTTAAACTTTTAATTATTTCGATTATGTTGCATCCAATCACTCAAAAAATTGTTCATTTGTTTGAAGTTCACGGAAATTCTATGTATGGCGGAGAAGCAGTTACCCAACTTGAACATGGATTGCAATGTGCCACTTTAGCAAGAGCCAATTACGCTTCTGATGAATTAATTACTGCTTCATTGTTACACGACATAGGACATCTTTTGCATGATCTTCCGGATGATGCAAGCGATAATGGCATTGATGACCTACACGAATTAAGGGGTGAAAGATTCTTGGCTGAACATTTTAAAAAATCAGTGGTAGAACCTGTAAAACTGCATGTTCAAGCAAAAAGATATTTGTGTGCTAAAGAACCTGGCTATTTTGAAACATTGTCAACCCCTTCAAAGACAAGTTTGGAAATTCAAGGTGGAATCATGAGCCTTGATGAAGTGGCCGAATTCGAGAAAAACGAATATTATAGAGAAGCAGTTGAACTCAGACGATGGGATGATACGGCTAAAGATGCAAATTTAGTGACGCCATTGCTCGACTCATTTATTTCTTCAATTGAAGCATCAGTAAAATAAATTTTACAGGATGACAACACCATATTAAACGTAATGTTTTTTTATAAGTCCGTTATTTGTTATCAAGCTAAAACTAAACTGTTAGCAGTGGATTAATAATTGCATGTGCAATTCTATGCAAACCTCACTTATAAAAGCGTGTGCTGTAGTTATGCACAGAAGGATAGTTATTATTAACGGCCTTCATTCTAAATCTCATTTTATGCATCCTTGATTTCACTCCAAAAAGCATTAATTTACACCTAGTCAAAAAATATTGAGTATCAAAACGAACAATTTAAAAGAATAAATTCAAAAGCATGTCAGGTAATCTCTATATTAAGTCATACACTTCGTGTACAAAAAAAACACTTTCAATGTTTTCTTTCAAAACTGCTCTTTTGTTCTTGTTTATTTGCTTTTCTATCATGGCTAGTTCCCAGGTTGTTTTCAATTCGGGAAATTTCAGAATGGCTATTAACAATAGCGGGGTAATCACTGAATTAAATAATACAACTACAAACAAAAACTATCTCTATAAAGATTCAATTTCCCCTCTGATTACTTTGCTGAGTGGTGATAAAAGGTATCTTCCTTCCTCACTTACTTACAATAAATCACAACATAAAATCATGTTGCTTTTTAAGTTGGCTGGAATAACCATGGATGTCATTGTGATGGAAAAAAACTCCCACATCGTTTTTGAAATCATAAAAGCTATTCCTGCAAATAAAATTGATGCCATTGTTTGGGGACCATTTTCTACATCCATCAGCAAAACAGTTGGGGAAGTAATCGGTGTTGTGCGTGATGGAGAAACATCTATTGGCTTGCAAGTATTGAACATAAAAACTTTAGGTGGCGACATGCCTAACAATGAAGGAAGCACTTGGGCCAGGGGCATTGCAGCAAAGCAATATGCTTGGGGTAGTTCTTTACAAGCCTACTCCATTAACAGAGAGCTTCCAAGATTTGTAGATGCTTGGGGTGGACAACAAAAGAACATGCCTGTTCCTGCAATGAAAGGGGAAACTGTTGTTGGCAGCAAGATTGCCTTGTTTTCTTGCAAGGAATCTGAAACACTAGATCGATTAGAACAAATTGAGCTTGCAGAAAATTTACCGCATCCAACAATCAATGGTGTTTGGTTTAAAAAATCGCCTCTTTTCGGAAAATCTTACCTTATTTCATCCTTCGGAGAAAATGAGGTTGATGAGATGATTGGCTACACAAAACGTGCAGGTTTGATCTCCTTGTATCATGAAGGTCCTTTCCAAAGTTGGGGTCATTTCATCTTGGATTCAAGCCAATTCCCAAGCGGAAAAGACGGCTTGAAAAAAAGTGTGGAAAAAGCCCATGCAGCTGGATTGCGTTTTGGAGTGCATACACTCACTAATTTCATCAACACAAATGATCCTTATATAACTCCGATTCCAGATGCTCGATTAAGCCTTACCGGTTCTTCCAAGCTTGTTTTTGATGTAAATGCCCAACAAAATGAAATTGAAGTAGCTTCTCCTGAATTTTTCAATGAACAAAAAAACAACTCACTACATACCATAAAAATCGGCAAGGAATTGATCCGTTATAAGTCAGTTTCAGAAGTAGCCCCTTATAAATTATTGGATTGCCAGCGGGGCGCTTTTGGCACAAACGCAGCTGCTCACAAAAAAGATGATGTTGTTGGGAAACTATTTGATCATCCATACAATGTGTTCTTCCCCAATCTCGACATGCAACGTGAAGTTGCCATGAATCTCGCGAATTTGATGAATGAAACAGGTGTTGATCACCTAGATTTTGATGGTCATGAAGGTGGATTGGCTGCTGGTCAGGGGGATTATGGCATCGATTTATTTTCGAAAGATGTATTTGATCATGTTAAACACGAATTTATTTGCGGCACCAGTCTTAGCAAAACATTTTATTGGCATATCGGTTCTTATTACAATTGGGGCGAACCTTGGTACGGTGGTTTCAAAGAGAGCATGCAACAATATAGAATCGACAACCAAGGGCTTTTTGAACGTAATTACATGCCCCACATGCTCGGTTGGTATTTATTGGCTGAAAATACAACCCTGTCTGAAATGGAATGGATGCTTGCCCGGGCAGCTGGATACAATGCTGGTTTCGCAATGGTCGCTCGTCCTAAATCTGTCAGAAATAACCCTCGCGCGCTGACTTTACTTGATGCAATCCGTGAATGGGAAACGGCCCGCAACGAAAATGCTTTTAGTGCTGCTCAACAAGAATTGTTGAAGGATCCTAAAAATGAATTCCATCTTGAAAAAATCAGCGATGGGAAATGGAATCTTTACCAATACGAAATGTCGAATGTTTTTATTCGCGAGAAATTTGACCGTCAACCTGGAGAACCTGTTCATACTTCTTGGAACTTTCAGCAAGCATGGAAGGAACAACCATTGCAGTTCAGGTTGAATGTAACAGGAACTGAAGGTGCTGTAAATAATATAAAAATTCAAGTGGATAGCTATGCTGAAATTATCTTGCCAATTGAATTGCTGGCAGGTGAAAGCCTTGTATGCGACGGCACAGACTTGATTCGGATGTATGATAAAAACGGCAAGCCCAAAGGGAAATATTTGATGAAATCTGCACCTCCATTGCTTGCACCAGGGTCTCATAACATCATCAGTGATTGCTCCTTCAAAGGTGAGGAACCTCCTAAAATCGAAGTGCAATTTAAGGGAATTGATAAAATGGAAGTTATTCAATCCCATTTAAAATAAATAAAAAAAATCCCGGCTCAAAAGAACCGGGATTGGTATGCTTAAACTTTAAACCTTAAACTAAAACTTCAAGGTCCTTGGAAGATATTTCTCTATCAATTCAGTATAATAGGTTTTAAGCTCTTTCCAATCGGGTTGAACTGGACATTTTGAATACAAATCGTATGGATTAAACAATTTTACCCATTTCAACATCTCCCTGTCGTGGTCATCCAACAAATGCTCATAAGCTCCTTCACGGTGCCATGAATAAAATGAATGATACCTCAACATATAGAGAGCTGATTCAGGTAGATAATCCTTCATCATCTGATAAATGTATTCATCATGACCCCAACTCATGTGCACCTTTCTTAATCCACAATTTGGCTCATAAATGCCATACTTGGTATTGTATGCGGGGTTGTTGAAATCTGGATTCTCCTTAAAAAATTCTGAATAAATAATCTTATCCGAATAAGCACATCCTACAGGAAAAGTATCTCCCACAACAGCCCACTGTGGCTCTCCAAACAAACACAAGACCTTACCCATGTCGTGCATCAACCCCACAAGAACCATCCAATCAGGATGTCCATCTTGCCTAATGGCTTCAGATGTTTGAAGAAGATGTTGGAATTGATCCAAATCTGTATCTGGGTCAGAATCGTCAACCAACTCATTTAAAAAATCAAAAGCATCCCATATCGGCATCTCTTTTTTGTCAAATGAAAGGTATTGCCTTCTTTTTTCCATGACAAATTCATACGTCTGGTATGTATGATTCAACCTATAAAATTCCTTCACTGTATCCCTTGCAGGATCTTCGTAATTTCTATATTCTTCAGTTGATTTTGAAGATGCAATCTTTTCCGGATCAGGATACCTTTCCAAAAGATCTTCTTCCCATTCATCTAAACTTGCAAGTGGATTTATCTCTTTTGCATTGAATTGGTCAAGTTGCATAATAAATAGTTTGTCGTTTGTAAATGATAATACAAGGTAAAATTATTTGTCTATAATAATTTAATTGTATGCCATTTTTCTTGTAAAATCTGCATTTTTTGACAGAAAACTGACTGATTCTCCTTTTAAATTGAAATTTAAATAATGCAATCATAATGTGCTAAAGTTGACTTTCAACACATCTCGCATTATCTTTACCCAACATTTTTCAGATTTCCCCGTCAAATATATCATCATGAGTTTTAAAAAACTACTCTTTACTCCCGGCCCTTTAACAACATCTAAAACTGTGAAAGAGGCCATGTTGCAAGATATGGGCTCTCGTGATCATGAATTCATGGATGCCGTTAAAGACATTAGAAATCAACTCCTCGAAATCGGGCACGTTTCTAAAGCTGATGGATACGAGGCTGTAATTATCCAAGGTTCTGGAACTTTCGGTGTAGAAAGTGTTATCAGCAGTGTTGTAAAAAAAGAAGATACCCTACTTGTGATTGCTAATGGTGCTTACGGAGAGCGAATCATCAAAATGGCAAAAATTCATCAAATGAATTTACCCATCCTTCGTTTTGAAGAAGACCAGATCATTTCTCCTGAAGTAACCGATGCTTTTATAAAATCGAATCCAAGCATAACACATGTAGCTTGCATTCACTCAGAAACCACAACAGGATTGTTCAATCCCATCGAAGCTATTGGGGATGTCTGCAAGAAAAATAACCTCGTTTTCATTGTTGATGCCATGAGCAGCTTCGGTGGTGTAAATATCGATATAAAAAAAGCACAAATCGACTTTCTTTTGTCATCTTCAAATAAATGCATTGAAGGGGTTCCTGGTTTTGCCTTTGCGATATGCAAAAAATCAGAACTCGAAAAGGCAAAAGGAAATGCAAGAAGTTTGAGCCTTGATTTATATGAGCAATGGGCCGGACTAGAAACCAATGGACAATTCAGGTTTACTCCTCCAACACTTAGCATCATGGCGTTCAGACAGGCACTGCGTGAATTGGATGAAGAGGGTGGGGTGCAAGCTCGTGAACTTAGATACAAAACAAATAAGAAAATATTAGACGAAGGTATGGATGCACTTGGGTTCAAACAATACCTGAATCCTTCAATACAAGGACACATCATATCCTCCTTCTTGTACCCCAGAGATCCGAATTTCAACTTCGAAAATTTTTATAAGAAACTTAGCGAAAAGGGGTGCATCATATATCCTGGTAAATTAAGCAAGACCAATGCTTTCAGGATTGGAAACATCGGACAAATATTCCCTGAGGAGATTACCTATTTACTTGAAACTATTAGGGAAGTGATTGAGATTGATCATATTTTGGTATAAAATAAGATCAATCCCTAATTTTTTTACCAAGGCATTGAGAATGTCTTTACATAGGTAAAGCATTTTATGGCTTCAATAACCCCTTCTTTTATTCCTAAACCAGAGTCTTTGATTCCTCCAAAAGGAGAATTTTCTATCCTGTATCCTGGCACTTCATTGATATTGACAGTACCCACCTTCAATTCTTTGATGAACCTGATGGCATTCTCCATGTTGTTGGTGATGATGCCTGAAGAGAGTCCATAGGCAGTTGAATTCGATAATGCTATTGCATCATCAATATCTGTGAACGTCATGATAGGAGCGAGTGGTCCAAATGACTCATGCACTACCATGTCTGCATTTCTCGGAACATCCACAATAACAGTGGGTTCCATCAACGCACCTGTTCTCTTGCCTCCTGCCACAACACGGGCACCTTGTGCAACCGCTTTGTTTACAACTGTTTCCAGATAAATAGCAGATGCTTCATCGATTACAGTTCCCACTTTGGTATCTGGGTTTGATGGGTCTCCACAAGTATATTCCTTTACTTTTTCTAGAAACTTTTCCGTAAAAACAGCACTTATTTTCTCATGAACAAGTATCCTCTTTACTGCAGTACATCGCTGTCCACTGTTCCGGAAAGCACCCTCTGCTGCCAACAATACCGCAGTATCTATATTGGCATCATCCATGATGATGATCGGATCATTTCCACCTAATTCAAGGATTACTTTTTTATATCCGGCAGACGAGGCAATCTTTTTTCCTACTGCCACACTTCCTGTAAAAGAGACCAATTCAACGGATGGGTCATGAACCAGGATCTCTGCTACTTCACTTGTTTTACCTAACAACACACTCAACATATACCCTGGCAGTCCTGCCTCATACAACAACTCCACTATTTTGATGGCAGTTAATGGGGTCTTCTCTGACGGTTTTAAAATCACTGGAGTTCCTGCTGCAATGGCTGGTGCAATTTTATGCACAACCTGATTCAACGGATGATTGAATGGGGTAATGGCTACAGCCAAACCCAAGGGTTCCCTTGTGGTAAATATCTTCCTTGCTTTGCCTGTTGGTGAAATATCACAAGAAAAAATTTGACCATCATCTTTCAAACACTCAATCGCCGCAAACATCAACACATCATGAGCCCTGCCTGTTTCATAGATGGCTTCTCTAATTGCCAATCCAGACTCAGCACTGATAACCCTCGCGAACTCATCCTTTCTCTCTACAAGAAGTTGACGGGTTTTGTCCAAAATTAAATACCGCTCATAGCGTGTCAATTTCTTTCCTCCTGCTAATCCTGCTTCGATGGATGCTTTTGTATCGTCAGCAGTAGCCAAGCCAACGGTTCCTACTAATCGTTGGTCGTACGGACTCCTTACCTCTAAAAAAATGGTTGATTCTATTGGCTTTCCTGCGACATAGCTAGGAAGTTTTATCGATTCAGACATAATAATATTTTTAAGCGTTTGTGCCATTAATCGTGAAATCAAAAATGTCGAAGTTGCGTGGATCACCTGCCGCCTTCCTCAAATAAACTGCATTGAGTGGATGCGAAATAATCATCGGCACCATCTCTTCATACCTACCTCCATGCGAACGCAAGGTTCCGTCTAATGCAGAGAGGTCGTGGTATTGCGGACGCCTTCCTACCACCACATTTCTGCCTGACAAAACAACCAAATCCCCAATCCTGTCTGCCGGCAGCTCCAAAATTTTAACTGCGGTCGGGTTATCATAAACTTCAGTGATGCCATCTAATCCCATCAGCCAATTCTTTACATCATTGATCATAGACTTATCATCAACATGAATAACTATGTAAGAACCTAGTGCACCATGGTGCTTAACGTAAGGGTCTGTAATCGGACAAATTACCCTGAAATGGTTTCCAAACTGAGCTTCCAACAAATCTTCCACAAATAAAACATTCGGCGTTCCATCCTCATGTATTTTGGCATTCATTCCATGATCTGCCGTTGCTCCTACAATAGCACTGAGTGCTACCAACTTGCCTATTTCCGCATCCATGGCTTCATAAAATGCCAACGACTCTTCTGCCGTTGGATCGTATGTATGTTGCATATAATCAGTAAGTGATAAATAAAGAAAATCAGCGATGCCTTTTTCGATCATCGCAACTCCTGCTTGCAAAACAAACAAGCTTGCGTCTGGACTATAAATCGCTGGGGTAGGGTGCCCTACAATCTCTTCTACATTTTCAATTCCATGGGTTTCAAGTGTTGCCTGATTGGCCTTTTCTGCTGAAAATGCGATTCCATTTAATTTAAATGAAAGAATATCACGCAACTTCTCTTTGGCAGTTACCACCGCAACTTTTCTGCCAGCATTGGCTGCAGCTGCCAATATTGTTTCTGCACGCAGGTATTCTGATGAATTCATCATCACCTCTCTATCTTTCTCTTCCTCATAAAAGAAGTTTCCTGAAATGCCGTGTACTGCTGGTGTAACGCCAGTAACAATTGAAGAATTATTAACGTTGGTAAATGAAGGAAGGGCGCCTCTTACCATACCTCTATAACCTTCCCTATTTAATATTTCAAGATTTGGCATTCTTCTAAAAGCCAAGGTTGTATCTAAATACTCATCAGCAGAACCATCAATGCAGATGACAACTATTGGCTTTGCTGCTGGATGATATGTACGGTTATTGATGCTGAAAGGTTTTGTTGAGATACTTGTCATAACGGTCTAAATTTTATTGTGCAATTTGATATAGAATGCTGCGAAATTAACAATCTTATTTTACTTGTTAATTAAATGAAACTCATCTATCAAATTAGTGATATGAATCTTCTCTATTTTTAAGTTATTGCACCAATAGTCGCAATGATTGCTTACTTCATCCTAAATTAAATTATTATTAAAATTGAAATACTTTGATGAATCCATAGGTTAAAAGAACAGAAACAAGTAATTTCAGTCAGCTTACTTTACCTTTCGAAACGGAATTTAATATTTTTTATAACCCATTTTATCATCAAAATGACACAAGCAGAAGCACAGATTGTAGTGGAAGAAGTATTTTCTCTTTATGAAAAATTCGGATCAGATGATTATATAGGCGAACCCGTTTCTCAAATAGAGCATATGTGCCAAGCAGCACAACTCGCTGAGGATGAGGGATATGACGATGAAACAATCCTTGGTGCTTTTTTTCATGACATCGGACATCTTTGCGAACACATCATGCATACTGAGCAAATGGATGGATATGGTGTAGTTGATCATGAAAAACTAGGAAGAGAATTTCTGGAGTCTAAAGGATTTTCTTCAAAAGTTTCAACATTGGTTGAATGTCATGTGTTGGCAAAGCGATTCCTTACTTTCAAATACCCTGAATATTACAATAAACTTTCAGATGCAAGCAGACAAACCTTGGTTATGCAAGGTGGTGTTATGACTGCCGAAGAAGCTGCAGTTTTTGAAGGTGATGAATTACATCCGCTTTATATCAAGTTAAGAGAGTGGGATGATAAAGCCAAAGAAATCAATTGCCCTTTACCTTCCTTAGAGAAATATAAACAAATCGCGTTGAACCATCTTTTGTCTCAACAGTAAATCTCAAATGAAGAGTCTACTGTCTGTTTTAATTTTTTTAAATAATTTTCTTTAAGTCAGATTGAATTCCATTTTAGGTAATTTTAAACAACATTATGTCTGATAAATTATTTAAAAAAAAAGGGCTTATCAACAAGAAAAGTATGCTGCCCATTTATGCAGCTATTGTTGCTTTTCTTGCATATGCTTCTGTATATGCATTTAGGAAACCTTTTACTGTAGCCACTTTCGACGGAATAAAGTATTGGAATATTTCATATCAAACATTACTCATCATTTCCCATGTATTGGGATATATGCTGAGTAAATTTTATGGAATAAAATTCATTGCTGAATTGAAACGTCTGGGCCGATGGAAGACAGTATTGATTCTTATGAGTATTTCATGGGCTGCTCTTTTCTTTTTTGCTATTGTTCCTGCTCCTTATGGCATGATTTTTTTATTCATCAATGGGTTCCCTTTGGGTTTTTTATGGGGGATTATTTTTAGCTATGTAGAAGGTAGACAATCAACAGATTTTATTGGTTCCGTATTGGCAATTAGCTTCATTTTTGCTGGAGGATTCTGTCGTTCAGTAGCAAAATGGTTGATGATAGATTTGCAGGTAACTGAATATTGGATGCCATTTGTTACTGGATTAATTTTCGCATTACCACTCGCCTTGTTTATTTTTCTGCTTGAAAAAATACCACCTCCCACAGAGTTGGATATAAGTGAAAGAACAGAACGTCTGCCAATGACCAAGGATGACAGAAAACGATTCTTAAAAATATTCAGCTTGGGAATTTTAGCAGCAACAATTACTTACACATTGCTTACTATTGTTCGAGACATACGAGACAATTACATGTCTAATATTTGGCAAGAACTCGGATACGGCAACAACTATTCAATCTTCACCCAAACAGAAACAAGAACTTCAATTATAATCCTAGTCATCATCAGTTTGTTGGTGTTGATTAGAAAAAATGTAAAGGCTTTCAGGGTGATTCACTTCATTATTATCACCGGATTTCTATTGGCAGGAATTTCCTCCTGGCTTTTTGTTACCAATCAAATGAGTGGCATTGTTTGGATGCAACTCGTGAGTTTAGGACTCTACATGGGATACATCCCATTCCAATGCATTTTTTTTGAAAGGATGATTGCAACATTCAAGGTTAAAGGAAATGTTGGATTCCTTATGTATATAGCTGATGCCTTCGGCTACCTAGGTAGTGTGTTGATTATGCTTTCGAAAGAATTTTTTAGTGTTGATGTTAAATGGTCTAGCCTTTATTCTCAAGGTGTTGTTATTGTTTCCATCATTGGAATTTCAGCTACAATCCTTTCCCTTGTTTATTTCAACAACAAATATCGCTTGCAAAAACAACACTTATAATGCAAAAGTCAGCTTTGGTTATCGGTGCAGGTATAGTGGGTTTGTCCATGGCAAGGGCCCTATCTCTACATGGTTATGAGGTTACTGTTATAGAAAGAAACGAAAGAGCTGTAGGTGCTTCCATTAGAAATTTCGGAATGGTGCTTCCCGCCGCTCACCCTGATGGAATCTTGTTCAATCGCGCGATGCGTTCACGAAATATTTGGAAAGAAATATGCACAGAAGCTAAAATATGGCACGATGAAGTGGGCTCCTTACAACTTGCCTATGCCGCAGATGAATGGACTGTACTCAATGAATTGCATGAAATTTATCAAAGTAGGGGATACAAACTTCTCAACAAAAATGAAACACTAACTGCTTCACCTTCAGTCTCTTCCAAGGGATTACTAGGAAGTTTGTTTAGCAAAGATGAAATCATCATCGATCCGCGTGAAGCCATTTCAAAAATTCCTTTATGGCTTGAAGAAAAATTTAATGTCAAATTCATTTGGGGTAAAGCAATATCCCGAATAGAATATCCTACAGTATATGCCGGGAAAGAAATTTTTGAGGCAGATGAAATTTTCATCTGTTCTGGTACCGATTTCGAGACCCTTTATCCTGAAGTCTATACTGCTGCCAACATCACAAAATGTAAGCTTCAAATGATGCGTATCGTTTCACAACCAGACAACTGGAGATTGGGACCAATGCTTTGTGCTGGATTGTCACTTGTAAATTACTCCAGTTTTAGCGTTGCTCCTTCTATCAATATCCTCAAAAAAAGAATTCAAAACGATTTTCCTGAACATCTTAAATGGGGAATTCATGTGATGGTCTCTCAGAATGAATTGGGTGAATTATGCATTGGAGATTCTCATGAATATGGCCTTACTCATGATCCTTTTGATAGAATCACCATCAACAACCTCATCCTCGATTACCTCAAAAATTTTATCCAATTCAAAGACATGCAAATCTGTGAAACGTGGAATGGGCTGTACTCAAAAATGACGCATGGGGAAACAGAATTTTTACATAAACCTCAACAAGGAATAACCATCATCAATGGCTTGGGCGGAGCTGGAATGACACTCTCGTTCGGACTTGCAGAAGAATTTGTCAATAGAAATTTCGTCATTAATAATTAAACAGAACAATGTGTTTGATTCCTCTTTCGTAAAGAATCATCTCTTGTTGGCACACCTTTTAAATTAACATTGTTTACCAATTTTTGCCTAAAAAAAGGTGAGGTTACATAAAATATGCTTATTTTAAAGTAATTAACCAAGACAACTATTGCCATGTCACTTCATTTCGCAGATTATCTCATTATTTTTATTTATTTCGTTTTTGTCATTGCCGTAGGTTTTGTCATCAAAAGAAAAATTAAATCAAGCAACGACTTTTTAAACAGCAACCGAAGCATCCCACTTTGGATTACCAGCCTTGCTTTTATTTCTGCCAACCTCGGTGCTCAAGAAGTTCTAGGAATGGTCGCCTCTGGTGCGAAATACGGAATCATGACAGTCCATTTTTACTGGGTTGGTGCCATCTTCGCCATGATTTTCCTTGGTGTTTTCATGATGCCTTTTTACTACGGTAGCAAAGCCCGTAGC
>Ga0209550_10003478_pt1 | contig 15006 bp, 12 predicted proteins | sample LauGreSuBDMM15SN_2_FD_187567 | JGI IMG/M metagenome (GOLD analysis project Ga0209550, IMG submission 187567) | Freshwater lake microbial communities from Lake Michigan, USA - Su13.BD.MM15.SN (SPAdes) (version 5) | ecosystem: Environmental > Aquatic > Freshwater > Lake | place: Lake Michigan...
CTTGCAATGCGTTGAGCGCCGGATCCCAGTGGTAGCGCCACACCGTGGTGAGGCCCACCACGTACACCGTGTTGCCCCGCGCACTCAAACGCGCCACAGAAGGCTCGGGCAGCTGCACATCGGGTGCCACGGCTTGCAAGGTGTCGGCGTCCAGCACCCGGATGTGGGCAACGGTTTTTTGCGACAGGTTTTTGGTCACGATCAAACCGTTGTCCAACACCACAAAGGAGTTGTAAGGCTCATCCACGGGCAAACGGGCCTGTGCCAAAGGATGGCAATGTCGATCCAAGCGATGGATGTAGCGCCCATACACCACATACAAAAACCCATTGCGGTGCAGCGCCATGCCCCCCGGCCACATGGGTCCACCCGCCAGCCGCGGTGAGGCCGCGATGGTGCGCAAGCTCAATGGGTCAATGCGCTCCACACAGGCCGTGGTGGGCAGCCCGAGGTGTGCTCGCAGCACCGAATGGGTGAGCAAAAAAACCTCACCCGGCGCACCCAACACAACCATGGTGGACACACAGGTCCGGCGCACCACAGCGCCCAGGCCTTCGGCATCGGTCAAACCCAAAGTGGCCTGCACCGGCGCTGTTTGCAAGCGCTGTGGCCCACCATCCTCTGCTGGCCAGGGGCTTGGAAAGTAACCGGCATTCATGCCCGGTGCAAATGCTGGCGCCTGCGCCAATACCACCCACCCAAAACCACAACCAGAAAGGCCAATACCGGCCACTTCAGCCGATCGACATACACATTGAAAAAAGCATTGACCTGCACTTGCCACAGGGGCTCGTAGCCTTCCGGCATGGGCAAGACGCCATTGGCCTGGGCATAGGCGGCGTATTGCGCTTGCATCTGCGCAAATGCTTCGGGCATGCGGTCTTTCAAGTCTTGGGTCTCGCCCGGGTCGTTGACGATGTCGTACAAATGCCATTGACCGTCCCCGATCGGTGGGATGTTTTTGATCAACTTCAAATCGCCTTTGAACAAGGCTTGGTTGCCCGACAACTCGTAGCCAATCGGTTCATCGACAGGGTAAACGCGCTCGCTGTGCCCGTACAGCACAGGCAAAAGGCTGCGCCCGGTCATGGGCTCGATGGTCTGGCCTTGGTATTGGGTACCGGGTTGTGGCACCCCGGCCAAAGCCAACAAGGTGGGTGCCACATCATTGACGTGGCTAAAGGACGGGTGAATGCGGTTGCGCTGCATGCCCGGCACGCCTGAGACGATCATGGGAACGCGGATGCCGCCCTCGCCGGAATAAAACTTATAGGTGCTCAAAGGTGAGGCCACGGCGCTGGCCCAACTCGGCCCAATCACCGTGTAGGCCCCCTTGGCACCGAGCTGATCGATACCGCGCTGGTATTGCCAGTCCAGCCACAAGCGACCGCTGAGCACGGCGTATGGGTCGGAGGCCTCGGCACCGTTGTCAGACAAAAACACAAACACGGTGTTGTCGTATTGCCCGGTTTGTTTCAGGTGTTCAACAAATCGCCCAATGTGATGGTCCATGGCCTCGGCCATGGCGGCATAAACCTCCATCTTGCGTTCTTCATAGGCTTTTTGTTCGGCGCTCAAACTGTCCCAGCGCACGGTGGTGGCCATCTCGACCATCTTGCTGTGGGGTGGCACCACACCCAGCGCCATGGCTTTTTGGTGGCGCTCTTGGCGCAACACCGACCAACCGGCTCGGTAACGCCCCTTGTATTTGTCAATGAACGACTTGGGCGCCTGCAAGGGAATGTGGTTGGCCTGGAACGCCAAATAGGCAAAAAAGGGCTGCGCGGCGCGCGCCACATCGGCTTGCATGAAGCCCAACATGCGGTCCACAAAATAAGCCGACGAGTAATAGTCCGTGGGCATGCCCACCTCTTGGCCGTTTTCAAACCAATAAACCTTGTCGGCCAAATCCAGATAGCGTCGACCGGTTTCCCAGTTGTCAGAGCCGCTGTCGCCTTGCACGATGGATTGGTCAAAACCACGCCGATCGGGCAGGTTGTGGCGCTCTTTGCCCACATGCCATTTGCCCGAGGCATAAGTGCGGTAACCGCTGTCGCGCAACAAGGTGGCCACCGTCACCACCTGGGTGTTGAGCACCGTCAAATAGCCAGGTTGGCCCAGGTGACTGCGCGGAATGGTTTCGCGCATATTGCCCATACCATTGCGGTGGTTGTCCACCCCCGTGAGCAACATGGCCCGGGTGGGCGAACAAGAAGCGCTGACATGAAAGTTGGAAAAGCGCATGCCTTGCTGGGCCAAGGCGTCCAAATGGGGGGTGGCAATCTCGCCGCCAAATGAGCCCACATCGGTAAAGCCCCAATCATCGGCCAGCAAAATCACCAAGTTGGGGCGCGCTGACAACTTTTTCATTGGCGCAGACACCGTCCCCGCCGACGTCCCCCGAGTGGGTGCGGGCGAGCTCACAGCATCGGTCACAGCCAGTGCCGCATACAGTACCAACACCCAAGACCGTCTGATGCGTTCAAACAATTTCATGCGCCATCTCGTTCAGGCACCTGCGAGGCCCGCACCTTCAGGGGCCACCAGTGCAAGACACCAAACAACACGGTGAGCAACACACTCACCCACCGCGGCCCAGGGTGTAAGGCCACCCAGCGACGGGCCCAGGCCAGCTCCAACACGTGCACGGCCAGCATGGCCAAGCTGGCGCGCATACACAACACAGCGCCTTCGCCCACCCACAGCCCTGTGAGCGCGGCAAAGCCCATGGCATACAAACCCAAACAAAGACCTTGCAAAACTTTGACCAGCAGTGGAGCCATCATCTGGCGTTCCTTTCATCCAACAAGGCTTGCTGCACCGCCCACAAGCGGTCTTGTCCCCAAAACACCTGTGCGCCCACACGAAAGGCAGGCACCCCCCATAAGCCATGGCCCAGCAAAGCTTGGCGGTTGGCTTCGGCGCTGGCGCGCCATCCCTCGTCGTTCAATGCGTCTTGCACCTGGGCCCAGCTCAATCCTGCGCGCAGTGCCAAACGGCGCAGCCCCGCGTCGCTGCTGGCATTCACCCCCTCAGACCAAACGCCCCGCAAGAACGATATCAAAAACGCTTCTCCCATGCCTGTTTGCATGGCCTGGGCCAGCACCGCCAGGCCGCGCTCGGTGGCCACACCCAAGGGGTCCAGCAAGCGTCCAAAAGGCACGCCCCGGGCGCGTGCCTCGCGCGCCGTGTCACGCGCGATGTACATGCGCTTGTCACGTGGCACGGCCAAGCCGCGCATGGCCATGGGCAACAAATAACGCAGATTCAGCTGCGCACCCGTGTGCTGCGCCAAATCCATCGCACGTTGCGCCACGATGGCGGTGTATGGGCTGCGCAGCGAGAGGAAAAAATCAAAAGAGCGCACCGATGAAGGCTGCGCGGCGTGGAAATCCTCAGGGGGTGGGAACATCACACCCGCAGGCGACCCGGCGCGCCAAGCACCCAGGTCTTGCAAACGCTGCTCAAGGTGATAGAGGCGATCGATGCCCCAGTACCACTCCCCTGCATAAAAAAAAGTCCCACCCAAATAATGCCCCCAACGCGAACGCAAGGCTTCGCCCTGGGCACATGCTTGAGCCACCAGGGCTTTTCCAGCGTCATCCACATCACCCAAGTGGGGCATGGCCCCTGACCACAATGGGGCCATCGCGCTGGCCACCCGTGCCACAAAGTCCCCTTGTTCAATGGCTTGGCATAAAACCACATTGGCCATGCGCACCGCACCCTCGGTGGGTTGTGCACCGCTGTCTTGAAAACGCAAGCCATGGTGCTGGGCCAGCAACTGGGCGTCTTTTCGGCTGTGCGCCACCAAACGTGCGCGATCGGGTGCCGCATGGTCTGGCGCAGGGCCCACCAAGTGGGGCACCAAATTCACCGCATAGCGCTGGAGCAAATCCGGCAGTATTTGGCTGAGCAAAGCGCAGTAGGGGTCATCAGATTGGTGAAAGTAATGCACCTGGTGGGGCTCACCACGCGCTGTGCGCCGTCTTTCGTGACGTGCCCTTTGAGCGAGCAAGCGCTGCTCCGACAACCACCACTGGCTGAGCGGCGGCTGGATCAAAGAGCGCAGGAATGAGGCCATGGGGTGATATTAAAAGATCAACATGTTTTCAGACCACCGCACCGAGCGCGCCCAAAGCCAAAACCAAGGCCAAGGTGGTGCGCACCCAAACAAAACTGATCACCGGTTGAACCGGCATCAAATGGGTGGCCTCTATGGCCGCCCATTTGTACACATCGTGGCCGCTGCGCTCAATGGCCAGTGCAAATTGAAAGAAATCACGCCGGCTTCGATAACGCACCAAGGCCACATAGTGCCATCGCGGTGTGCCCGGCCAAGAGATGAACTCGCCCCTGCAGCGGGCCACAAAGATGGGCAAGCTGGCCAGGCGCAACAACAATGGCAACGCGGCTTTGAAGTACAGGCGATCGGCCGCTCGGGGGTCAGTCGGTCCTTCTTTGCCTGGGGGGTACACGGCCACAGGGCGGTAACGCACGCTGTTGTGCATGACAAATTCTTTGCCGTCATCGCTGTCCAACAAGGCTTGCGCTTGGGCAATGAAGTCGGCATGTGGGCCGCCTTGCAAGCGCTCACGCAAGGTGGCCAAAATGCGCTCTTTTTCTGGCACCGACATCGGCTTGCCTGCGCCTCCGTACCAAACCACCAACACCAGCCACACCAGGGCAGCCCCCAGCACCAATGCGATCTCCATCTCACCCTCCTTGTCAACAGTTGCCCAGCACGCCGCACCGGTTGGAGTCACCCCCATCGCGCAGCCTGATGCAAGGCTTGTCCACTTTCGCCATACACCAGTGTACGGCTTGGCCCGCACTTGCGCCAAGCGCCCCAAATTTGGCACCCCACAGGCCGAGCCCTGTGAGGGCTTTTGCATTGGAGACGCCTGCTCGGCTTTGGGCTTTAAAATTCATTCACCGCTGATCGTGCGGCTTGATTGTTAGGGTTTTTGTCTTTCATGCCCCGCACCCCCACACCGCGCACCCCCAAACCCCCGTCCACACCCAACCGCTTGGGACAGGGCGACTGGTTGGATGCCGCTTTTGCGGCGGTGGTGGAAGGTGGCTTTGACCAAGCGCGGGTGTTGAGTTTGTCCAAACAACTTGGCGTGACCCGTGGCAGTTTTTATTGGCACTTTGCCTCCCACGCGGATTTGATCGAGGCCTTGTGGGCGCGTTGGTACGCGCGGGAGTTGGCGGTCGCACAACAACTGCGATCCCACACCACCGACCGACCCAAGGCCGATTTGATGCAACTGGTGCAAGTGGCCCTGGCCCACGCTGGCGAGGACTTGCAAAACATGCGCTTTGAATTGGCCTTGCGCGATCTTGGCCGACACGATGCCAAAGTGGCACAGCATCTGGCGCAAGTTGATCAAATGCGTTTATCCCTGTTTGAAGAAAAGTTCTTGCGCTTGACCGCCAACCCCAAGACCGCCGCCGATTTGGCCGGCTTGTTCTATCTGGCCTTGGTCGGTTGTTACCAAGCGCTGAGCCGCCCCAACAACCCGCCCGGCTCAGATCAACATTTGATGCGTTTGATTTCTGTTTATTTGGTGGAACCGCACCAGGCGAGCTCCAACGCCAAACTGGCTTGAGTTGTGGGAAGGCCTTCGCGCCTGCCAGCGGCCCTTGGACTCAACGCGGGGGTTGGTGGGCGCCTGAGCCCATCACGGTTTCGCTGCGCTGCGACTTCTTCAAAGGGTAAATCATTTGCGGCACCCAAGACTCTGGGCCATGGCGGCGATCGTCCATCAAACCAAAGGCCGCTGGGTAGCGCCTGGAAAATCGCGCCGTACCCAACAGCACATCCCACAGAAACAACAAGTTACCGTAATTGCCGCTGTAGTGGCCAATGCCATCGTCTTGCACCAAGGCGTGGTGAGCGAAGTGGGTGGCAGGGGTGGAGATGGTGCGCTCGACCAGCCAAGCCAGCGGCGCCAAGGCTGGTGTCGCATACAAAAAACGGTCCCAACGCACTGTGCTGTGTGCGCCCATGATGACCGCCAACTTGACCACCGAATAGACCACATACACCCAACCAAAGCCCAGGTACAACAAGATGCCAGACAACCATATGCCCGGCATCATGGCGTAATAAAAAACATTGTTGCGATAAACAATGCGCACACTCATGTATGCGGGTGAATGGTGTGCGCGGTGCAAGGGCCACAGCACAGACGTGTGGCTGAGTCGGTGCCACAGGTATTGGGTAAAGTCATCGGCCACCAACAACACGGCCACCATTTGCCACCAAGCCCAATCAGCCCAGGCATTTCGATGCTCGGGCATGGCCCACGCACACAAAGCCTGCGCACTGGCCAAAACCACACCCGAGACCCAAGGAAGCATCAAGGTGGCGGCCACATCCAAGCGATGGTCTTGCGGGTTGGCGGTGTTGGGGAAAAACAGCCCTTTGCGCCATTCGGCAAGAGCAAAGCAAGCCATGATCAAAACCACGGCCAGTACTTGAACCATCTGTTGATTGGCTTGCATATGAGTGCGCTGTTTCAGCGGGTAAAGAAACGAAAAGCCCAGTCGATCAAGCGGCCATAAGGCGCACTGACCAAGCCCATGCCATGCCAGCGCGACTGGATAAAGATGGGTTTGAGTTTGCTGCACGACTCAAAGCCCCATTGACCATGGTGCGCCCCCTGCCCACTGGGGCCCACACCACCAAACGGCTGGCTCAACTGACTGACATGAAGCAAACAATCGTTGATGCTCACGCCGCCCGAGATGGTCTCACGCAACACGCGGTCGCGGTGCTGGGTGTTGCGCCCAAACCAGTACAGGGCCAAAGGCCTGTCGCGCTGGCGCACATGGGCCAAGGCCTGATCCAAGTCGGCGCAAGCCATGATCGGCAGGATGGGGCCAAAGATTTCCTCTTGGGCAACACGCATGCTGGGCCGCACGCCGGTGATGATGACGGGGGCCATTTTTCGCGCCGCTGGGTCAAATACCTCTCCCGCCGGATGGTGCACATGCAATTGCGCGCCCTGGGCCTGGGCATCGGCCAACATGTCTTGTAAGCGCTGCCAGTGGCGCGGGCTGATGATGCTGGTGTAGTCCGGGTTCTGCGCCAAACGGGGGTATTGGCTTTGCATGGCGCCCAAAATGGCTTGGACCAGAGGGCCGACTTGGGCGTGCGCGACCAACACGTAATCTGGCGCAATACAGGTCTGCCCCGCATTGAGCAGCTTGCCCCATGCAATGCGCTGGGCTGCAGCGGGCAAGTCGCAATCGCCGTCAATGATCACGGGGGACTTACCGCCCAACTCCAAGGTCACGGGGGTCAAATTGGCAGCTGCCGCAGCAGCCACCACCCGCCCCACCGCTGTGGAGCCGGTGAACAACAAATGGTCAAACGGCAATCGGCTGAAAGCGGCAGCCAAGGGCACATCGCCCAGCACCACGGTGAGTTCGCTGGGGTCAAAGAATTGCGCCACCATTTCTGCCAGATAGGGGCCAAAGTGGGGGTTGAGCTCCGAGGGCTTGATCATCACCCGGTTGCCGGCAGCCAGGGCATCAATGGCCGGGCCCAGGCTCAAATCAAAGGGGTAATTCCAGGGGCTCAAAATGCCCACCACTCCCAGCGGCTGGGGCAACAAACGGTTGCGTGCCAGCCCATATTGCAGCTGCGTGCCCACGCGGCGCATGCGCATCCAGCGGGGCAAATGGCGACGGGTGTACTTCAAGCGCTGCTCAAACACCATCAACTCGGCCACAAAGGTTTCTTGCCAAGCGCGTTGGCCAAAGTCTTTTGAAATGGCATCGCAAATGCCTTGGGCATGTTGGCGCGTCATCTGCATCAAGCGGTCCAATCGGTCGCGGCGCACTTTCAAGCTGGGCAGGCTGTCGCGCTCGAACGCCGTGCGCTGGGCCTGAAACAGCGCTTGCAACTGATGCGAGGGCGGGTCATTGGCCAAGCCGGGTGCCGCCGGGGCAAGGTGCAGGGCTTGGCTGTCCAAAATACTCATGGGGTTGCATTTCCGGGTTGAATGGGCGGGGGTGACCAAGCTTTAGACAGGGCTGGCGCTTGGGGAGCATACAGGCGCAAGTTCAGGGTGAAGGCCTGGCCCGACACCACAGGCACCCAGTTGTCAGTGTAGGGGTGCGGCGGAGGGTCGGGCTGCACCCACAACTCCAAAGACCCATCGGCATGGGCCTGAAATGGGTCTGAGCTGCGCACCAGATGACGCTGGCTGGGGTGGTCCAGCAAAAAGCCATGGCCGTCATAGGCCGTGACCGACCAAAAGGCATTCGCCGGCGGCCATTGACCCGCTTCGAAGCGGATGCGATAGCGCCGGCTGCCATCCAGTGCTTGGCCGTTTCCGTCCAGCTGAGTTTGGGCATACAACGTGTCTTGCGCCAAGTTGGCCCCCAAACCCACCATTGCCACGGCAGCACGTGTGGGGTAATCGACCCCCAGTTGACCCAAACCCAAGGGTGAAACTCGCCACCCGTTGACAAGGTTTGAAGGCTTTCCCAACTCTCGGTAGAGCGACCGCATGGTCAACCAGCGCCCAAAAGACAACAAGGCCCCATCCCAAAGCCCAATCGATGTCGTCTTGCCAGCCTCGACACCGAAATTTTTTAACTGACGCACCATGTCGGCATCACCCGGTCGGGCTGGGTTATCGGCCATGAGCGCGGCCAAACGCCGATAGAAATCCTGCGTCCCCATGGCCTCCATTTGCGCCAATGGCGACACATCCACCTGGACTGGGCTTGCTTTTTCGGTGGCAGAACCCGACGCCACACTGGTGGCACCCGCGCCCAAGGATGCAAGCACCCATTGGTCTTGCAAAGCGTGCACCGTGGGCAAGTCGTCAATCCCCAATGTTTGGATGCGCCCAATCACCCACACCATGCGACTGGGCGCACGCAGCAAACGCACCCCCTGGGGTACGCTGCCTTGCCAGTTCGGGTCGACCAACCACAGCCGTTGCCCCAGGTGGCCATGCGTTCGCGTACCTGCTGTGGCAAATACATCGCTCCATGCGTCCAAAAAAGTGACCAATTCATAGCGCTTTGCGTTGGGCGGCAGGTCCAATTGCCAAGGCCCCAACCGTGTGTCCAAAAAAGCCGTGGCGTACAAAGTGTCTAAGTTGGGCCGCACCACTTCTTTGAATTGGGGTGTGGGGAATTGACGCGCCAAACTCAAGGCGTTTGGCTTGCCGGTGCGCGCCAGGTGGTGCTCGCGTGTGAGGTCCATGATGACCAAGGGATAACCAAACAAATACGCTTGAACAGCTTGTCGCAAGTTTGCGGCTTGTGTCACCACAACCATGCCCACCACCAACACCGCCATCAAGCCAACCAGCGCCAGACGAGCCCAACGCCGTTGAGGCCAAACAAAGGAAGATGTGCCCATGGTGCGTACCGGGATGTGCGTGCCTAGGGCCGCACCGCCCCCCCGGGTTGGTTAGGCGCGGGTGCCATCCACACCGTGCGAAAACCCAAGTGGCTGGCGGCGAGGTTTTCTTCTTGCGGCTGGCGCGAGCCGGGCCGATAACGCATGCAGTAATTGGGCGCGCACAAATACGATCCCCCTTTGATCACGCGCATGGGCACTTCAGCCTTCATGCCCGCAGGCATCAGCGAAACGGCAGCATCCGGCACGCGGGGTGCATAGGCATCGGTGGTGAGCTCCCACACATTGCCCAGCATGTCAAACACGCCCAAGGCATTGGGCGCATAGCAAGCGACCGGGGCCAAACCAATGAAGCCATCATCGCCCGAATTGACGGACGGGAAAACCCCTTGCCAGGTATTGGCATGGCGCGGCGCATCGTGGCCCACCTGAGAGGCCTCGTCTGGGGCTTGGGCCGCGCGCGCCGCCCACTCCCACTGGGCTTCGCTGGGCAACTGACGGCCTGCCCATTGGGCATAGGCCTGGGCATCCTCAAACGCCACGGCCACCACCGGGAATGAACCTTTCCCAATGATGTCCGTGCCAGGCCCGCCTGGGTGACGCCACTGGGCGCCCGCCACGAAACGCCACCAGTCGCTGGGTGTGCCGGCGTCACCGGGCCGCTGAGGTGGCGTGAACACCACCGCCCCAGCTTGCAGCAAAGCCGGGGGCAAGCCTGGGTAGCGGCGCGGATCCAAGGGCCGCTCGGCCATGGTGACATGGCCAGTGGCTTTGACAAACGCCGCAAATTGATCGTTGCTGACCTCGGTGCGGTCGATCCAAAAGCCCGCCACATCCACCGGTTGAGACCGCCCCTCCTCGGGGTAAACCGCATCACCCAAGCGCAACCGCCCGGGGGGTACCCACACCATACCGGGTGCAGGCGCCTGGGCTTGTTCGATGGGCAAAGGGCAACTCAGGGTGTCGGAACGGGCAGCAGGTTCTGCCTGCGCGCGGTGGTCAAGCCACCACCAGGCCGCAGCCGCCAACACCAGCAACCCACCCACCACCATGCCCAGCGCGCGTCCCAGCCACGCAGGTCTGTCGGCAAGGCGGGGGAGCGGGGCCATGGTGTGCGCAGGGGTTGGGGTTCAGTTCAGGCGCTCAATTGACCCAATAGGTGAACACATCACCCTCTTGGTGAGGTTGGTCCAGGGTCTTATCGATGAAGATGGGGCCTTCCAAAAAGGACGGCCACATGGGCGCGGGCATGTTGGCATGGTGTGCGGTCATCAAAGCCTTGAGTTCGGCCAATTTGTCCGCACGCTTGAGAGACAGATCGTTGCGCTCGGTCGGGTCGGTGTTCAAGTCGAACAACCAGTCTTTGGCCGGTCGGTGCACGCTGATCAACTTCCAACCTTCCAACTGCACAGCGCGGTGCGGCCCAGCACGCCAAAACAAGGCACGTTCAGGCTGGGCGGGTCGCACAACAGGGACCTTGGCATTGAGCGAAGCAGGGGTGGCAGATGCGCCGGAGCGCGCAACAAATGGCAACAGGTTGACACCATCGATGGTGCGATCGCTGGGCAAGGCAGCGCCTGCCGCTGCCAAAACAGTGGGCGTGATGTCGATGTTGTGCACTGGAGTGGTGTAACGCTGCCCAGGTGAAATGCGCTGCGGCCACTGGGCCACAAAAGGCACGCGCAAACCGCCTTCAAAAAAAGTCAGCTTCCAACCCCGGTAAGGTTTGTTGACTTGCGGCAGCCCAATGTAGGCTGGCGCGCCGTTGTCACTGGTGAACACCACCAAGGTGTTTTGGTCCAATCCCTCTTCGCGCAAGGTTTGCATCACCCGCCCCACGCTGCGGTCCACCGATCGGACCATGGCCGCATAGACCCGCTGGCGATGGTCGCTGATGTGCGACAAGGCATCGTAATCGGCCTTGCTGGCTTGCAAAGGGGTGTGCACACCCCAGTGGGCAAGGTACATGAAAAACGGCCGGTGCTTGTTGGTTCGAATGGCCTTGACAGCTTCTTCGCTGAAGTAATCGGTCAGGTACTGATTGGGCTCAAACCAGCGCCCCCCGTTGTAGCTCACACCAAAGCGCATATTGGGCCAAAGAAAATTGTCCACCGGGTCAAAGTTTTGCTTGGAATTGACCACGCGCGGGTCGCTTGGCGGTAAGTACAAACCGCTTTCCATGAATAAACTTTCGTCAAAGCCCTGGTTGTTGGGTCGCATCTGCGAGGTGCTGCCCAAATGCCATTTGCCAATGTGGATGTTGTGATAACCCTTTTGCTTGAGCATCTCGGCCAGCGTCAGCTCTGAAGCAGGCATGCCCAATTCGGTGAAGTCCTTGGCCTGGCGCGCCAACCCCTTGTCCAACAACATAGGCGGCTGAGGCGGATAAAGACTGCCCAATACAAAGCCCATCGCGCCGGGCAAAGGGGTGAACTCCAAGCCAAAGCGCCAGGGATATCGCCCGGTCATCAAGGCCGCCCGAGAAACGGTGCAAATGGCGCTGCCCGCATAACCGCGGTCAAAACTCACCCCGGCTTGGCCCAAGCCATCAATGTGCGGGGTGGTCACCCCTTGAGGCCCTTGACCGCCACCATGGATACCGACGTCATTGATGCCCATGTCGTCGGCCAAGATGACGATGATGTTGGGTGGGCGCTGGTCAGGGGACAGCTCAGATTGGAGGGGGCCAGACAGCCAATCAATGGGGCGGTAAGGGTCGCGCGGGTTTTTCCAATCGGTGTACCAGCCCAATGAGTGCTGCAAAACATAGACGCGGTTGTGATAAAGCGCGCCCATGGCCAGCACCAAGGCGAGTCCCACCCACAACCAACGCTGACGCAATTTCATAGAGCAAGCTTACCTGCATAAAGGGGTTCATGAACGTACCGCCTTTCGCGAAATCGCGAATGGGCACATCAACGTACATGAGTGTACTGTTTCACAATTGGTCACAAACCAGATCCCCTGTGATGGATTGGCGCCCCAGCGACTGGCGCCAAACCTCGCCCGGATGTGCCACCCCGTAGGCCCCGGGCCGCATGTGTCGCAGCGGTTACAGTTAAGTCTCACACCACACCCCTAGGAGCCCTTGATGAACACCCGACTGCTGGTATCAACCGCCCTCACCTTGGCCATGTCCTCGACCCTGATGGCCCAAACCAAATGGGACTTGCCTGCCGCCTACCCGGCCACCAATTTCCACACCGAAAACCTGGTTCAGTTTGCCAACGATGTCGACAAAACCACCGGCGGCAAGCTCAAAATCACCGTGCATGCCAATGCCTCGCTGTTCAAGGCCAATGAAATCAAGCGCGCCGTGCAAGGCGGCCAAGCCCAAATCGGCGAAGTGCTGCTGGTCAACTTTGAAAACGAGAACCCCATGTACGGGGCCGATGGCATCCCGTTTTTGGCCACCAGCTATGCCGAGTCCAAGCGCTTGTCGGATGCGCAAAAACCCTTCACTGACAAACTGTTTGCCGCCCAAGGCATGAAGCTGCTCTACGCCGTGGCCTGGCCGCCGCAAGGCATTTATGTGAAAAAAGAAATTTCCTCGGTGGCCGACATGCGCGGCCTCAAATGGCGTGCCTACAGCCCCGCCACCGGCAAGATCGCCGAGTTGATTGGCGCGCAACCCGTGACCATCCAAGCCGCTGAGTTGTCGCAAGCCTTGGCCACTGGGGTGGTGGAGAGCTATATGAGCTCGGGCTCCACCGGCTACGACACCAAGACCTACGAGAGCATCAAATTCTTCTACGACACCCAGGCTTGGTTGCCCAAAAACGCCATCATCGTCAACCGCAAAGCGTTTGACGCCTTGGATGCCGCCACCCAGGCCGCCCTGACCAAGGCCGCTGCCGACGCCGAGGTCCGTGGCTGGAAGGTGAGCGAGGAAAAAAACGATTGGTACAAAAAGGCCTTGACCGAAAAAGGCATGAAGATCATGACCCCATCGCCCAAACTGATGGGCGACTTGAAACAAGTCGGTGCCATCATGCTGGCCGACTGGCAAAAGCGCGCCGGGCCTGACGGCGAGGCCATGGTGGCCGCTTATTTGAAATCCGCCCCCAAAGCCGCCCCGGCGAAAAAGTAAATGTGGCGCCGCGGGCTGGATCGCCTGTACCTGGCCGCAGGCGCCTTGGGCGCCTTTTTCATCTTGGTGATTGCTGTTTTGATGGTCGGCCAAAGCCTGTTGCGCGAGATGGGTGTGCGCACAGGGGCGGTCAATGATGTGGTGGCCTGGTGTTGTGCCGCGGCCGCTTTTTTGACCATGGCCCACGCCTTCAAGCATGGCGACTTTGTGCGCGTGACTTTGCTGCTCGATCACGTCGCACCCAGCCAACGCCGGCGCATAGAAATCACCGCTTTGAGCGTGGGTTTGGTGGCCACGGGTTACCTGGCTTGGTCGGCTTGCTTGTTCACCCATGAAAGCTGGGTCTTCAACGACATCGCCCAAGGCATGCTGCCCATGCCGCTGTGGATACCGCAACTGAGCTTTGCTTTTGGCTCGGTGCTGTTGTGGGTGGCCTTGCTCGACGAATGGCTGCTGGTGTGGCGCGGCGCCGAGCCCACCTATGTGCGCGAGGTCAAAGAGCGCCACGCGCGCGGTGACTTCTCCGCCGAGGTCTGAGCGTGGACATCTTGCTGATTGGCGGCTTGCTGCTGTTCATCATGTTGCTGCTGCTCAGCGGCGGTGTGTGGATCGCCATGACCTTGGCCATTTGCGGTTGGGTTGGGCAAGCCTTTTTCACCAGCACCCAGCCCGGCAAAAATCTGTTCTCCGCGTTTTGGGAAAGCAATGCCAGCTGGGAGCTGGCCGCCCTGCCCTTGTTCATTTGGATGGGCGAAATTTTGTTTCGCACCAAACTCAGCGAAGAAATGTTCGAAGGCCTGCGCCCCTGGCTTAATCGCGTGCCCGGGCGGCTGATGCACACCACCATTTTGGGCTGCGGTATTTTTGGCTCGGTCTCGGGCTCATCGGCCGCCACCTGCGCGACCATCAGCAAAGTGGCTTTGCCCGAGTTGATGCGCAGGGGTTACGACGAAAAGCTGGCCCTGGGCGCCTTGGCCACCGCTGGCACGCTGGGCATTTTGATCCCGCCCTCCATCACCATGGTGGTGTATGCGGTGGCTGCCGACGCATCCATCATCCGCATTTTTTTGGCGGGCTTTGCACCGGGCTTGCTGCTGATGGCCTTGTTCAGCGGCTACATCGCTTGGTGGAGTTGGCGCCACCCCGACAAGGTGCCTGCGGCCGACCCGCCCACCACCTTGATGGAAAAAATTCGCCTCTCGGGCAATCTCATCCCGTGTGGGGCGTTGATCGTCTTTATTTGTTGGGTACTGATCGCGGGCTATGCCACCGCCACCGAATGCGCCGCCTACGGGGTGGTGGGCGCATTGGCCTTGGCCGCGTGGAGCCGCAGCCTGACCTGGGCCAACTTCAAAGAAGGCTTGATGGGCACAGCGCGTTCGAGTTGCATGATCATGTTCATCTTGGCCGGTGCGGCCTTTTTGACCAAGACCATGGCCTTCACCGGTATTCCGCGCGAACTGGCCGAATGGGTCAATGCCATGCAACTCTCTCCCTTGTCCTTGATCGCGGTGCTCACCGT